>Ga0222658_1001411_pt1 | contig 10529 bp, 16 predicted proteins | sample AntAcemetagen476_FD_179830 | JGI IMG/M metagenome (GOLD analysis project Ga0222658, IMG submission 179830) | Saline water microbial communities from Ace Lake, Antarctica - #476 | ecosystem: Environmental > Aquatic > Non-marine Saline and Alkaline > Saline | place: Antarctica: Ace Lake... | reverse complement strand
GTAACACTACGAGTAAAATCTACAACAGGCCAAGTGCTACTTACAACATCCAACTTCGCCCCTGGACTCGCTGTCCCGATGCCGATGTTGCCTCCACTTAAAGCTAATTGATTAGTATTAAAAAAATAATCTCCTGTTGCTGTGTCTCCTGTATTTAGCATAAATCCACCAGACAACGCTATAAATCTAGGGTCTGTTTCTGTTACTCCTATAATATCCACAGCACTTTTCTTTAAGGCTTCTTTCTTAATAGCTCCTACATTAGGAAGAAATATCTCAGGAGAAATAGGTTGTTTCACTTCAGCCTGTGCTCTTGCCATCTTTAGAACATCAGGTTTCCGTCCGCTTCCGTCGCCACCCATTATGCAAAGTTTCCCGAAGCAAAAGTTAAATCTACATCTGCTTCTAAAGAGAGTTTATCTGTATCTTCATCAGGCCAGTCATTTCTAAGTTCCTTTTCTCCAATAGTTGCCATGAATAAATAATAGAATTAGACTTTAAAAATTATTCCTCTTTAGGTGTTTCAGGAGTTTCTTCCACAACATCAGTTGGGTTTTCCTCTTGTGTTTCTTCTGCCATTATTAAGCTGCTCCTGTTGTTAAGAACAAACTATTAGGGTCTGTTAAGATAATTTCTCCGTCTTCCCAAATTCTTATCTTAGTCCCAATACCAGGTTCTTCTTTAATTACAGATGTTAAAGGAGAGAATGTTTTCCATGTAGCTGTTTGCTGTGGGATTATTTGTAAAACTAATCCGTTAGTAACATTGTTAGACACAACAATTCTCTGACCTACAATACTCATAAGAACACCATCCTTAACTTTCTGACTTGAGAAGCCAGGGATGTTAGAGCCTGCAGTATCTATTACATAGTTTAGTAAATCTAACTTTTGTTTTGGGTTCATTAAAACCACAATATTAGAAGTATTATAACTTTTAAGTTCAATCTGAGTTGAACCACTTAACAAGTCCAAAATAGGATTTCCATTAGTTGCGTCACCCCATGAGCCTGCAGCACTTCCAGATAACATTGAACTTCCAGATAGAACATCAAAAATCCTATGGTCTATTTGATTTTGTATAGCTCTTGTTACTTGCTTCAAATTCTCCCCAAACATATCTGGGTCTGAGTCTTTAATATCAGCATAAGTAAACCAAGGTGTCTCTGCTGAAAAATGTTTAACATAACTTGTTCTCCTTGTAGCTGATTCCTCTATAATAGGTGGCAGTGTTCCGAAAGCATTTTGTATTTTACTACCTGTTATACCTGTTGTCTTTGTAGAATCTAATACTCCACCAGCTTTAGACCACCATCTAATCTCTCTATTAGAAGCAGGAGTAACCGTTAAGAAGTTCTTAAAAACAAAAGCTTCATCTGCAAATCCTTTTATTAATTTGTTAATATCAATTCCGTTCAGTAATTGTTGTCCTAATTTATCTGCCATCTTAAGAAGTTCCTGTGTTCGTTCCTATTTGAAGAACATATTTAAAAGTCTCACCAGTTGTAACAGCTTCTTTTGCATATCCTATTGTCTGTGAACCAGACAATAAAGCTGTATTAGCATAAAGAGTATTTGGGAACTTAGTGCCTTCAGCTGCTAAAGGGTCTCCGATAGCAATAGAACCTGAGGCAACAGCTCTTAACTCATCCCCAGGACCAGCTAAAACTGCAACGCTTGTGTTCCCATCACTTGCTATCTTCTCTGTATAAGCAATTCCTGCAACAGGAGCGTCGATAGCAGTAGAAGTAGCAGCAGTATCAGGGTCTGATAATGTTAAAACAGCCCCTTTTTCAATACCAGTGCCGTCTGCACAAGTCATAGAAATAGGAAAACTCTTTTGGGTCATTAAGACGTGTTCATTTGCCATAGTTTGTAGTGCCTAAATTACTATTTAAATCTTTCCTTCTTTCCACAACTGCCAAATCTTTATTCCAATAGCCAGAAAAATGTAAAATCTAAGTTCTGGGTCTATCATATTCCCTCATGCTTTCCCAGAGCTGTTTCAATAGGTTTGTCTTCTCTCCATCCTACACCTAAAATATTAATGTGTCTTCTGTAGATTGGTATAGCATAAGTTGGTTTAGTTAAATCAACCGGTGGGAATTTATTAGCCTTAAGTGCTAATCTCATAGCTGTTAGAAATCCTTTAGCTCCGAATCCTGATGTGAAAACATTATTAGAATGACCATCTTTTTGTTTACTATCGAACCATGTATGAGTTGCTGGTATACCTAAGTTATTACATAAAGGCTGAACAAACTCCTCAGGGCAAACATAACCCCAAAACTGATAAGGTCTAAGTTGTCCTTCCACATTCTGAACAGTATCTATTTCCATCTCTTGACCTATCTCATCCTTTACTTTCTTCTTAAAATTCATAGGAAAAGTTAACGAACGCATAGCTCTAACAAACTTATCCACGTGGTCGTGATGTCCTCTTGTTACAAAGAATATCTCAGCCATCTAACTTCTCGCCAGACATTACCCTGTTCTTGTATTCTATGTTACTCTCCTCTTTCTTTGCTTCTTCCTTCGCTGGTTCTGTATTCCCTGACATAACACCAATAGCTTTCAACTCTTTCATTTCTGTTATGTTCTTTTCCATCCTCTCATTCTCTGCTTTCATTTCTTCCAGCTTCTTTTCAAACTCAGGTTTAGCTTCTTCAGATGTGTCTTCTTTTTTTACTTCTTCTACCATAGTATAACATTAATTTTTATATTTATAAAACTATCGCAATTACAAAACCAGCGATAAATCCTATTATAATTTCTATTAGTTTATTCATTTTTATCAAGTCTCCTCTTTGTAATTAAGAGCTGTGCTTCTGTTGCTTCTGCTTGTCCAGCTACCAAAACATTAGCAACACTATTTAATTCTAATTGGTTCTCAACTTGTGCTTCAAACAAATCTGTATCTATCTCTATTAAAGCATTATTAACTCTCAAAGCTGGAGACCCTATTACTACTTCCTTTATTTGTTGTCTCCTTAAATCTAAAATCTTCTTAACATTATTAATAGCTTTTAATCCATCTCTCCCAGAAATAGAACCATCATTAACTCCTGTGGATATTGTCGTGCTCATTTGATTTAGTGTTTCAATAGAACCTTTTAAATTCTGAACTTTCTTCTCGCTACTAAAAAATATATCTGCCACTCCTATATCTGCCACAGCTCCACCAACAAACCCAGCTCCTATTATTGCTGGTATACCCATCTGCACAAATTGATTATTTAATTCTGCATCAACTTTATCAATTTCGTCATCTATATCATTTACTATCTGCTGTTTTTGAGCTTCTATAATTATCTGCTGTTGGTCTACTGGGCTAAAATCTGCTAACCCGCCTAAAGTATCTATATAATTAAGAGCCTTACCGAAACCAGAATTTGCTAATCCTCTTTTAAATCTTTCAATATTGCCTCTCCCTTCCTCTCCTTCTATAGTTTCTATTGGTTTATCTGGAAGTGGAACAAAAGCCCCTGCTTGTTCTGCCAATCCTACATTCTCTGTTTGTAATATTTTAGCTTGTTTTTCTTCTACTGCCAATCTCTCCTGTTCTGGTAATGAAGGAATAGTCGCTGCTTGTTCTGGGGTTCTTTGGGATATTGTTTTATCTGGTCCGCCCTCATAAACTGCTACCTTTCCTACTCGTTTTGCTCTTGCTCTTGCTAATTCCATCCTATCTATCTGTTTTCTCTTAGCAGTTCCCTTATCTGTTTGCTTTTTTGTAACAGCTGCACTAATCTTTCTCTTTCTCTGAATTTCTTTCTGTGATTCTGTTAATACCATTTTATTTATTTGTTAGTGGGCTTGGGATGGTAAGGCCTATCGCTGCTCCTATCACCATCATAAAGACTGAGAATATAGTGCCGTTTATACCTTGGCTTAGCGCATAGATTTCCGCTCCTGTCAAACAGACAATCCCCACGCACATAACTCTCCAGTCCACTTTCGCTTTTTGTTTTTTTTTAGTCATTATGCTTTTACCTCTGTGTCGTTTGGTTGAAACCCAACTTGATTAGGGTTCTTTGCTTCTTCTGATTGCATATTATCCATTAAACTTTTAGGTTTACCAATCTTTATCTTAATTGCTAACTGGTTCCATAAATCAGCTTCTGTTTCTTTTCTTTCTCTTTGAAAGACAGGTTCATTAACTATAACAGCAACCTTAGCCGAAGCTTCTGTGTTCTCTGCAGTTCCACCAAGTATAACCTTAGCAATCCCTAAAGCTCTATAATATCTATCTTCTTGGTATCTTATCCACCTCTCGAAAGCATCAATTGGTGGGGGTTGCATTTGTTGAAATTCTGCCTCTCCTTTCTTAACAGTTAGTATAACTACATCCCCTTTTTCCATTGAAGTCTTATATTCTGCCTTTAAGTTTGCAAGTCTATCTTTATCACTCTCATCAACATAAAGAATAACTGGTATGCTTCTATGTAATGCCCTTCTATAATCTTTCATCGCTTCCTGTATTGTGTCAATAACCCACTTCATAGAACGAGTTATTGCAGTTCCATGACATTGATTTGCTAATCTATTATTGCATAAGTGAAGTATCTTATTAGGTGCGAATGTCTTAATAGGCATTTGATTTTGGTCTTCGTATCTTATAATCCTACCCTTCTTGTTTGTAATAATATTTAAATTCCCTGCTGGTATTAGGTTAATTAGAGTTCCCTCATCATTTCTAATAATCTCTGCAAATGCGTCTCCTTGAACTTTCTTTGTAACTATCAAACCCCATAAGACAGACGAGAAAGTGTCCTCTCCCCATCCATCTATCCCTTCTAAGATTGCTGTTGTTCTTGAGTCAGCAGTCCAACCCTCACCAGTAGTCCAAGTCGCGAAAGCATTATTTGCTGATTGATATTCAGGGATGTCTAAGTAGTAGCCGTTATATTCTGCGTATCTTTGATTAATAACTTTGAACTCACTAATCTGTGCAGTGTCTAAACTATCTGGAGTTATCTCATAGTCTGCTATTTCTCCAGTCTCTATTCTTGTTGCTTGTCTAATATCGTTTTCTGGCATTTTATGCGTCTATTGTAGAAAAGGGAACTATGAAATTTAATTGTGTTGAATCTGCGTCTTCTATTGTTTTCCCAGACGCTGCATTTATTATTTGGTCGTTTCTATCTGCTCCATCATGTGCTAAACCCAATCTGCCCGAATTTACTCCACCTGTTTTACCACCCCAAACCTCTACAGTAAATCTTAAAGTATCTCCTATGGCGAAAATAGTTTTAGGTATAGTTATGTTTAAAGCTTCTTCGTGACTATGTGGGTTTGCAGTTGTAGCAGTTAAAGCCATTGGTTGTGCTATTGTTGAACCAGAAACTAAATGACTTCCATTCTTTAGAGCTTGAACTACTACCCAAGGCTCTGATTGCACAGCTGTTCCAGTTCTACCAGCTAAACCAACAGTGAAGTTAATAAAGCAATCTCCATCTATTGTTTGCGGTGTTGTGAATGTTGTATCAAAATCTACATCTATTAGTTTACTAACTCCAGAAACTAAATCCCCAGTTGTTGTAGTCATTCCTATATCGCCCCATTGCTGTTGGTATCCAGATTTTACTGCAGTAGTTGATAGGAAATAACCAGCTGTTAGTGCATAGCCACCATAAAAGGTTTGGTATGATTTTCCACTTGCTAAGTCTGACCATTCGTAAGTCGCTATCCGATTAGATTGTGATTGGTAGGGTTGTTTAAGTGCCATTATGTTGGTGTCTTTAGGCTGAAGTTACTGAAATCTTTAAGTTGCTTCATTCCTTTATTTATTAGAGTGTCATTGAAATTAAGAAGTGTGTCTGCCTCTCTTGCATAATAACCAGTTGTATCGTAAGCTATAATCTTCATGGCTATTCTTGAAGCGCAGATATTCCCAACAGCTAACCTAACCCCAGGAGCCATTGCACTTAGAGAACCGCTTAAATCCATCCCAGTATCTAACATCATTTCCCCCTCTGATTGTTCACTGAAAGTATCTAAGACTGTTTTATTATCTCCATCATAAACTATTAAAGTAGAATTTACATGGGCCCCAGCCATTGCTATTGCCGAACCACTTGTGCAGAAACTCCATGCCATATTAAACCCATGTAATTGAGAGATTTAAATGTTTCGCATTTGCTAACCAAGCTGCTCTGGTCAATCCTTCGGCTATATGTGTGTTTTTTCCGAATATCTTAAGACTAACCTTCTTCTTTTCCCCAGTTGTATATTCATATTGCACAGACCTTAGAGACGCTATAACTTCGTCGTCGTCCAGTAGTTTCAAAGTCCCCTTCTCTAACATAGTTAAAAGATTAAAATATAAATCCTCTTTTAGTATTGCTCTACGTCTTTCTCCAGCATAATCTAAACTTCTGCTTAGGTTATTTATCGCGATTACTTTCTTCTTAACTGTTGGCTCTCTTAATAGGAAATCCAGAATTCCAACACCAAGAGAACCAGAACCCGCGTCTATTGCAATCTTCTTAAAGTTCCATAGCTTATTTAGTTCAACTATTCTGTCGAATGTTTCAGTTGTGTATTTCTTAGTTGTTACGATATTCTCTACGTGTTGAAAGTTATCTTTAGCTATACGACTGATTACTTCGTAAGTTCCAGAGTCATCCCCCATTCTTGCTATATCAACTCCCAGGAAATAGTCGCGATGGGGAGAAGAAGATGGTAAAAACCCCCTATTTCTTGAGAGTGTGCAAGCAAATTTGAGAACTTCGTTAGAGAATATCTGTCTTAGTTCATCCACAAAGTCGCCTAAATATTCCTGTGCGTATTGTAGTTTAGTCATCCTACCCCTCTCTTTCTCGTGGAAATGTTGCAAATAAGACCTCTGGGGTTCTAGTCTCTTTTCAGCTACATCTTGCGCGTTAATATGCCATTTCTTAAAGTCATTGTCCATAAATCGCTCATAGAAGTAGCCAAGTTTGCCAAAAGGAGTTGATAGTAGAATGATTTTGCCCCCAGTTGTGGACATCATCGGAGTCACTGCAGGCCAGACATCTTCTGGGATAAACGCGGCCTCATCTGCAATTAACCAGTCAATCGTGTATCCTCTTATACCTAATCCGTCTAATCCAGTTGGTAGGCACCTAATTATAGAGCCGTTGTTTAGGTTAATGTTCGTCTTTGTTGGCCTCATCACTTGCCCCTGTCTGGACTTGCCCTTTCGGATATAAGTGCGGTAGTTATCATCCAAATACATGAGAACCTTCTGGAAAAGGAGATAAGCTTGTCTTTCTGTTGCAGATATAATCATTATGCTTGTCTTTGGGTTGTTAATCGCTAACTCTCCAGCCTTCATAGCAATTATAGTGGATTTACCAACTTGCCTACCTGCTCGTAGTGCTATATTTCCGTTATATTCTAGAACTTCTTTTTGCCAGCTATCTAATCTAAGGGTAGTTTTAGAGTTTGTAGGTTCTTCAACTTCTCCTCTGCCAGTGATATTACTACCTTGTCTATCTCTATCCCCGCTATTGACTGGAGAACTCTTTGCTCGGCTTGTGTTTTTAGGTTTTGCCATAGTGCTTCTTCTGGAGTTCCGATTACCACCTCAGCATCCCGAGGTGATGAATGAACAGACGGAGTCTGTCCTTTTACTGCTTCTATTTCTTCTTCTTTATTTTCCATAATTAAAAAAGATTAAAAAGGTTTAAATAGTTTTGGTAAATTATAGAGAGAAGCCTGAGGGGTTGTCGTCTCTTCTTCTTGGGCTTTTTCTTTTTTTTTAATTTTTTAAAATAATTTAAGAGTTGGGATAGGAACAACCCAGTAACTATATTAGAGTGACAACTCTCGCTGATGTTTTTAGGCACTACACAGGGGTTTTAGGCACTACATATAGGGGCATACAGAGAGTGGATTTGGGGGGGGGCAAATCCACGATACAGAGAAGGGCTAATAAGGGCAAATTTGGGCATATTACGTCTTTATATCCTCTGTTTAGTTAATGTTACTGCTACCCAGGAATAGTAGTGAATATGAATTAGCTATGCTAATTCAAAGTAAGCAGCTTATTTAAATGTAACATTAACTAAAGCACTATGTAATAGTGATGAAGTTACTGCTAAGCGTAGCTTTGCTCTAACTAAAGAACATTCATGAGTAGTTATAAATTAATATAAAGAAGAGTGATTAAGTTAATATAGATAAAGGGAGAGAACGCCCACAATCTTTCTTCTCCCCTTATCTTCATTGGGCGGGTTATTACGCGAAATACATGAAGGGATAGTCACACCCTGTTCTACAGACAAATCAAATTGGTAGTCTATAGAGAAGTACGTACTCATTGGTTAGAAACGCTATAACTGAACTAACTACGTAGATGTGGGTATGTTATAACGTGCATATTCATACGTACATACGTATACTTTTCTCTTACACCAATACATTTAAATACCCTATACTCATAGAATACTCATGGATAAACAACATCTTAATCTATCTATTGAACCAGACTTAATTGCTAAAGCAAGAGATATGGGATTGAATATCTCCGACGAGCTTGATAAATCTTTAAGAGATAGACTAAATCTAACTGATGTTCAAATTGATAGGTCTATTGAACATTGTGAATTCTGTAATAAGCCAGGAGAGAAAGAAACTGCTAAGGATGTGCAAGCGGTCACAAATACTAGAGATGAAGTAAGACACCCTGACTTATTAACATGGTTATGGCCGGATGAGAAATGGATATGTAATGATTGTCTTAGAAGGAAATGTAGGAGAATATTATAATGAAACATGAATTAAACTACCCTATAATATGGAAGAAAGAGAAATGTCTTGTTGGAGAATGTAAAGATTTACACTCTAAGCATTGTTGGTCTGTTCCGATGTGTTCGCCACAAGGATTAATGACTCAGTGTTTTCATTGTAAGAAGATTAGAAAAGTTGAAGTAAACTAACTTTATCTTATATACAACCTCTTATAAAAATGACATTTCCTTGACTTACAGGTATCTTCATAGAACTCTTTAATTATACCCTGATGAAATGAGAAATTACAATAAGGCAGATACTTCTCTTTCCCATCTTTTCTTGGCTCTGCTAATATTATCTTCTCAAGTTTCTGTTTCTTCTTTCTCATGATTATAATTCCCAGTGTTGCCTGTTTGGGGTCTTACACACTGAGAGATGGGCGTGGCAGATAAGCACGAAACTCCACATCTTTACTTATCTTAACCCAATGCCCCCAGTAATCTTTCACAACTCTGGGCGCTAAAAATTTAAAATACGTTTCTAATAAAAGCGATAACGCCTATTGTACACGCTACACAAAAAAGGAATAATAAATAAAATGCAATTATTCCCATTATTGCTTCTGCTTCCATCTTAACTTAACTCCGCCTGTGCTTGTTTAACTAAGTCTGTTGCTGTTGTCATTAACTTATCTAAATTAGTAAAATCCTTTTGCACTAAATCACAAAATATATCCTTTGCATAACTCACATACATAGCTAATTGTCCATTGACCTTAGGTTGAACATCATTTATAGTAGCCATTCGTATCTTCTCAACTGGCTTACCGGGCTTTATAACTTCTGGCTTCTGCATATCATCATAAGCTTGTTTCTTCTTAGCTGAACAATCAGGGCAATACTTCCGAGGAAATCCTGGCTTTAACTCATAATCAAACTGAGTATCACATTCTTGACATATTGCTGTTATCATTTTTCTTCTTCCTCCCTTATAACTTTTGTTCTATCTAACCAGAACGAATTTAGTTCTGATAATAATTTTGTAATTCTACTAAACGATTGTGATACTTCTTTCCAGCAATCACCTTCTGTTCTATATTCACTCATTTTACAAGTTCCCCCCCTGCAAGTTCATCTATAATCTTCCACTCATTCCTATAAATTTTATTTCCATCATGCTTTAATCCATTCTTCAAAGCATCTTTCAATTCCTTAATAAATTCTTTTACATCTTTTTCATAAATCCATTTTCTTTCATCTTCAGATAATTCAAACTCTTCCATAGTATCATCACTATTTTCCTCTATTTTCTCACTTAATGTCATTCTCTCAACCCCTTCCCAATTTTAAATCTATTATTCCATTCTTTTTTAGTAACTTTCTTATTAAAAATCCAAAATTCCTTTTCATTTTTCTTTTTAAATTTAAGATTGAGACACATGTATCCATTAACTAAATTTTTGCAGAAGTTGCAGGAGTCGCAGGAGTCGCAGAAGTTGCAGGAGTAGCAGGAGTCGCAGGAGTCGCAGGAGTTGCAGGAGTAGCAGGAGTCGCAGGAGTTGCAGTTTTTGCAGGAGTAGCAGGAGTCGCAGGAGTTGCAGTTTTTGCTCATTCTCTCAACCCCTTCTCAATTTTAAATCTATTATTCCATTCTTTTTTAGTAACTTTCTTATTAAAAATCCAAAATTCCTTTTCATTTTTCTTTTTAAATTTAAGATTGAGACACATGTATCCATTAACTAAATTTTTGCAGAAGTTGCAGGAGTCGCAGGAGTCGCAGAAGTTGCAGGAGTAGCAGGAGTCGCAGGAGTCG
>Ga0222658_1001409_pt1 | contig 10545 bp, 10 predicted proteins | sample AntAcemetagen476_FD_179830 | JGI IMG/M metagenome (GOLD analysis project Ga0222658, IMG submission 179830) | Saline water microbial communities from Ace Lake, Antarctica - #476 | ecosystem: Environmental > Aquatic > Non-marine Saline and Alkaline > Saline | place: Antarctica: Ace Lake... | reverse complement strand
CCGGGCCCGGTATACATTTCTTGAAGCAATGGAGATCGATCCCGCCAATTTTGTAACCCTCCGAATGCTTGGTGAGATCGCATATTTCTCGCAGCGTCTTAACGATGCCAAACGATATTGGAATAAAGCGCTGGCTATCCGACCCGGAGATCGGTCATTGGCCTCTCTGCTCCGTAAATTAAAAAAAGAGAAGCTTGTGGAGGAAAAGCTGGACTCATCCTCTCTGGCAAATTTCGATATCCGATATCACGGGAGTGATTCCAGTTATAATATTTATGATATCCAGGGGGATCTTCTGGAAGCTTACCAGGAGATCGGGTATGACTTTAACTATTACCCGGTCCATTCCATTGTGGTACTTCTCTATACGGGGGATGAGTTTTCTAAGATCAGAAATACACCCAATTGGGTCGGCGCGCTCTATGATGGTAAGATTAGACTCCCAGGAAAGAGCAATCAACTGAACGCCGCCGAGATAAAAAATATCCTCTGGCACGAATACACCCACGCATTGATTAACGACGAGACCGGTAATAAATGTCCGAGGTGGCTCCATGAGGGACTTGCCCAGTATCAGCAGGCAAAGGTTCTTCCTGTCGATCAGAGAGCATTGGATTCCGTTGTTCATCACGATCTTTTGATCCCATTATCCCAGCTTGACCGGGCGTTTGGATTTAATCAATCCGCGGATAAAGCACGCCTGGCTTATGCTCAGGCATACTCTTTGACGAATTATTTGATAGAAAGATATGGTTTCTGGAAGATAAACGTTATACTTAGAGAACTGAAAAAGGGGAGGGGATGGAGAGATGTTTTTGAGGATGAATTTCTCATGCCGATCTCCGAACTGGAGCAGGAGTGGAAAAATACAATCTGAAAAAACGATAATCAGTAAACGGTAATCAGTGATCGGTTCGACGGTCCAAGTGATATACTGATTACCGATTACTTATTACCGATTACTATCCGTTCTGATGAAGGCCACCGTAATTGTCAATCCCATCTCCAGCCGGATTAATTATCCGGATTGCGTTAATCGGGTAAAGCGTGAACTGGGAAAGACGGGTAATCAGGTCGTTATCCGGCCGACCTCAGCCCCCCTGGAAGCAATCGAACTCTCCCGCCGGGCGGAGGGGGAGGGGAGTGAACTTATTATCTCGATCGGGGGTGACGGGACCCTCAATGAAGTAATCAATGGAATCTCCAGTCCGGTCACTAAACTGGGAATAATTCCCACTGGCCTGAGCAATGTCCTGGCAATGGAGTTGGGCATCCCCGCTGATCTTGACGGAGCTATCCGGGTTATCTCTGACGGTCATACTAGGCTGATCGATCTGGGGATTATAAATGGACGCTTATTCTCTACTATGGTTAGTATCGGACTGGATGCGGAGGCGGTGCGGGTAGTTAATCCCGGTATCAAGAAATTTCTGGGAAGATATGCCTACCACCTGGCTGGGGCGAAGGCGCTGATCTCCTTCCAGCCATCTCCATTTACAGTCCGGACTGAAGAAGGGCAAGAGTTCTTGGGTCAGTCGGTGGTAGTCTCTAACGCGAGTTTCTATGGCGGCCCCCATAAGATAAATCCCGACGCCCGGGTTGATGACGGATTGCTTCATTGTTGCCTATTCGAGAAAGGCACCCGGAGGGATTACGCGCGCTATTTTCTAGGGGTGATACGGAAAAAACATCATACCTTTGATGATGTCCACCTGATTAAAACCACCGGGATCCAGATAGACACTCCGGGGATGCCTATCCAGGCTGATGGTGATTATATCGGTCGGACTCCGGCCTGGATCAAAATCCTACCGGAGCGATTGACGGTATGTACAGCTAGACCTTTATAGAATAGACAGGACGATTAAAACAAAAAAAGGCAACAAGACAGGACGATTAAAAGCAAAAAAGGCATTAGACAGGATGATTGTAGACAGGACGACTGCAATAGGTCATGTCATCAAAAAGGGACTGGAGTAGGGGGGGGATAGTCCTGTCTGTAATGGTCCTGTCATAAAAAGGGGCCGAGGTAGGGGGAGATAGTCCTGACTGTAACTCTAAATCAGGACAGGACAGTGTTTCTGAATAAATTCACCCTATCCGCGTCTAATAGATAGAGTATGACTATGCCAAGGGAAGACTGTGAACTGGTCCGTAGTTGCCTGGAAGGAAAGACAGATGATTTCCGCGGGTTGGTGGAAAAATACCAGCAGCGGATATATGTGGTTGTCTATGGGATTATTCTGAACCGGGAACAGGCCAGAGATCTTACTCAGGAAGTATTTCTCAAGGCTTATCGCTCTCTGGAGAAGTTTAAAGGTAATTCACAGTTTTATACCTGGCTCTATCGGATTGCCTTTAACCTGGCTCTGGATGCGAAACGAAAGAGCGCTAACCGTGTACAGGTGGAGTATGATGATTCCCTCAGCATCGATAATAGCGAGAATCATTACCGTAGTCGATCCTTACGCCCGGATCGGGTGGCCTTGCGGAAAGAGTTAAATGAAGTTATCATAAAAGGCTTGGCTGCACTCTCTGATGAGCAGAGGACAGCGATAATTCTCCGGGAATGGGAAGGTAATTCATACGATGAAATCAGCAAGATAATGAACTGTTCCACTGGAACAGTTATGTCGCGCCTTCATTACGCCAGGGAGAAGCTTAAAAAAGAGATAATTCCGTATTTATGAAAAGACAGATCTGCCATGATAATGACACTTTAGTGGGCAAATATTACGACGGTGAACTCTCTCCGGAAGAACTCCGGAATTTTGAATCTCATCTTAATGAATGCTTGGAATGCGCACAAACCTTACGGGATTACAGATCGATAAGCGGATCTCTGGAGGAATTGTCCCGGCAAGAATTGCAGTTGGGGGAGGGGATATCCATCTGGCCGGAGATCCGCGCTCGGCTTGAAGAAGATGAAACTCATCTCAATCAAGTACAGCCAGTTAAGAGGAAATTATCCCTACTGCACCACCCTGCCTGGCTTGGATTCGGTCTTAGTGCCGCCGCTGCCCTGATAATTTTCTTCTCAGGAGCATTGCAATCAGATAAACTCCCGTCAAATTACTGCCGGATAGATAATATATCATCTCCCGAGCGTAATTATATGATCTACCAGGATAAAAATGACGGTTTGACAATCATCTGGATAATGGAGTAGATCCCAATGAGGATAATATTTTATACACTTGTATCAGTATTTACTTTAATTACCGGCCTTTATCAGGCCTATGGTCAGGATATGGAGGTTACAATCGATATCCTGGAGCCTTCCGATGAGCCGGGAAAGATGGGGCCTGGTATTCAGTACCTTGAGGAGAAGATAAGTCGATCACCGCTTAAGTATCAGAATTATATGGAACTTGCTTCAGCATTCCGATCCATCCCTCTGGGGGAGAAGGCAACGATTAACTTTAATCTCCGTCAGCGTTTGAAACTGGAGATCACACCGAAAGATATCGGAGATAGGTTAATCAAGTTCTCTCTCAAGATATGGTCAAATGGCAGCCCCATACTTGAAACAGACCTCTCCCTGGTCCGGCTTGGCACTGTAATGGTAGGTTCCCCCGGTAAACCCGACTTAATTATTTCCATCTCGGAAGGATTTTAGCCTGGATTATCAACTGATAATCCAGGCTACTGATTAATCAATTCTCTTTAATTATTTGTAAGCTTTCAATAAATTGCAGTATCGGTTGCCTTCAGGCTGCCTCACGATGGCGACCTGAAGGTCGCCCCTACGAAGTGCAACGGAGTTCACTGAAACCTTATAAATATTCTCCTATTACCACCCAGAGATTTCCCCACAAGATATCCACAAGATATCCACACGAGGGCATGTAACGACCGTATCATCCTCCGAAACAGCGCGTTATAGATATATGCTTAAATTAATACCCTATACTGTACTAGACATAAGGAACATTATCATGACCAGTGCGACATTTGGGTTCAAAAAAATATTAGAACCCCCGGAGTTTTATGAATTCATCAATGGCTTTTATTTTTTCTTCTTTAGGTAATGACTTTCCTTCCGCCCAGCGTTCAATCGTCCGCCTGCTCACGCCAACATATTTGGCAAGGTCGGAAGTACGGAAATCATATGGTGGTTTATTAAAGTATAGATACTGTCGATGAAGATCATTCCATTTTTTAATTACAGGATGCATCAGTATATAGTGATGTTTTTGAAACTAAATTAGCAGACGAAGTGAGCTAATTTATTGCTGTTGGGAGTGTAAATGTCATGGATGTCCCAGTACCTAATTTGCTGGTTACTTTGATAGAACAGCCATGGCGAGTGAGTATCTTATGAACCAGAGCTAAACCTAATCCTATGCCCTTGCGCTTTCCACCGCCTTTATCGGAAGCCTGCCAGAATTTTTCAAATATATTATCTTGGTCTTCCTTGGAGATTCCTTTCCCTGTATCCTGTATTACTACTTCAATTTTATTGCCATTTCTAACGCTATAAGCCCGCCGGGCAGTCAGGTTAATCTGACTCCCGCTAGGACTGAATTTTAGAGCATTATGAGTTAAATTTATGATCACCTGAATTATCTTATCTTCATCGGCTCGCACCAGCGGGAGATCATCTTCTACGGAGATCTTAAGTTCTATCTGTTTCTTGTATGCGACAGTCTTCAATGCACTCACACAGTGTTCAAGAAGATTATTGATAGGGAAATCGGAGAGTTCAAGTTCCGTCTCCTTCTGCTCGGAGGAGAAAGTGAGCATCTTCTGGATTAGATTAGTCAATCTCTGTAGGCTCTTTACAGAGACTTCCAGTCCTTCCTGCTGCAAGGGAGTAATCTTCCCCAGCTTCTCATCCAGCATCATATGAAGATATCCTGTCATTGATACCAGCGGAGTCCGTAATTCATGGCTTACGCTGGAGATAAACTCACTCTTCAGGTCATCTAGCCCTTTTAATTCCTGATGGGCGCTCTTCAGGTCGGCCAGGCTCAGACGCAGGTCATCAAATAGATAGATCCCTTCAATCGCCCGGGCCAGTTCATCGGCGATATTCTGACATATCTCCTGCAGTTCCGGGGAGCGACCGGATCTACCCTGAAATCCAGCATAGAGCATACCAAGGGCCTTGTTTTTTATCAGTAATGGTACTGCAATAGAAGATGATATATCCCGTTCTTTCAGATAGAGACTGAAACCGTCCTTGGAAGCGATTAAACTGGTGGGAAGGTCACGGACAATAGTCTCTTTTTTATGGTAGATGTTCTCAACCAGGGTATTTTTCAGAGCAAAGATAGAAGATGGATTTTCTTTGCTGTCGGTTCCAGGCATAATGTGATGGTAAATAAACTGGGCCCTGGGTGTCCCCTCCCCTCCTCTTCCGATTATGGCGATCCCCATTTCGTACCATGGCCAGATGGAGAATGAGAGCACTTCTTTCTTGATCTCTTCAATAGTTTCCTCGAGATCCAGTACCGCGTTAAAGTCATGCGCCAGGCGCCCCTGAAATGATATGGTCTGTATCTTCCGGTTGAGGTTTTCCCGCATCAGTTCGATACTACTTGACAGTCGACCAACTTCGTCCTTTCCGATGACTTTCAGTGGTTTATCCAGTATCCCCTTCCCCATCTCGGTAGTCTTTTCGGTGAGATTGCGGAGGGGGCGGGTAATTGAATGGATAATCACACCGAGGAGCAGAAGGAAGATGATGGTGATTGTGCCGGCAAAGATCACCTGGAACTTGATCAGCTTCTTCTCGATAGCGGAGATCTCTTTTTTAGATATGCCCAGATAGATGGTACCGATCTTTCCGATCGGCGAATCCATGATTATATCCTGCTTCTCCAGATGGATGGATTTCGGGGGGAATGGATTATCTCCGTTTAGTAGTATCTCTAATTGTTCCGGCGTAAGACCGGCCTGAACTATCTCGCCATCTTTTCTGGCTATCACGGCGTAGACCACGTTCTTCTGTCTAACTGTAAAATCGATATACTGCTCCTGGATCCGGTTATCCGCGTCAAAGAACCCCTGGTAAGCGGAAGCCAGTCCTACCACGCGTCCCATTGTCTCTGCCATCTCCTGAGACCCGGAGCTCAGGGCGTTCCGGAGATGGCGGATTGAAATGATAGTGGTGATAATAGTTATAAGGAGCAGGCTGCTCAATACCAGGATGGTAAGTTTAGCGCCCAGACCGAAGAACTTATCCTTCGCCGTTCCCGGAGAATCAGGAGTTAATAGGGAGTTCTCTTCTTGAGATTTTTTATCAAGTGGCATCATATTCACTGTCTGCGCAGACTGAAGTCTGCGGCTACCAAAATCCGCTTTCTCGGACAGCCTCTGAAGGTCGCCGCTACGAGTACGAGGCGGCGTTGTTCACTGAAAGCTTACTGCTATTCAGTAAATCCCCATCGTCGGGGAGGCCAGTACTTAAAAAAGACCTTTCCTACCAGATACTTTTCCGGAACGAATCCCCAATACCGGCTATCCCGGCTATTTGAGCTGTTATCACCAAGGACATAGTAGTAATTCTGCTCCACAGTATAACTGTGCCGGGGCGATCCATCGATGAGAACCAGGTCATTCTCTATCTTAAATACATGTCCGTCTCTCTCAATCAGCGGGCTCCAGTACCATCTGGTATCAGGTTCAAGCGGGATGACCATCCCCCGTTCCGGGATGGTAAACGGGAGATCGGTCTGCCCGTAGTAATGCTCCCGACTCCGGGAGTTGCCTATATTCTCATAGTAAACTTTTGCCATCTCGGCTGTGGTTACGTCTCTGCCGTCGGCCAGGATTCGGCCTCCTCTGATCTCAATCGTCTCCCCCGGCAGGCCTACCAGACGCTTGACATAGTCGAGCTCTAATTTTTCCGGGAAGTGGAATACTACAATATCTCCCCGTCGTGGTGACCGGATTGCCGGTAACTGGAGAAATGGCAGCAGGATCCCGGTAAAGGGGATCCGGTCCGGCGTCCGGGCGCCGTAGAGAAATTTGGTGACCAGGATCTTGTCACCGACATGTTCGATTTCTAAGGCAGTCCCATCTACAGAACAGGTATTTACATCATAACGATAGTTTCTCCCGCAGACCGGACAGACTTTCTTTACCCCTAATAATGTTGGAGTCATAGATCCGGTAGGGATCTTAAACGGCTCAACAATAAAGTTCCGGATGACGAAAACCATAATCAGAGCGAAGATGATCGATTCAGTCCATTCCCGGAATTTACTCTTCCGGGCACCGGATGCTTCACCTTCCAGTAATCCGTTCAGTTTCTTCAGGCTGCTTCTCCCTGCCTTCAGATCACCACTCCTGATCGCGTCCTGAAGTCTTAATACGGTCTCATTCAGGATCTTTATCGTGGAGGCGGAGAGCATCTTTCTTCTATGCTTGACAATCCAGCGCCCGGCTTTGACTGAACCGCGGGCGGATTTTCTTAACTTTTTTATATCTCTATTCATATATCTATTCCCAATCTCCTTCTTCATCAAGATAACTCTGAAGTATGATCTGAGCCGCCAGGCGGTCAATATTCTTTTTCCGCTTCTCTCTTCTCATATCAGCCTCGAGTAAGACCAGTTCCGCCTGCCGGGAGGTTAAACGTTCGTCCCGGAAGATAACCGGCAGACCCGATAATTCTTCTAATTTCTGACCCAGGTGATATGCCCGCTCTGCTTGCTCCCCCTCCGATCCATCCATGTTGAGTGGCAACCCGATAACTATTTTTTTAACTGTTTCCTCCCGCGCAATCCGGGAGATCTGTTCTGCCGCGTCACTGGGAGATTTTACCTGAATGGTAGGAAGCCCCTGGGCGGTTATACCCAGGGGATCACTCATCGCCAGACCAATCCGTTTCTCGCCTGGATCAATTCCCAGTATTCTGTTATAATCATGCATCTTTCGCTTATCTAAACCTTAATTATGATAATTATATTTCGGTTCAATTACTGGGAATAAATTCCAAATCCCAAGTTATCAGCACCTCAGCCAAAGGCTGATCAGCCTCCGGCTGAAAATCACAATCCAGCCGTCGCAACTACGCTGCTATGGCGAAGAAGCTAACCGAAATTCCAAACTTGCCTCGCTGAGTCGGGAAACTACTCATAGGAGCTTACGCCTACTCCAGCGGCGAGTCGTTTTTAACTTTTTTCATCCGCCATAGCTTTAGCGACGGCTGAAGGCATTTAAGGCACTTCTCCGCCGGAGGCGGATCAGCCTCTGGCTGAAAACCTTAGGCACTTAATAACTTTGCCTGAACGAAGTGAGGGCTAAGTTATTTTCTGGTATTTCTTCTTCGCCTTGAGTTTCTGGACCAGCTTCTTCACATCCTGTGCTTTCTCCCTCTGGCAGACCAGTACCGCGTCATCGGTCGCTACCACTATCAGGTTGGAGACTCCGACCAGTCCAACCACGGGTCCGGTGCTGAAACTGATGCAATCATCAGAATCAACTCCGATCATTTCTCCCCGAGCATAATTATCATCACCGTCTTTATTGAGATATCCCTCCAGCGATTCCCAGGATCCCACATCATCCCAGTTGAAAGATGCGGAGGTTACCAGAACATCGGAATGTTTCTCCATAATTCCGTAATCAATGGATACCTTTTTTAGAGATGGATAGACCTGGTCCAGGAATGCCTGGCGCTTCCTGATGCCTAATTTAAGCAGGGGCGAGAGAGCATCGGCAAGGTCGGGTAAATATTTTTCTATTGCTTCGATAATCGACTGAACCGACCAGATGAACATTCCACTGTTCCAGGTATATAGACCACTCTTCAAAAACCCCCGGGCTCGTCTCCGGTCCGGTTTTTCCACAAATCGGCTTACTCGATAGAAAGTCAATCCCCCGGTATTGGTAATCTCTTGCCCACTTTTGATATATCCGTATCCGGTGGAGGGGAAGGTAGGTTTTATCCCGATAGTAATCAGTGAACCGGATCGAGACGCAGTCTTGGAGGCCGCGCGGATTGTTCTTTGGAATTCCCTTTTCGGCGAGATAACGTGGTCGGCCGGCAGTACCACCATCACGGCTCCCGGTTCCTCCCTGGCAATCGCATAAGCCGCCAGAGCTATACAGGGGGCGGTATTGCGACCGATCGGTTCTTTCAGGATATGAGACACGGGAATCCCCGGCAGCAGTTCGTGAATTGCCGGAGCCTGGGCAACTGTGGTAACCACCCAGATCCGGGATTCATCCACCATCGGCTTAAGACGGGAGACGGTCTGCTCGATCATTGTCTCCCGTCCAATAATATTAAGTAACTGCTTGGGGGTGGCGCTCCGGCTCATAGGCCAGAACCGTTCTCCCACCCCTCCGGCCATTATGACGGCATGAATCATGATATGCATCCTTATAATATTTAATAATTGACCACGAAATCTCGTTGGTTATCTGGAAATATTCATTCGTCATTCCCTTGTCCGCCATAGCCCGAAGGGCGACGGCTGATCATTCGGATTTCGTCATTCCCTTTCCCATCACCCTCCCCTTCTCCACCCAGAGCCAATTTATAGATACCGAATATTGCCAGGGCGAAGAGTCCGATTTGAATACAGAATCCCAACCAGTTGCTGGCCGTCCATTGAGCCGGTCCCCGCGGCGTAGTATCCTGAGCAAAACCAGATGAGATTATTACCGCATACCCGATCAAAGTTATAATAGCGGATAGTATATTTTTCATAATCACTTATTGAATCAGCCCCGATAGTCATCGGGATACAAGCATAATTTAGCGCCTGTGACACTAACTAAAACTTTAAAGAAAATGGATGCTTAAGAAAAAGAGGTTAAAATATACCTATTATGCTGTTTCAATGGTTGCACAATATGATTTTTTCGGCCTCCCCCGAAGTATTAATCGGGGCAGAAAAATAATATATCAAATTCATATATCCATAACAAGGAGGCATTCCCGCATTATTCCAGGGGATGAAGCCCTCCCAGAATCATAATCTGATCATCAATCAATTCGATTGCTTCAACCGGATTCTTAATGATGTTATCCTCGGTGAGATGGATAACCTTCCAGCCGTGTCTCTTGAGCCATCGGTCTCTCTCCCGGTCTTTCTTCTTCCGGGCTGGTCTTTGATGCCATCTGCTGTGATCACACTCCAGGGCTATTTTCCCCTTGCGGCAGAATACAGCGAAGTCAATCCGGTATAGGCATTTCTTATTCCGCATAACGCAGAATTGAGGCGTCGGAGTGATTCCCGCCTTTATAAGAGATCTTCTCATAATCTCTTCCAGGGGAGGAATGCCAAAGAGTTCGCCGATTTCTTGGGCCTGGAGTAATTCTTTTCTGGTGGTATAGGCGAAAGTAATTCGTCGGCGGAGACGATTCTCTATCCGGTGCGGTAGATTCCTGATCGGTCCCAGTTGTAGCTTCCAATACCACTCTCCTGCCCGCGGATGCGACTCTTCTTCGGGGAGGATGTCAATCCGCCGGGTCCGGGTAATTTTCCGGATAGGGGAATAGAAGCTTATCCCCCCTCCCCCACTGCCGCACCGGGCAGTTGGATATACCGCTAGATAATGGGGAGATCTCCGGAAAGAGAGATT
>Ga0222658_1001402_pt1 | contig 10568 bp, 9 predicted proteins | sample AntAcemetagen476_FD_179830 | JGI IMG/M metagenome (GOLD analysis project Ga0222658, IMG submission 179830) | Saline water microbial communities from Ace Lake, Antarctica - #476 | ecosystem: Environmental > Aquatic > Non-marine Saline and Alkaline > Saline | place: Antarctica: Ace Lake | collected... | reverse complement strand
AAGTCAGCAAACGAGCGCAACCCTCATCCTATGTTGTTTTTTCATGGGAGACTGCCGCCTCCAAGGCGGAGGAAGGTGAGGATGACGTCAGATCTGCGTGTCCCTTATACCTGGGGCGACACCCATGCTACAATGGCCGGTACAAAGGGCAGCCAACCCGCGAGGGGGAGCCAATCCTTAAAAGCCGGTCTCAGTTCGGATTGAAGTCTGCAACTCGACTTCATGAAGCTGGAATCGCTAGTAACCGTGAATCAGCCACGTCACGGTGAATATGTTCCTGGGTCTTGTACTCACCGCCCGTCAAGTCATGAAAGGCAGGGGCGCCCGAAGGACGGTTACTCTTTTAGAGGCCGTACCACGGTGAAACTGCTGATTGGGACTAAGTCGTAACAAGGTATCCGTAGGAGAACCTGCGGATGGAACACTTCCTTACCAGGGAATACCCGAAAGGGTTCACCTGATGCATGCTCTGGACTGCGTTCAATGCCAACATGCTATAAAATTGATCAGGGAACGCCCTTCGTTCTTTTAGAACGGAGCCTGACAGCTTCTCTACTCGGCAATGCTGTGATTTTTCGCAAAGCAAAAAATCATCCTGAGTTCTTCCTGATCAAATCAAAGGATGAAACAAAATGAAGCAGTAAAATTACCATACACTCATTATAAATACACTAGAGTACGAATATGTCACAGAAGACTACCTCCACAGAGCTGCCATTTGTCTCGGTCGTCATTCCTGTATACAACAGCCCAAGTGGACTTGAGCGAACATTGAAAAATCTTCAACAACAAACATATCCGCAAGATAAATGGGAAATAATCGTAGTAGACAATTGCTCCACAGAAAATAACCGTGAAATTGCTACAAGGTATTCTTGTACATTTCTACAGGAAAATCGGATGCGCAACTCTTATGCGGCACGCAACACTGGAATACGGAGTGCGCGCGGTAGCATCATCGCATTTATTGATGCAGATTGTGTACCAGTTAAAAATTGGTTGGAAGAAGGCATAAAAACCATGCAAAGCACGAATGCAGAAATAGTTGGAGGTAATATCCAATTCACATTTGAAAAAAAAATACACGGCATAGCAGAAATGGCAGACTCAATTGTATTTCTGCAACAGGAGAAATACGTAAAATTCCGCAAGAGTGCATGTACTGCAAATCTGTTCATTAGCAAAAGTGTATTTGACTCGTTGGGCCTATTCCCGGAGAAAGCAGCTTCTTCTATCGATGTATACTTCACTGCCAATGCAGTAAAAAAGGGCCGCACTATTGCCTTCGCACCAAAAGCAACTATCCATCATCAAGCACGATCTCTACAACAGCTTATGGGGAAAGCACTAAGAATTGGAACAGGAAAAGGGACTATAGTCAGGCAAGAAAATTTACTCAAAACCATAGCAAGCGCTCTGAAATTCATAAAAGAATTGAGCCCAGTGCAAAGAATGAAAACCCCATTTCTACTCTCCAAGCTCAATCCTTGGAATCTATGGCAAACGCTTAAGAAAAATCATCAACATGTTACTAGCGTGGAATTTTTTGGAATTCTTGCGTGTTGTTATGCAATGGCAATTGTAGGGGGTATTGGCGTGATACGGGGGCTACTGTTCGGCAAAAAACATTTACAAAATAGGCAATAGAATAAGTATGAAATGCTTACTGTATTATATATTCAACCTTAATAATTATGGTTTTGCGGTACTTCTAATAACTGTATGCACATACGAATAAAACAACTAAGGCAGCAACTACAGATACTTATACAGAAAAGCGTGCGCAAATTCAGATACGTACTACCTGCTAAAATACTGAAAACAGCATACGAGATACAATGGCAATTAACTCGAAAATGTAGAACCCACAAAATTCCTGAAAAACTACCGGGGAGCATTTGGGGCATTACAACATTCTTCAATCCATGCGGTTACAAGACCAACCTGGCCAACTATCACTTGTTTCGCGATGGAATCCGTAGACAAGGAATGCCTTTGATTACCGTAGAACTGGCATTTGGTGACTCCCCTTTTGCCCTAACCCCCAATGATGCGGACATACTCGTACAACGTCGTGGAGGTGATGTAATGTGGCAAAAAGAACGACTGCTCAATATCGCATTGGAATACCTACCGGCAAACTGCGACAAAGTAGTATGGCTAGACAGCGACATACTATTTGAAAAAGAAAACTGGGTTGAAGAAACTGCAAAACAGCTAGAGCAATATATGGTTATACAACCATTCTCGCATCTCGTACGTTTGCCTAAAGGCAAAACAAGATGCGACTGGAAGAAGTGTCGTAAAGGAACTAAGGAAGGAGAACTATTCCATAGCTTCGGCTTGGGAATAGCTAAATATGGGATAGGAGTTACATCCTCATATAGTCTCCACGGAGTACCTGGGGGTGCTTGGGGGTTACGAAAATCATTACTTCAAAAACATGGTTTCTACGATGCAGATATCGCAGGATCAGGAGATATGGCAATAGCCCATGCGTTTTGTGGCAGCACAAACTGTGACTATTTTAAGAATTTGTCTCCCCTGAATATGGCACACTATTGTTCGTGGGCACAAGAAGTCTATAAAGATGCGAAGCTCAGTCTGAACTATATTGAAGGCGTAGTATCACATCTATGGCATGGAAGCATAAAAGATAGGTCATATGAAGAGCGTCACAGCATCACACTCAAAACAGATTTTAACCCCAATATAGACATCGAAATTGATTCTAATGGTGTATGGAAATGGGCTTCGGATAAACCTGAGCTTCATAAGGCTTGTGCTAGATATTTTGCAAGCAGAAAGGAGGATGGATGAACACTATCCATAAGAAATTGAATACACTAAAACTCATGCAGGCTAATACTTTTTTACTGCTATATAAATCCAACACGTGAAATTAGACTAAGTCTTGGCTCAAGACACATGTTCACTATGCTGATCAGTAGATGAATTACAATAGTGCCTCAATGTAGAAATTCTCTGTGGAGACTGGCTAATTTTCCCTTTATATGTCGCCAATTCCTTAGCAATATTCAAAGCAATTCGTGAAATATCCTTAACCATATTTTTGTAATACTCATCTGAACCATCTGCTTTTGTATACCGAAGTTCAGGTGCGTGCAATGGATCATCTATTAATTCCACAGGATTGTTCATTTGCCTTTCAAGTGATGAATACCTAGATGCAATTTGTTGCAGATGTTCAGGGGTAAGATGATCGTGAGTCATTAAATATTCAAACCACTCCCCGCGATGAGTAGATTGACCATGAATACCTCGTGCGACACTTTTAGGCCAGTTAAAAAACATTTTCTTTTCCAGTTGATGTACATTACGAACTGGAAAATGTGCAATATAAAAAAGGGTTGCATCCAAGGCTGGAATTCGAACAGATGAATCATGTTCCTTGCGTAATAGATGATGATTCCCCATAGAAAGATACACCGAATCATTAGATGCCAATGTGTATGGCGCTATCACTTTTGATAATTCAGGATATGTTCGTACAACACGTTTCTGAATGCGTTTTAGTGGATTTATTTCATGTTGATTGTCAACAGGTGTCGGCACGTATACATATCGAGGTACATAGTATGCATGGTTTTGATCCATTGACGTAAAAGAAGCTTGAACATCTCCATCAGAAACAAGAAATTCATCTGCATCCAATGGCAGTATCCAGTCGGCACGCGTCAAACAAGCCTGTTTATACAATAAGCTACTCATCACTTCTCGTTGGCAAAAATCAATAGTCTGTACTGTTAACAGTTCAATCGGTAATCCCTCTTCAATTAACTGAGAAACTATTTCAGGAGTTCTATCACTGCTGTGATGATCTGCAATAACTATTTTATCTACGAAAGCCGCATGATATCGAATGAATGCTTCAATAATATCCTCTTCATTGTTAACCATAGTAATAAGTACTACTTTCATGATTCCTGTGATGTTAAAAAAATATTTGGCATGATCGAAACGAAAAAACTGTAACTATGTAGAAGGTGGCACAGGATATGATGCGGTTTGGTAACCATCTGTCATCTTCATATAGACCCGATAAGGCGTCGGATTATATGCCGCAATATCGTTTTTTCTTGAGGGCAATGAAGCACCTGCGTCAACACAAGATTCCCCATGCGCATCGTAACCCAACCACTTATCCAAGCAACCAAATTCCTTGGGGTCAAATCCAGGAACAAATCGTTGATATGTTTGTAATAAATGTTTTTTTTGTAATTGCGCATATGCAGTATCAAGACCAATTTTTTTATCACTTGTCAAACTGCTGGTATGAATCCTACGCAAAATAACAACAGCATCTGAAATATGCATCGCAATGCCCGCACAGGAAGCGCGTTCAATAAACTCCGCATCGGCACCTCTAAACATATCTGTAAATCCATTTAGTTCCATAAATGTATCTTTTTTAAGCACCATAGTTGCATTGATAAGCCAACCATGTGGATATGACTCTGAAACAAATCCTGATTTCACCACAACACCTGCAGTACATTGTTTCGTTTTGGGCAAATCATCTGTACGAGTTCTCCAATCTAGAAAATTTTCCATAGTACCGCCGAATATCGCACAATTGTGGTTATGCAGCTCTGTAATGGAAAACCAAATTCTATGAGGTAAAGAAATATCATCACTATCCTGAATGGCAATATAATCGGTTTTCAGATAACGAAATATGCTGTGCAAAGAATGATATGGCCCCAGTGATTGCTCATTTCGATAAAAACTAATGTTCTCCGCATCTTTAAATTTATCTCGAATGCACAAATCATCTTCGTGTGGAACTGCATCTGCAATAACATGTACAAAGCAATTGGCATGTTGTTGATTGAGCGCTGAGTCTATGGCAGCAGAAACCCATTGCAAAGTAGCAGGATGATATGAGATGACAATGTCGCACGAAATGTTGCACATAGGATGAAGCACTATATCAAAATGACTCAATATTTGTTACTAATTCTATAGATATAGCATTGGTACCAATAACAAAGCTCTACTGATGCTTGAATATGAAATATTCAGCTGCCACTATGGCAATATAGCGTTTTATATACAGCCTTAAACTCAATCAATAAATGCTTCGTAAGACAAAATATTTGCGGCAACATTTGAATTTATTCTTCCAAATAAAAGCGAAGAACTTACTCAATAGAATTAAAATGGTAAATAGGATTATGCTCAAAAATATTAGACATCGAGATGTGGCAATACTAAAAATAAAATGTGAAGTGCGCTGGCAATTGACACACAAATATAGAACTCAAAAAATTCCCGAAAGACTGCCGGGGAGCATTTGGGGAATAACCACTTTTTTTAACCCATGTGGGTATAAGAAAAACCTTGAAAACTATCACATATTCCAAAAGGCAATTCGAAAACAAAATCTACCAATCATCACAATAGAATTGGCTTTTGGCGATTCTCCATTCGTATTAAAAACTGGCGACGCAGATATACTCGTGCAACGCAGAGGGGGGAACATAATGTGGCAGAAAGAACGGCTGCTTAATGTAGCTTTGGATTATTTACCAAAAGACTGCGATAAAGTAGTATGGCTGGATAGCGACATCCTATTTGAAAAGAAAAACTGGGTTGAAAAAACCGCAAATCAACTTGAGAAATATATTGTTGTTCAGCCATTTTCTCATGTCGTTCGTTTGCCAAAAGGGAAAACTCGCTGTAACCGGCATCGATGCAAAAATGGATCTCAAGAAAATGAAATATTCCACGGTTTTGGTTTGGGAATGGCTAAGTATGGAAAGGAATCTTCATGCTGTTTCCATGTACATGGAACAACAGGGATCGCGTGGGCTATACGTCGATCAATACTAAAAAAACATGGTTTCTACGATGCCGATATCACAGGATCGGGCGACGTTATAATGGCTCATGCATTTTGCGGTAATACTGTCTGTGGAAGGAGCAAGAGCATGATGTGTGCATCTCAACAAAAACATGCCCACAAATGGGCACAAGGAATTGCTAAAGACATAAAATTCAGCATAAATTATGCTGAGGGGATAGCATTTCACCTATGGCATGGAAACTTAAAAAACAGATCGTATATAGAGCGTCACAATATTGCACGCGAAGCAGGTCTTAACCCAGAAACAGATATTGCAATAGACACCAGCGGTGCATGGAAATGGGCTTCGGATAAACCTAAACTCCACCAAACTTGTGCCAGCTACTTTGCAGATAGAAAAGAAGATGGCTAAACGCGTAATAAAAAGAGATTATATGTCCAACAAAGAACTGCTTGTGTCATATCCTTCGGATGTCTTCCATCCTAAATCAAGAAAGAATTCACATATTTCTTTTCTTAGTTCGTCATGCCCTTTTATAAATTGAGATGCATTGGCATCCGAATGCTTTTCAGGTCCACCTGTATCAGATGCGAACTTGCCTTCTTGCTTGGGCACAAGTGACCGTATGCCCTGTAATATCTGGCATGTCGCGCAAAAGTGGATATCTTCACCGTTTTTATATGTACATGGTTGTATTTTCCACATGTTATTGAGCCATTCTCTACGGAATACCCAACAGTGACCAACGAAATCCACATAAGTATCCTTTTTACAGATACCCCAGTCTCCTACGAATCTTGTGCCATCATTTAATGGTCTTACAAATCTACCATTGCCGCCAATGATACAATTTGTATCTTTGCATTTCCCAATGGCATATTCGAACCATTGCTCCTGTGGGATAGTATCGTCATCCAATATGACAATAAATTCGGTTGTCATGAGCAAGGCAAACGCCCATCTACCAAAAAATCCATAGTTCTCATCAGCACAAACAAGTGAAATTGAGGGATATTTCAATTTGTATTTTTCAATATCAACAGCATCTCCATTCTGCCAAATGTACACTTTGCTTGGCTGCACTGTTTGGTTATATATGGCTTTTAGTTGTTCCTCAAAATAATCACGTTTATATGCCGTTAGAATTACAGAGAAATTTGAGGTGTCCATCTGTATATTGCGAGAAGAGGGCATTGTATCAAATACCTCAGATAAGTGTTTAGGTAAAATCGCATTTTTTAGTGAGATTTCACGTATTCTAAAATCCCTTTTTGGTTCAAACGGGTATATTTTTTGCTTAACTGCATTTTCAAGTAATTTTTTATCGGCACAGAATCTATATTTAGGGTGACCATATGTATTCAGCTTATGCATCATTTCATCTATCGTCATACACCACGAAAAATGACACCCCACTTTCTTTTCAATAGTTCGGCCTTTGCTTCTCCAGCTATTTGGACAATTATCATTCAAAGTTTTGTAAAAAGCGGCTATTGGGGCTGTAATATCTAAGCCCTCCCATAAATAGGTGGGTTTATAGAAAAATTGATGTAGCCGTAATCGAATTATACCTTCGTGATTGATGACCTGATTCCTAACAAGTTCATGCAAAATATAGTCGTAAGACTCTCCATAGATTATTTCATCAGCGTCAACATTTATTAAAATATCATCATCATTAAAATTCAATAATTTCAGTACATGGTTCCTCATGGCAGGCTCATTAATTCTGTGTATCGTTTCTTCATCATTATAGGCATCAACTGTTTCGTTTCTCACATAACACTTCAAATAAATGATTTTATCTCTTAATTTTTCCGGAAGCTCTTCCTGATATTTATGGAAAATAAATTCCCTATGCTTTCCAGTGTGATAAACATCATGTTCACAAATAATAAACTTGTCGATATGATCATATGACTCCAAAAGATTTAGCTTAAGCCATTTAATCTCTAATGGGGCATAAAAAAATGTATTCAGGTATATCATTTATCAATGGAGGCATTTATAAATTTAGTGCTCTAGAATAGTGGTGATGTACGTGTGTGTCACACGCTAATAATCAATACCCAGAACTACCAATAGTAATGATAAAACCACTTCTCATATGCTACGGCACACGGCCAGAATACATCAAAATATCTCCCATTCTCCATGAGTTACGTAGGCAAAAAAGTTTGCCGTTTCGTGTTCTCTTCACTGGGCAACACAAAGATATTGTGACACAGGAAGCAGATATAACCATAAAAATTGAAGATGGTAATGATCGACTTGATAACATTGTAACAAGCATTTTAAAGTCTAATTCTATACCGCAAGATACATCGGCTGTACTAGTACAAGGAGATACCACCTCTGCTCTTGCTATTGCTCTTTCGGCTTTTCATAAGGGCATTCCAGTAATTCACCTGGAAGCAGGATTGAGAACATACGATAAAAAAGCCCCATTCCCAGAGGAGGTAAACAGACAAATGATTAGCAGAATTGCCAGCCTTCATCTATGCCCAACGAAACTTTCAGAGTCAAATCTGCACGAAGAACGTGTTAATGGAGAAATATATATTGTTGGCAATACTGTCTTGGATCACCTAGTAAATGTGTTACCGAGTAACGGGAATACAGTTGTGATAACAATGCACCGTAGAGAGAATCAACATAATATGAAATTATGGTTCAAGGAATTGGATGATTTAGCTAAACATTTTACCGAACTCTCTTTTGTATTGCCGATTCATCCTAGCCCAGAAATACAAAAATTTAGCCCCATACTCAAGCATGTGCAAATTGCAAAACCTATGTCCCATGTAGAATTTATAAAAATGTTAGCACAGTCACGATTAGTGATTACTGATAGTGGTGGAATACAGGAGGAAGCAGCATTCCTAAAAAAATTCTGTATTGTTTGCAGGGAACACACAGGAAGGAAAGAGGGGCTAGGGCACTTTGCAAAATTATGTACTCACCCTGCGTTACTGGAACAAATATTCCGCAAGCATATGCATGACATGCCAACAAAAACATGCCCATATGGAGATGGTCATTCGGGAAAAAGAGTGTCTGAAATTCTCAGTAAATATTTAAGCAAAGGCTAAATATGGCCATCCAATAATAGGATGGATAGTTTCTGACCCACGATTGGAGTGTGAAAGGATAGAGAAGCATACAAATGCTTGTTACACTCACTTCCTTATTCTCCTCTCATTTCGCAAAATGCCATACAGCTACACGCATTTTGACAGACTATCACAGGGATTTCTCAAGAGCCACTTGCCTACCAGCACACGTATACTGGATGTAGGAGCAGGGGCAGGAAAATACAGTAAATTGCTCAACGAATACACTTTAGACTGCATAGAAGTGTTTAAACCATACATAGAACAATTAAACCTTAAAGAACGATATAGACACATTTACACATGTCATGTGTCCGATTTTGATTTTTTAAAACATCAATACGACACTGTGATCTTCGGTGACGTACTTGAACACCTTTCTATTCATGAGGCACAGCAGGTTTTAAAACAAATCTTCTTGTCTGGAGGACGCGCATTTGTAGCTGTACCATACCAATATCAACAAGACACCATTGAAGATAATCCGTATGAACGCCATTTACAACCTGACTTAACCCCAGCCATCGTCGCAGAACGATACCCGCGTCTGCATTTGCTACACATGGACGAAAAATATGGATTATATACAGGTCCAACCAACTGGATTGATACAAAACCTCAGATAAAAAGCCTTGATAAGGCTATAAATTAACACTTATCGAGTAATCCCTTGATGCAGGACGGTGGTGTGTTAGGATCCATCTCCTATTTTAATGCAACTGCTTTACGCAACAACCTACGAAGCCATTCTTAATGCTACGGCACCTAAGGTGCTCGTAAACGTAGGATGTGATATAGATAGAATCACAAAACTGCTTAAATACTGTACAGAACATGGATCAGTACTTCATGTGGTCTCACCGACATCAATAGAATCACTTGAAGAACTACAGCACAAATACAACGAAAATTTGATTATCCATGAGGATTTGGGATTGAATGCCTTGCCAGCAATCAAACAAGTGGAATTTATAACGCTAGATAGTGACTATAACTGGTACACCGTATATCACACTCTTCTTACATTGCAGAATCATACAACCGATACACATAAGGACAATTTCCCAGTAACTGTAATTACTAACACAGGATGGCCATATGGGAAACGTGATGTTTACCTAAGACCAGAATGTATCCCCCTAGCCTATCAACAAGCAACTTCTACCGGAGGATTGATTCCAGGAAAAGGAAAGCCAAATGAAAAAGAGGGCATATTCCAAGGAAGGGCGCACGCAATGTATGAAGGAACGCCAAGAAATGGAGTACTTGCAGCAATTGAAGATTTTATTGAACAATCACCTCTACATTTTCGTACGCTTCTACTCCCTGGAGCAGGGGGACATGGCATTCTAATACCTGAGAGTCTCTCTCAAAAAAAATAGTCCTTTCGGAAGAGTGCGACAAAATTGAAATGAATGCCGTGCTTTTTGAAAATTTGGACAATTTAATCGCACAAACTCAATGGGAAAACCAGCAAGCAACATCGAAACAAATTGCTGAATTTAGAAATGAAAACGAAAAACAACGAGAAAAGCTTGAGATGGAAAAGCGAGAACTAGAGCAACAGATTCGTACTCAAGTAACAGAGAATCAATCACAACGAGAAAAGCTTGAGATGGAAAAG
>Ga0222658_1001401_pt1 | contig 10568 bp, 16 predicted proteins | sample AntAcemetagen476_FD_179830 | JGI IMG/M metagenome (GOLD analysis project Ga0222658, IMG submission 179830) | Saline water microbial communities from Ace Lake, Antarctica - #476 | ecosystem: Environmental > Aquatic > Non-marine Saline and Alkaline > Saline | place: Antarctica: Ace Lake... | reverse complement strand
TATGGTCGGTTGCACGTGAATGTCGAGACAGGGCTGAGAGAGGATCAGGAAGCCCCCCTCCTCTTCCACCTTCCGCAAGATCGGGATGCTATCTTTGAAAGGCATATCCAATCAGAGCATGAAATCAGGGAACGTGCCAGGGGGACCGGGGAACTCAAGAGGAGATGGGCGAAGAGAGCCGGGTTCGATGCCAACCATTATCTCGATTGCCTAGTGTATGCCCTCTGTATGGGTCATGCTTTCAACCTATTCCAGTTGAGTGAGGAGAGCCCGGTGCTGCCCGGTGTGGCTCAACAGGCCGTCGATATGGCGAAGGCAAAGGCGAAGAAAGCCCAAGAGAAGAAAAAGAAGCCGGATTCATTCGTGAGGAGGAAGGTTGACATCAAGAGACATAGGAAAAAGTGATTTCCTCAAGGGCATACAGGTCGCATGGAGGTCGCAGCTATGCCGCATGGAGGTCGCATGGAGGTCGCAGCCACCAGAGCCAGCAGGGGCCAGTGGGGTGGGCATGATTTGGCAACAGTTCAATGTTTGCAGGGTGTTTTGTCGGTGAAGGCTTAAGGGGTGGCTTGGCCCTTGGCTTAAGGTAGAAAAGAATAAGAGAAAAGAAAGAGAGTGTTGGCATGGCCATTAAGAAGAAAGTAACGAAGAAAAAGACCACAAAGAAGAAAGCAACCGCCAAGAAGTCGAGGGTGAAAAAGAAGGGGAATCCCCCGGGAAATGTCATACCACAGGCCAGTGGCATTGATGTATTCTGCTCATTCCATGAGATCAGAGACATCGCAGATGTGATGCCCAACCCCAGGAACCCGAATAGGCATCCTGATAAACAGATTGCTCTGTTGGCAAAGATCATCCGGGATCAGGGATGGAGGAACCCCATAGTGATCAGCAGTCGCTCGGGAATGATCGTCAAGGGCCATGGCCGTCTGGAAGCGGCAAAGATGCTCAATGTCGAGAAGGTGCCGGTGGATCTCCAAGCATATGCCAGTGAGGAGGAAGAGTACGCAGACATGATTGCTGATAATCGGATCGCAGAATTGGCCGAGCTTGATACCTCGATGCTGAAAGATCTGTTTGAAGTCATGGACACCGGGACACTGGATCTCGATCTGACAGGATACTTCACCGAGGAGATCGAGGAGATGATGACGGAGAACCGTCATATCGAGGACAAGCCGGAAGTCGAATTCACTCAAGAACTCATGGAGTGCCAGCAATACGTTGTCTTGGTGTTCAATAACGATATCGATTGGCTACAGGCACAAACGATATTCGGACTCAAGACCGTGAAGGCTCTTTCCTCCCGCCCAGGTTATGAGAAGCAGGGGATCGGGAGAGTCCTTGATGGAGCGAAGGCCATCAATGCTATCGCCAATGGAGGAGAGGGATGAAGATCTCCATCAATGTGCCAACCTATAAGAGAGCAGGAATGGTCGATACCTTTGGGCTATTACCATCTGCGAATTATTGGGTGCATAAATTTGAAGAGAAGGAGTATCGGAAAGCTCATCCCAAGATGCAGATCCTGGTCTTGCCGGATAAGATCAGAGGAAACATTGCGAAGGTGAGAAATCATATCATGCTCGCAGAGTTGGCAAAGGGTCTGGATGCCATGCTGATGGTCGATGATGATATGTCCCACGTGGGATATTGGGAAGCTAGAGAGCGTAAGAGATTCGCCGGAGAAAAAGAGATCCAGGCCTTCATCGAAAGAGGGACACGATTGGCAAAGGATTGGGGGGTGTTTTTGTGGGGGATCAATGTGAATCCAGATCCACAATGTTATCGAGAGTACACACCCTTTTCCACGTTGTCATATGTCTCTGCATCGTTCTCATGTTTCCTCAAAGGGAATGAGTTGATCTACGATGAAAGATTCAGCTTGAAGGAAGACTATGACATGACCCTTCAACAGTTGAATGTGCATCGCCATATTCTGAGGTTCAACAAATTCTTTTATGAGAAGAAGGGAGCCGAACAACAGGGAGGGTGTGCAACATATCGGAATGTCGAGAAGGAGTTAGGACAGATCAAGATGTTGCAGAAGAAGTGGGGAGACAAATTCGTGAAGATCGACAGGAATGAACGAAGCCACTCATCGACCCAAGAAAAGACATTTGATATCAACCCGGTGATCACCGTACCAATCGCAGGAGTGTAATGGCTAGAGGATCAAGATGGACAGCAGAACAGCTTGGGGATTATCGGAAAGACAAAACCCGAAAGAAGTTCAAGAAGGAAGCCAAGAAACAGAAATACAATTCTGTTGCCTGTGAAGGTGGACTCTTTCCTGAGATCATGGGGAGATCATTTCCGTCGAAGCTAGAGAGAGATGTTGCAACAGGATTATGCGCCCGGCTTCATGCCGGGGAGATCAGTGATCTCCGCTTCCAGGTGTCGATAGATCTGACAACCGCGATACCAATTCCATGGTGTGTTGATTTCACATATGAAGAGGATGGAGTTACATGGGCGCATGAAGCCAAAGGAATTGAAACTGCACGATATCGATTGATCAAAAAACTCTATGCAGCCTACGGTCCGCACCCTCTGAGGATCTCCGTGAGGGCAGGTCGGGGAGGATTGAAGGAAAGCACCATCATTCCAAATTTCGAGAAATATGCCTCTCGATCTGTCTGATCTCTGAAAAAAGTTCCATTTATTTTCACATCGATCTCGATCAGTCCGGCAAGCATATCAATTCTGTACCACGATCCCACTCACTATAGCCGGTTTGACATAGTATCATTAGCCGATATTATGTGGGCCATGTTCAAGATAACAAATAGTGAAAGAGGGACACCGGGCGCAGCTATGGTTCGCCACCATTACAAGAGTGATTATACCCCAGTGAAGTAACGAAGTCGCAAGACTCCGTGGGTACACCAAAGAATGATGGAGAGAGTGAGAGGGACAAACCGCAAAACCTGCGGGGCGGCGACCCGGCTCTCCGAACCAAGATCCATCATGTGAGTCTGTGAAGAACACCCGCAAGTCGTGGGATGTTAAGACGAGGGATTAAGCGAAAACACTGTCCCTGAGAATCTTCTACCAATTTCTAATTCAAGACTAACCAATCGAAACGAAACCAACCGGAGAGAGATATGATCAAAGTACGAATCCGCAAGAATGAGTTTGGCGAGTATGAAGTTCGAACAGTGAGAAATTTGAAAGTGAGAGAGGAAGAAACCTATTACACGGATGATCTGGATGATGCCAAGGAAACGAAGAAGGCCATCGAGAGAACAATCGCAGCCCAGGCGAAAATGGAAAAGGTGACAGCATGACGAAAGCAGCAATAACTCGTAAGATTAACGAAGCTCTATGTGGGATAGTGACAGTCAGGAGAAGGGGAGATAAGTACATCGGGAAAAGGGGTTATTTCTATCGGCATGGAATGGACACCACGAAGTTAGAGGTTGCAATTACTGATAAGCTGAAAGCGATAGGGTTCACAGTGATCATCACGGAGTCGAGTGACAACTGGAATGCCTGGCCTAAGGATAGTTTTTTCAAGGTCGAGTTCTCGGTAGTGGAAGGAGATGCGGTCTGATCATCAAGAAACCAACTTCGGAAGAGTTGAAGAAATCAAGTGCGTGGAAAATTGGAGAAGGCAATGAACGAAACAGAGATCAGAGATATGTTGCAAGAGGCAATCCAAACTTATGAAGAAGAGGGATACCTTGACAAGAGAATTGATGTGGACACATTTGAAGAGCATGGCGTGATGACCAATAACAAAGGTCTGGTGCTGAGAGTCGGGGAAAAGGAGTTCCAGATAACCATCGTGCAGAGTCGATGAATACATCGAAAGTAATGGCAGCGATGAATGGGAATGCTGCGAAGAAGATGCAGGCACTCGTCTACCAAGCAATAGTAGGAAACACGACAGGACAAGGGGGAATCCCCTTGGCTCAGATAGATCCCAAAAAAGGAATCAAAACAATGACAAATGGCAAAGTAATGTTCGCAGCAATCGATCAGCTAAAGAGAATATTCGCACTCAACTGGATGGCCTGGATACCAACCTGCGTTGTCGGATCAGTAGGAACCGGAAAGACTAGCGAGGCAGAGGAGTTCATAAAGGAACTGGATGGCAATAGTGAAGAGACTTATCACCAGTGGAAGATTCTACCATCGGTGATGGAGCCAAGTGACTTCGGTGTGCCGTACCCGCAGGACGGCAAGCTGGCTCATCTGGCCCCGACCTTCTTGCCATTCAATTGTCAAGACAAAGGTGTGATGATCGTGGACGAATTTGATCGAGCGAAGCCGGATGTGCAAAACACATTCCTGCAGATTCTTCTCGGCGGGAATATCCACGGGAATGTGATCAGTCCGAATGCCTACACGATTATGACGATGAATGGGGCAAGCGATATGTATACCACCCCGTTGTCTGAGGCCGCAAGGACTCGGGTGTGCAGCATCTTTGTATCAACCCATGCAACAGGCAATCTGGATGGATGGGATGAATGGGCGGAGAATAATGAGATCAATACTGCAACACGGGGATTCGTAAAGTTCCGCCCGGAGTTGCTAGAAGCCAAAGAGGATTTTGAAGAGTTGGCACTTCCTAATCCCCGCACGATAGCCATGGCGAGCAAGATCATGGATGCCGCCGATGAAGCCAGCTTCCGAACAGATGATATCTTGCCATTGTGTTTGGCGGGTGTGGTCGGGAAGGCTGTAGCAATCGAGATGATGGCATACAAAGAGATGGTGGACAAATGCCCGGATGTCGATGACATCATCGCTAACCCAGAGAAAGCGCAGATGCCAACAGATCAGTCGGTTCTCTATGCAATCGGTTTGGCCCTAGTGTCTAAGGTGAGTGGGGATGAAGATCAGGAGACAGCGAAAGCGGTTGTGCAGTATGCCGCGAGGATGCCGGAAGAGTTCACCGCATTCGTATTGAGGAAGCTCGGCGGGAAGTGTCCCAGAATCCACACAACGAAGGATTACATGAAATGGGCGGAAGAACACAAGATGATCATCATGTGATGGAGCAGCCTCCGAAGGGAGCAGTCTGCAGAGAGTGTCAGAGCTATGACAGCCGGGGGTTTGATCCCTCTTGCTGTCATAGGGAGATGCCGAATAGCCGATATCATTATGGATCAACACCAGCATGTGAGAAGTTTGCAGAAATGGAGGATGATCCGTTGGTGCTGGCTGTCATGGCGGGATTAAGGGAGAAGCGATGTTTTCTATCACCCCAATGCTCAAATCAAGAATCATAGTCCTCGGTCCTGCTGGCCGAAGAGATCGAACCCAATACGAAAAGAAGGAAGAGAACAATGACAACCGATATATCGTTAATCAAAGACATGGTGCTGATCAAGGTAACGGTGAGAGCCTATCTCGGAACCGTGCGGAGCGACAAGGCCGCTAGGGATGCAGAGAACACATCTGGTGCAGAGATGGGATCAGTGGATGCCAGTGTGAAGAATCTGGCAGAGGAGTATGCAGGTCCCATCCGTCATGCCCGTAGTGTCATCCGTAAATTCTGGTACGAGAACACGCTACCGTGGCTCGATGGTGGTTACAGGATTGTTCCTGCATCGGAATATCAGAAGTTGATGGATGGCATCGCAAAGTTGGTGTCGAGTGTATGGGAGAGGCCGGTGCAGAAGTTGCTCGATAACTATGATCAGGTGAGAGTCGATGCACAAGCCCGGCTCGGTGGTCTGTTTGACGAGCAGAGATTTCCTAATAGGGAGAATCTTGCCGACAAGTTCGATGTCGATGTTTTCCGATCATCGGTACAGAACCCCGGAGATATCCGCATCAATGGTTTGATGGGTGATGCCATAGAGGAGATCCAGAAGGAAGTAAGCGACAAATATGCAGTCCAGATCAAGGGTGCAGTGGATCAAGTCGTGGATACGATCAGAGCGACCATGATATCGGTTGCAGAGAGAATGGATCGCCCAGGCAAGGGAGCCAAGTACAAGGGCTTATGGGGAACCGTGCAGAGGTTAGTCGACACCCTACCCGCATTGAACATCACGGGCAATGAAGAGATCAGCAAGGCGATTGATGGTATGAGAGAAGAGATCGCCGGGGTGGATCTGACGGAGATCAGGGAGAAGACAGCCACAAGGGAGCAGGTCAAGAGCGCAGCATTGAGGATAGAGAAAGGCCTTACTGCATCGGGCAAACCGTCTGTGGCTGAGACTGCAATCACGAAAAGCGGGATCGGTGTGACTGTCGGACAGACAACAAGCGGCGACCTGGGAAATATGTTCAAGTGATGTCATGGCAATGGAATGGGGCATACTGTGGAGAATGTTATTTCCTGAGCATTATGCGTAACAAGTGCATGCACTATTCTCAATGTGGTCAAAAGAATGGTGTGATGGATTCGGCATGCATAAAGTTCCGAGAAGAGGAAACAGATCCATTGAAGTTGGCGATCCTGTCGGCAGAACGAAATCGGAGAATACGAAATGAAGAAATTGACACCAGAGTTGAAAATCAAAAAGGCCTTGATCGCATTAATGCGTGAAGAACCTTTCTTTGCCTCGCTCCTGTTGAAGATGGAGATCGTGGAGGAGGAGAGGGTGGGAACCTTTGGCACGAATGGGTCGAAGGTCTTTTATAGCCCTTCCTTTGTCGAGACACTGACACCGGGCAATGTCAGAGTGATTCTGACGCATGAAGCCATGCACGTTGGGCTAGGTCATCATCTGCGCTCTACAGAGTTGTCGGTGTTGGATCTCGGAGTGGTGAAGGCTGTGAAGGAAGGGAAGAGTCGCCAGAAAGAGATGTGGAATATTGCAGGAGACATGGCAATCAACTCGCATCTCGATTCGGACAAGGATTGCCCAGAGGAAGGGACATTCGCAGGGAAGGGTGAATGGGCCGATTACGAAAAAGGAAAGAATGCGGAGACATACTATGCCAGGATCAAAAAAGAAGATGATAAATGCAATAGGTCTGGAAGTGATGGCGGTGATCGAGATCAAGGGCCATCACAAGATGGTCAGATTCAGAAGGCACAAGGGGATCAAGGATCTGATAGCGATGGTTCGCCCTCTGATAACAATCGGGGCAATGAGGCAGTCGGAGAAAATGGAAAAGGGGGGAGTGATAGTACGAATGGCGGGAATGATGGAGATCACGGACGATCCCCTAGTGATGGCGATCAGGGAGGCAGTACCGGACAAGCTCAAAGCGATGGAAAAGATGGAAGTGGAATGGACGGAATATCCAATCGAGATCCCGATAAGATAGACCGTGGACAGACCACACCATTCGGAACAGTGATGGCGCCGGAAGATCAGAGTGAAGAGGGAAGGCAAGAGGCAGAAAAGAATTGGGAGCAGATGGTGGCAGGTGCGATGGTGGAAGCCAAGGGTGCAGGAAAGATGCCCGGATGGATGGAAGAAGCGATTACAGAGAAGCTCAAGGTGGCACAAGTGCCATGGGAGCAAGCGTTGAGGCCGATGCTCACATCGTTTGCCCGTGGTGGTTTCAGCTACCGAAGGCCAAGCCGTCGATTCTCGTACTTGAAGGGAGTGATCATGCCTTCCAATCTGCAACGCACATTGGAGTCGGCACTATTCGCCACCGATACCTCTGGGAGTATGTCTCAGGACGAATGCAACCTAGTATTGAAGGAGATGGAAAAGGTGATCATGGAGTTCCCATCCTCTCTGCTAGATGTCGTGATGTTCGATACAGAGATACGAGAGGAAAGCAAATTCCAGATGAAGGATTGCCCAATCAAGATTAACGATTGGACATGGAAGGGAAGAGGGGGAACGAAGTTCAAGCCCATCATCGACAAGATCAGGAGAGAGCGACCAGTGGTGTCGGTGATCCTAACCGATGGCGGGCATTGTGATGGATGGCAAGAAGATCCGGGCAGTCCTGTGATCTGGCTAGTGACAGAAGATGTGGTGGCCCCGTATGGTCGGACAATCAGGATGAAAGTCTGATGCCATCGATACGAAGGAAATATGGATTTTCTGATGAGGAATACAAGGCGGCTCAGAAGTCCATTGTACGGTATTGGGGGCAAGGCGGGATTGGGCAGATCGATTATGCCCATCCCGCTAAACCTGGGAGTGGTCCGAAGGGTGCCTTCTGCAAAGAATGTAAACACAGGAGACACCGAAATGGAGAAAAGGTCTATAAGAAATGCCAGTTATTGATGATGGCCATCGCGAATAATCGGGAGAACCAAATCAAGATATTGAGGAAGGGAGATCAAGCGTGCGAACTCTTCCAAGATTGGGGAACCGACCCATTGAAGTTGGCGATCAAATCGGCGGAGAGAGCAAGGAGGAATGAGAAGGAGAAGGAGAAGGAAGATGCCGCCACCCAGAGGAAGTTGGGGAACATCAACGATCTGTCATGGGATTGCTCCCGCCAGCCGAATGATCGGAAACACAAAAGGCTGATCTAGGGATATTGAGAGGAGAAGTATGACGAGTTTTTATCTAACCAAGAAGCAGTTGATCGAGATGGATACCATGGGAGAAATCGGTGCGGCAGAAAGGGATGAGTTGAGGGAGGGGAAGAAATACATCGTCCAGAATCAGAAGGCCGAAGATGATGGGACGGTGACATTGCTTGTGGCCTTGTCGGGGACAAAGCAGGTGAAGGTGTCAGTGGGGCCGGAAGAGTTCCGCAAGATAGGAACCACAGAGGATGGCCTAGAGATGCCAGATGGCCGTATATGGGGTGAGAGCTAAGAGGGAGGGTGAAAGGGTGAACGAAAATAGGAAACAGCTTCTCGCCGTAATGGTGGGGCTAGAGCGCGGATGTGTGGCGGGGATGTTGGATGCCGGGAAGATGGTGGAAGATGAATTCCTGAAAAAGAGTGAATGGGTGGGAGAGAGAGGGCAAATCCAGAATGCAGCATCGAGGGCTGCGGGATTCGTATTTGAGAACACGGGGATCAGCAAACAAAATGCGTGGTACTACCATGCTCTGCTTGCCCACCAGAAGATCATCGAGAGCGACAAGAATAGGATCAGGGCGAATCCGAATGTCACAATGGCTTGGATGAATTGGATCATCTTCCGAGAGGAACCTGCAATCCATTCGATCTGTAAGGAGATCACCCGGACTACTCCACGGCAAGAGTTTGAAGTGATAAGGTCGGGCAAAAAGAAGAGCGGGCAAGTCAACAATGCAGGTGGAAGAGGAAAGGATGTCAACAAGACCCCGCCAGAGTTGCCAGAGAAGTGGGATGTCGAGCATATGCACGATTATTTTCTAGGGCTGTTAAGTGCAAGCGAAAGGATGTTCGGGACAGGGCCAGATAAGATTGCAGATGGATTCGATAGTGCGAGAAAACGGTTCAACGTATGAAGGAGAGACATGAGCGAAATTGAAGACTTGAAGAAGCAGGTGCAGAAGTATCGGATCGCATTGATCAGGGAGAAAGCCAAGAAGGAAATAGTGGAGGGAGTAAACAGATTGTACCAAGTGGCAATTGCCGAGTGCCATCTGAAACATGGTTTTGATATGGGAGAATTAAAGAAGAAGATCGAGCAGTACCATGCTCGGCATAATGTGAAAGGTGGATGAAGTGAAGCGAACAGTGTCAGTGATGGAGAGGCTGAATTGTACCATCAGGCCGGAAGCCAGGAAGATGGCAATCGAGATAGCAAAGGCGAAGCACGAAGGGAACATCAGCGAAGCCATTGAAGAGATGATCCGAGACAAGCACAAGAAACTCAAGAAGGAGAAGGTGAAGAGATGACCAGCGAAAACGAAACGAAAGAAGTCACCAAGACAGATAGTGGCACATCGCAGATCGTAATGATGGAGGAGCAGCTTTTACAGAGGATCGAAGCTGTCGATCGCATGACGAAACTGATCAACACAAGAACAGACCCCAGGACAGATCTAAACATTGTGCAAGGTCAGCCATGCAGGAATGGGAATCTGGCAAAGAAGCTATATCGAATGTTCGGCGGGACATTTGCTTACATCAAAGACAATGAAGGCATCCCCATCGTGAGGCGAATTGATCAGGAAGATGGTCATGGGAAATATTATTACTACGAAGCCTATGGTCGGTACACGCCTCCATTTGGCTATGGTGATGCAGTCGAGGCATCGGGGATGTTCTCTTCCAGAGATTCTTTCTTTGGCAAGGATCAAGATGGGTGGAAGCCATTGGATGAAGTGAATGAACAGGATGTCAGGCAAGCTGCTCAGACAGAGTGTTTCAAGAAATGCGTATTCACAGCCTGTGGCCTTGGTCGTCTAACCTTAGAGGAGTGTGAAGAGGCCGGGATGGATATGACCAAGTGCGAAGGATATCAGGGAAGGTCAAATGCCGGGAGCAAGGGCGGAAGCACGGACACGGAAGAGGATGGAGATGTGAGGGCAGAGATTGAGAAGATGTGCCGAGAGATGTTTGCCAATGGATTGAAGCATCCAGAGACAGGCAAGCCATTCAACTCTATCGATGATCTGTTGAAGGTGATCACGACGACAGAGACATGGAGGGGATGGGATAGCATCGCCCGGATCTCTGCAAAGGGATTGGGAATCACGTTGAAGGGAGTGCTCGCGGTTTATACCGAATGGCAGAAGAGTGC
>Ga0222658_1001400_pt1 | contig 10573 bp, 11 predicted proteins | sample AntAcemetagen476_FD_179830 | JGI IMG/M metagenome (GOLD analysis project Ga0222658, IMG submission 179830) | Saline water microbial communities from Ace Lake, Antarctica - #476 | ecosystem: Environmental > Aquatic > Non-marine Saline and Alkaline > Saline | place: Antarctica: Ace Lake... | reverse complement strand
TATGTATCAGGAAATCTTTTATTGACTTTGAACCATTATTTATATATTCTGAAAAATGAACAACAAAAAAGCACATATAACCCAACCGGGTTACCAGGCTTTAATCGATGAACTTAAGAACTTAGAAGAAGTTAAAATTCCCGAGGCTATTGAGCGTGTAGCCAAGGCTAGGGGCTTAGGTGACTTGTCTGAAAACTTTGAGTACCATGATGCTCGTGATGCTCATGCTACCATTGCTGACCGCATTATCGACCTTAAAGACATCATTAAACGATCTGTCATCATTAAAAAGAGGGCAGTTAAGGGTGTTGATATGGGTAAACAGGTTAAAGTAGCCGTTAATGGCTCTGAACATGTTTTTAACATCGTTGGTGAATGGGAAGCTAATCCTGCTGAAAAGAAAATCAGTAATGAATCTCCTCTAGGCGTGGCCCTTTTGGGTAAAAACGTTGGTGACGCAGTAGAAGTTGATGCTCCTGCTGGTAAAATCACCTACACAATCAAGGAAATTAACTAACCTAACTGGAATACCTTGGCTAGCTTGGGTAAAATGACCCCATGGCTACTCCTTTATCCGAACTCAAAAAAATCAGACGAGAAAAACTGGATAAGCTCAAAAAACTGGGTATTGACCCGTTTGCCTTTACTTTCGACAAAAATCTTACAATATATCAATGTCTAGAAAAGAAGGGTAAACAGGTCAAGACCGCAGGGCGTCTCATGGCCATGCGTGGCCATGGAGCTCTTTCCTTTGCCGATCTGACCGATCAAACAGGAAAAGTTCAGTTAATTTTTCGTAAAGATGGCTTGAAAAAGCTAGAACGAGAAGTTCTTTCATTGCTGGATCTTGGCGACATAATTGGTGTTACTGGTAAATCGACTACTAGTAAGAGTGGTGAACCTAGCATCGAGGTTGATTCCTTGACTATGTTGACCAAATCACTTCGTCCTTTACCTGGTCAGTGGCAAGGACTTAAGAATGTTGAAGAGAGATATCGACAGCGCTATGTTGATCTACTCTTAAATTCTGAAGTTCGTAAAGTTTTTGACACTCGCACTAAACTTTTAACTTACTTCAGAAAATACCTCGACTCTAAAGGTTTTATTGAAGTTGAGACCCCTATTCTTCAGCCTCTCTATGGTGGTGCTACAGCTAAACCATTCAAGACTCATCACAACTCTCTTGATGCTGAGTTTTACTTGCGCATTGCGAATGAGCTTTACTTAAAGCGCTTGATTGTTGGTGGTTACGAGCGTGTTTATGAAGTCAGTAAAGATTTTCGTAACGAAGGTATTGATCGTCAGCATAATCCCGAATTTACTCAGATTGAGTTTTACATGGCCTATGCCGACTACAACGACTTAATGGAAATTTCCGAGGACATGCTTTCTGGAGCAGTCAAAGAAGTTACTGGTGGTTACAAGATCAAGACTCAAGGAAAAGAAATTGACTTCACTCCCGGTTGGGAAAAAGTCACCTACCGTGACTTGATTCTCCGCCATACTCAGATCGACACCGATCAAGTTAAATTAGAGTCTGACTTGAGAGAAGAAATTAAGGTCAAGAAGCTCAAGGTTAATCTCAAAGGAATAGCAGGTTACGCCAATGTTCTTGATCAACTCTACAAAGAGTACTGTCGTCCTAAAGTTACCGGTCCCACATTATTAATCGACCATCCATATGAATCTCGTCCTCTAGCTAAGAGAAAACCAGATGAACCAGAAAAAGTGGCTAGTGTTGCTCTTTTAATTGCTGGTTTTGAGGTATTCAATGCTTACTCAGAGCTTAACAATCCTATCGATCAGAAAGCTCGTTGGGAAGAAGAAAAGAAACTAGCCAAAGAAGGTTTTGAAGAAGCTCAAGTTATGGACGAAGACTATATCCGTGCTCTTGAGTACGGCATGCCTCCCACTGCTGGTTGGGGTATGGGTATTGATCGTTTTACCGCCATTGTTACCGACAGCGCTAGCATCAAAGATGTTATTATCTTCCCTACTCTTAAACCAGAAAGACAAAAGAAATCATGAATCGTTCAGAAGCTTTAGAACTAGTTAATTCCTGGACAAAAAACAAAAACCTAGTTAAACACATGCTGGCTGTTGAAGCCCAGATGAAAGCTTTGGCTAAACACTTTAAAGAAGATGAAGAACTCTGGGGCTTAGTTGGTTTACTTCATGATGCTGATTACGAACAATTTAAAGATCAGCCAAATAAACACCCTTCTCGTATTCTAGACGAACTTAAAAAAAAGGAACTCGACCCTGTCATTATTGAGGCCATTGCTTCTCATGCTTGGGGATCTAAAGAAGGAGCTCTTCAACCCAAGTCTTTACTCGAGTGGTCCCTATACTCTTCCGATGATCTCTCTGGTTTAATCATTGCCTGTGCCTTGGTTCATCCCAACAAAAAACTTTCTACCGTTACTACTGAATCAGTTTTAAAGAAATTTAAGTCCACCAGTTTTGCTCGTGGAGCTGACCGTGACAGGATTAGTTTTTGTAAGCCAAAACTTAATCTTCCTCTAGAAGAATTCATTTCCATTTGTCTTCCTGCTCTTCAATCTATTTCCTCTGATCTTGGTCTGTAAAAACCCCTTTTTTGGGATACAATAGTGCTCAGTATGCTAGACATCACATATATTAGAGAGAACAGTAAAACAGTTAAGAAAGCTTGTAAAGACAAGAACCTTAATCCAGACGTAGTTGATAACTTGCTCACCATTGATGAGAAGAGACGTGAGCTCGTCGGACAGGTTCAAGAAATACGTACCCAACGCAACACTCTTTCTAAACAACTTCAGACAGAACGTGACGAAAAAATACTTAAACAAGCAGGAGAAGTTAAACAACAACTCCAAGACATAGAGCCTCAACTACGTCAGACAGAAAAAGCCTTCAAAGAACTCATGCTACAGATTCCTAACGTACCCTTAGAAGATGTTCCTGTTGGTTCTGATGATTCCAAAAACAAGGTAATCAAGACCTGGGGAGACAAACCTAAAATTGATAAACCTAAAGATCACGTTGAACTATCTAAACTAAATGACCTAATCGAGTTTGAGAGGGGATCAAAAGTTTCTGGATATCGAGGTTACTTTTTAAAGAACGAAGCCGTTCTTCTTCAACAAGCCCTGATGAACTATGCTCTGCAAAAGTTTGTTCGTAAAGGTTACACCCCCATTATTCCTCCAGTCATAGACAAGCGTGCCGCTTTTATTAACTCTGGCCATTTCCCTTGGGGAGAAGCCGAGACCTATCGTCTTCAGTCTGACGAGAATGATCCTGAAAACGACTACTTCTTGGCTGGTACTTCTGAGGTACCTCTAGTTTCTCTTTATGCTGACGAAACCTTAAATCTTAAAAACTTTCCTATCAAGTTAGTCGGCATCTCTCCTTGCTATCGTCGTGAGATCGGTAACTACGGTAAAGACACTAAAGGGGTATATCGTGTTCACGAGTTCTACAAGATCGAGCAAGTCATTATTTGTAAGAATGATCTTGAAGAGTCAAAAAAGATGCAGGAAGAAATGCTTGAGTGCAGTGAAGAGATCCTTCAGGATCTTAATCTTCACTATCGCGTCATGCTTATGTGCACCGGTGACCTGGGTGAACCACAAGCTAAGAAATATGACATTGAAACCTGGATGCCTGGTCGAGGAGAGTATGGAGAAACCGCCTCTGACTCCATCATGCTGGATTTCCAGTCTCGTCGTGCCAACATCAAGTATCAAGACAAAGATGGTGAGACCAAATTTGTTCACACCCTCAACAACACTGTTGTTCCTTCCCCTCGTCTTCTCATTGCCATCTTAGAAAACTACCAACAAGCTGACGGCTCCATCAAGGTTCCTGAAGTTTTGGTTCCTTTTGTCGGTAAAGATGTTATTGGTGGTGAAAAATAAATCTAATAGTTCTCTAGTATTTTTTCTTTTGTTCTTGGCGTTGGGATTATCCGCTTTCCTCTACTATCTTCTTTCTTCTTCTAATATTATTTCTCCCGTTTCTCGTCAAACCCTTAATCTTGCTCCTAAACTAGAAGACAAAATTACCCTCATGCCTCCTCTAGACTTCACCCAGATGGAGTCTGTGAGCAGTCTAGACAACATTCCTCGCTACTTAGTCTACAATGCTGACACTCTTCAGGTTTATGCCGCTAAAAATTATGATGTTTCTTTTGCTCCAGCCTCATTCACCAAACTGCTCACTGCCCAAACAACTCTTGATCTAGTCTCTTCAGAGCAGCTTCTTACCACTACTGCGTCTTCGATTGATCGTGTCCCTACTGTTTTAGGACTGAAGATAGGGGAGCAGTTCACCGCTTCAGAGTTGATTAGAGCCAGTATTGCTACTTCTGCCAATGATGCTGCCTCAACTCTGGCCGAGGGTACTGCTAATCTGTTCAACTTAAGATTGAATGATTTTCTCTACCTCATGAACACCAAGGCCGAGCTGTTGAGTATGACAAATAGCCACTTTTCCACACCAGACGGCTTAGATGACGACAATCAGTACTCAACTCTTATTGATATTTCTAAGCTTATCCACAATGTACAAAAAAATTACCCTGAAATTACTTATGCTGCGGCATCAGACAGAGAAGACATTGAAGCCAATAGTCTACATGGACACTACTATATTTCCAACTGGAACGGCCTTCTAGGTATTTATCCCGGCGTTGATGGTCTCAAAATTGCCTATACCGGCGATGCAGGTCATGGCAGTATTGTTACTGCTAAAACAAACGGACTCTCCTTGGTAGTTATTGTCTCCGGTGCTGACTCCATTCCCGAAAGAGACTTGGCTGCTGCCTCTCTTCTTGATACTGCCTTGATTGCTGAGGGTTTTTCACCAGTTAGACTGACCAAATCAAGAATTCAACCAAGATATGATCAGTGGACTGACCTGATTGAAAAAACTAGAAAAGAACTTGAGGCTTTGGAAAATCAAGACTAGACCCTTGCCTGTATAATCAAACTCGACATGCTTCATCTTATTAAGAAATTTTTCGACACTAACCAGAAGGACATTAACTCTCTCACTATCATTGTTGAGCAGATCAACCAGCTAGAGTCTAAATATCAAGCTTTCAAAGACGATCAGTTTGCTCCCGAAATTGAAAAAATTAAAGGCAAAATAAAACAAGGAATCCTTTTAGATGAGGTTATGCCTGATGTTTTTGCTCTTACTCGTGAAGCATCACAGCGCACCTTAGGCTTACGTCCTTATGATGTTCAGCTCATATCTGCCATTGCTTTTCATCAAGGGAAAATTGCAGAACAGAAAACTGGTGAAGGTAAAACTCTTTCTGCCGCCCCAGCCTTAATTCTTAATGCTCTTACCGGTAAAGGTTCACATTTAATTACCGTCAACGACTATCTTGCCCAGCGTGATGCTGGTTGGATGGCTCCAATCTACAATCTTCTTGGTATTTCTGTTGCCGTCATTTACTCTGGTAAAGGTGATCAACCCGCTTCCCTTTATGATCCAAGTTACACCGACAAGACCCACACCGACGAAAGACTTCAACATCTCAAACCAGTTTCTCGTCAGGAAGCCTACAAGGCTGATATTACTTACGGAACCAATAATGAGTTTGGTTTTGACTATCTTCGAGACAACATGGCCAGAGGTTTGGAAAACCAAGTTCAGCGCTTTCACCACTTTGCCATTGTTGACGAGGTCGACTCCATCCTTATCGACGAAGCTCGTACACCTTTAATTATCTCTGCTCCAGACAGTGAACCAACACAGAAATACTACCAGTTTTCCAGTTTGGTCGAGTCTCTCTCTCGAGATACCGATTATGAGGTGGATGAGAAACTCCGAGCCGTTAATCTTTCTGATCATGGTTTAAGAAAAGTAGAAAAAATTCTTAAAGTTGAAAATCTTTACGAACAGGACTATCAAACCCTTCATCATATTGAGCAGGCCCTTAAAGCTCTAACTTTGTTCACTCGTGACAAAGACTACGTCACTAAAGATGATCAGATCATCATTGTTGACGACAACACTGGTCGTTTAATGTACGGTCGTCGCTACTCTGATGGACTTCATCAGGCCATTGAAGCCAAAGAGGACGTCAAGATTCAACAAGAAAGTAAAACTCTAGCCACCGTTTCTCTCCAGAACTACTTCCGTATGTATCAGAAGTTAGCTGGTATGACCGGTACTGCCGCTACCGAAGCTCAAGAGTTTAAAAAGATCTACGACCTAGACGTAGTCGTTATTCCCACCAACAGACCCATTGTTCGTATAGACAGCCCCGACCTAGTATACAAATCTCAACGAGTTAAGTACTCTGCCATCATTGCTGAGATCATTGAAAAACATAAACAAGGTCAGCCAGTTCTGGTTGGTACCAAGTCCATTGATCAAAATCAGATTCTTATACAATATCTAAAAAAGAAACGCATCCCCCATCAAGTTCTTAACGCTAAGAACCATGAAAAAGAAGCCGAGATCATTTCCCAAGCAGGTCGTCTCAAAGCCATAACCATTGCTACCAACATTGCTGGTCGTGGTGTCGACATTGTTCTTGGTGGTGACCCTGCTGGTCGTAAAAAAGTCGACTGGCAAAAAGAGCACGACCAAGTTATTGAAGCCGGTGGTCTACACATCATTGGTGCTGTTCGTCATGAGTCTAGGAGAATTGATAATCAATTCCGTGGTCGTTCTGGTCGTCAAGGTGACGCCGGTTCTTCTCGCTTCTATGTTTCTCTTGAGGATGACATCATGCGTATTTTTGGCGGTGAGCGTATTAGCCAGTTGATGGAAACTTTAAAGGTACCCGAAGATCAACCTTTAGAAGCTGGTATGGTCTCCAAAGCAATCGAGACTGCTCAGTCTAAAGTAGAGTCTTTCCATTTTGACCAAAGAAAATCAGTTGTTGAGTACGACGACGTCATGAACAAGCAAAGACATATTTTTTATAAGCGTCGTCAGCAGATTCTTGATGAAGCAGAAGACAAGAAAGGCTTAACCACTTTTATTGACGATATTCTTAAGCAAGAAGTTGAGTCACTTTCTTCTCTATATGCCGCCGACGGTATTGATACTAAAGACTCAGACCGTTTAGTTAAAGATTTCCAAGCCATTCTTCCTCTTCATCCTACCTCCGCTGATAATCTGGAAAAGAAAATTGCTAATAAAGATACTAAGGATGTAGACAAGATGTTGCAGGACATTGTTTCTGAAGCCAGAAAACAACAAAACAAGAGCTTGGGTGAAGGCCCTCTCAAGCAGGCTGAGAAGTTTGTTTCTCTCTCTACCTATGACGAACTCTGGATGAGACATCTAGACAACGTTGAAGGTTTGCGCGATGGTATTAGTTTGCGAGGTTATGCTCAAAAAGACCCTGTAGTTGAGTACAAAAAAGAAGCCTATGCTCTTTTTGAAACCTTACTAGGTCGTATTGATGACTTAATTGCTCGTCGCATTTTCCGAGTTCAAATTGCTACTCGTAGGCAACCAGTTACCGACATGGTCACCAACAAAAATGGTCAAAAACAAGAGGAAAAAAAGACTCCTTCTAAAAAAGGACTTAAAAAAGAAAGCAAAGAAAAATTAGGTCGCAATGATCCTTGTTGGTGTGGCAGTGGTAAGAAATGGAAGAAATGTCACTATCCTCAACTTCCTCAATAGAACTCGTTTCCTTGACAAAGGTAACCTATCTTCTCTACCATGAAGTTAATTGTTAATCAGCTAAAAAAATAATGGACAACAAAACAAATGGTGATATCGGTCTTAATATTGACCCTAATTTAACTACTCCTGCTTCCTCTCCTACTCCAGAGCCAGTAGATCCAAAACCAGTAGATTCAATTACTCCTCCAATAGCTCCAGTTACCCCAGAGCCTGTAATTCCTACTCCAGAGCCAATAGCTCCAGTTACTCCTCCAGTAACCCCAGAGCCAATAGCACCCGTAACTCCAGAACCAACCGCTCCAGTTACCCCTCCAGTAACTCCTTCTCCTTCAGTTGGAACAGAGACTCCTATAAAAGAGAATCCTCTCTCTGAGAATCCTGATGAGGTTAAGCCTGTCGGACAATAAAAGAGAATGACCCAGGTTATCTGGACAAAACATCTCCGTCAAAGAATTAAAGAACGCGGTATTGATTCTCGTGATCTAGACAAAACAATTCGTTTTCCTGACAAGGTCCTTACTAGTAAGAGTACTGGTTCCAAGAAACACGTTAAAGATATTCATGGTCAACAGATTACTGCCACTATAAAAAGAGACGGTAATGACTGGATTATTACTTCTGTTTGGCAGAAGCCTAGTCGTCAACAACCAGCCTCCAAAACCCGCATACCTTGGTACAAGAAGCTTTTTAAGAGCTTATAATTCCCAACTATGGTACGATAAATCAACTTTAGACATCCGAGTTTAGAGAACAAGTACATTTATATTCCGAGGAGGAATACCATGAAAACGGGAGTGGTTAAAATTTCAGGATACCTATACATGGTCTCAATCTTATTGCTTTTTGTGTTTTATATTTTTTTTCATTCACAAAGTCTGATAATCACTCTTCTGGTGATAGTAATAACCTTAACTGACTCAATTGAGTTCAATTTTCTCAGTTTCACTGGATCTGCAAACATCTTTGAGTTAGTAACATTTTGCACAAGGACCGGGGGTCTTCCATTTCTTATTCTTCTCTTTCCCATTCCTCTCCATTTCTTTATGAATTTCCTCTACTATGCAACCTTAACAATGATCTTTACGTTGCTGATGTATTTTTTTCCAAACCTACATATGGAGACCATAAAGAAGATGGTGAGAAAGTCTAGATCCCAGATAAACTAAAACCATGGTGGTGGGGAGTCAAAATACTTGACTACATGTAAAATACCCCACCGAATTACCTCAGTACAAGAAGCCATTTAAGAGCTTATAATTCTCAATTATGGTACGATAAATCAACTTTAGACATCCGAGTTTAGAGAGATAAAGCACATTTATATTCCGAGGAGGAATCTCATGGAAGCAAAAAAAATTCGCAAGTTTTTAGAGTGGCAATGGGCATTTTTTATGGCAATCATGGTCATAGCATTTACGATTTTTCCCAATGCTTCAGTAACTATTTTTAAAAATGGAAAACAATGCTCATCTTCTGAGATAGTTGCTCTATTGGCTATACTCTTGACCATTAGTCACTTTGTTGCCATCAGTATTTTATTTTTCACTGGAAGAACAGAAGAAGATGATGTGGCACTGTTTTTTGCAGTAGCCATTGGCTCGTCATTTTTTTTGATTGTTCTTCCCCGATTTTCTGAAAAATTCATCTGTTACTTAGTAGGGGTCATGACTATTACGGCAATGATGTACCATTTTCCCAATTTTCCTGATTGGTCCAAAAAGCTTAAGAAAAAACTAGCAGAATTTAAACTCGGATGAATTAAAGACATGGTGGTGGGGAGTCAAGTTACTTGACTACATGTAAAAACCCCGCCGAATTACCTTTCAATTAAAAATAAATTCTCTGTTCCTGTACGTATTTCCCAGTATTCTTTGCAGTTTAGTTGTTTAAATATTCCTTCTCTTTCCACTTCTATCTCCTTACACTCATTTACCGTGGCAATTACCCAGAAACCGGCAAACATAATTCCGAATGAAAGAATGGTTGCTCCGATTATTCTATAAATCATAAACATGTCATCCACGATTACTTCTTTCCAACCCTTAAACAGGTTATAAAACCACTGCGAAAAAGAAACTAAAAAAGCTAATGTCAGTATCAGACTGACTATTACAGGCATACTCATACTTTCCATACTATCACATCTCCTTACCCTGCTTGATATACTTGCCTCATCATGAAATCAAAAAGAAAAATTGGTGGACATGTCTCAATTGCTGGTGGTTTAATCAACTCTCTTGATAGGGCTGAAAAGATTGGTGGCAACTGTTTACAGATTTTTGCCGCTTCTCCTCGTTCTTGGGCTAGATCTCCTTTTCCTCTTGATCAAGCAAAGGAATATAACAAGCAGATTGAAACCAAAGATCTTCGTCCCGTTTTCATCCACACTCTATATCTCGTCAACTTAGCTTCAGACAACTCAGATATATATGACAAATCAATGTCTGCTCTTAAGTCAGATATGCAGAGCGGCGATCTAATCAAGTCTGCTGGTGTGATTGTTCATCTTGGGTCTCACCAAGGTCGTGGCTTTGATGCTGTTTCTTCTCAGGTAGTCGACTCTATTAAAAAAATTCTTAAAGCCAGTTCTAAAACTCTTTTATTAATCGAGAACTCTGCGGGTCAAAAGGGGAAGGTTGGTAGTCTGGAAGAAATCTCACATCTTCTCAAGCAAGTTTCTTCTCCTCGTCTAGGAGTTTGTATTGACACTGCCCATCTCTTTGCCGCTGGTTTTGACTTAACCCAGGAAAAGAAAATCGACGAACTTGTTTTACTTTTGGATAAGTTGAAGGTTCTACCCCACTTAAAATGTCTTCATCTCAATGACTCCAAGACTGCTTTAGGTTCTGCTTCAGACCAACACGATAATATTGGTCAGGGTAAGATCGGCCTTCAGGGTCTAGGATACTTCATCAACCATCCTAAACTT
>Ga0222658_1001396_pt1 | contig 10589 bp, 14 predicted proteins | sample AntAcemetagen476_FD_179830 | JGI IMG/M metagenome (GOLD analysis project Ga0222658, IMG submission 179830) | Saline water microbial communities from Ace Lake, Antarctica - #476 | ecosystem: Environmental > Aquatic > Non-marine Saline and Alkaline > Saline | place: Antarctica: Ace Lake... | reverse complement strand
CTTCCAATCTTTATACCAATCAGTTGCTGGTATAGTAGTACCATTACCATCAACTACAAATTTAGGTGCTGGGTCAGTTAAACTAACACGCATAGAGAATACTGATAATCTTTTCTCTAATTTTTCTACCTCAGTTGTACTTAAATGTCCCATTTCTATTCCTTATTTAGCCTTATAATTCTTAAGTTTTTCTTTATCAATGTTATTCCTTGTTTCATTTTGCGTAATTATAGTTTCTAACCTAGAGTTCATATCTGTATTATTTAGTAAACTCGTTGGATAGCTAGCATTTGTATTTAGAGATTGTATTGGATTTGTACCTAATGAAAATTTATCTCGTTCAAATCCTAAATCTTTTATTTTACCTTTTGAGTCAAAAGGGCCATTTTTGTTGTATTCACGTCTGTCCCTAGACTCCTTAGTCATGCTCTCTGCCCATTCTTCAAATTGTGAACCCATTTCAATTGGTAGCGTTACAGCAACAGCCTTAAGAAGCTTTCCTATAATTAATGGTAATCTCCAAATCAAACCAGCTATTGATTTGATAAGTCCATCCTCAATTGCTAACCCTAACTGCTCACCAAAACCCTCAAATTCCTTAATAGCTTGTGCTCTTGCTGACTCAGATCCAGTAAATATAGCTGTGATTAGACCTTGTACTTTTTCTATTTTAGGTTGAATTAATGCTAATACTTGTACGAACTTATCTCCCCATGCACTTATAACACCGGTATCTTTTAATATAGCAATCCAATTAACAAACGAAGTGATAATGTTATTTAAAACTACAAAGAATCTTGAAGAAAATTCAATTCTCATCGCCTTAAATATTGTTTTTAATCGGAGGAATGAGTCACTAAGTTCTTCTGCTTTTTTGATATCTTTTTCACTTAATACAAAACCCAATTTATCAGCTTCTTTTTTTAAATCAGCTATACCTTTTGCACCACCCTCTAAATAAGGTATTAATTTTGGACCAATTTTACTACCAAATACGTCTGAGGCTAATGCTGCACGTGTTTGAGCATCTTCAAAACCAGATAGTGCTATAGTAAACATATCTAATTGCTGTGTTGGTGTTTTACCTTTCAAATCACCTAATGAAATCCCTAATTTATCAGCAGCAATTACAGCAGTAGATAATTCATCCTTTAAATCTTCAATAAAATTGAACATTTTAAGCATACCTTTTTCAAGGTTTTTTGCTGGGTTTTCTACACCAGATAAATCTAAAGCAAATGAGATACGTTGTAATTCTTTTATATCAGCGCCTAAACGTCTAGCCATTTTCCCGAAAGAATCACCATACGTAACAGCCTCTACTATACCCTTCTTAAAAGCATAACCAATGGCAACAACACCAGCAATAACAGCAGCGGCAGCAATTGCAAACCCTGCTGCTATTTTACTAGCAACACCCCCAACACTGTGACCAAATGCTTTAATTTTAGCCGAAGCTGTCATGAGTCCAACTTTCGTTTTATCTAATGCACCTACAATTAACTGTAATGATTTACTTGCCATCATTCTTCCTTATTTTTGAAATATGTTTATTGAATTGGATCATAGATAAAATAGATGGATCGTTATTATCAATTTGTTCTGTATCTGTTTGCTGATGTATAACACTATTTATTAACGCATTTATATTGTCCCAAGATTTTCCCCACAACCAATAATCAGCACTTTCTCCACAATTTGCTATTAACCATGCAATAATAGGTGTTGTACCCTCATCTTTATTCACCATAGTTTCATCAAGATGTTGTTTCTTAAAATTAATCAATGGTACTAAATTTAACTTAGATGGATGTGAAATTACCTGTTCATACAAGTCAATTAAAATAGTTATTGGTTCTATATTATTAACATTATCACTATTTGCAGATAATTTATATAGTTCTTCTTCTGTAGCACTGATTGTTTTTGCCCACTTATAGACGACTTTTCTACACTGTTTTGCATTCTTAAATATAAATTTATCAGGATATCTAGAGTGTCCCATAGCATAAAATACAGCTAAATTGAATGCTTCTAAATCGTTTTCAAACCATTCTTTAGCATCAGTTTTTAACCAAACTCTAGCACCAATAGTCAATGGAAAGATTTCAGTATTACCACAATATTTACCAGAATGTTCTAATAGCTTCTGGTCAGATATTTTATCAGTTTTTAGTGCTAACTCTTCCAAAAAAATAGCATCGTCTACCGAAACTACAATTTTCTCATTTTTGAGAGTGTTTAGTGCTTCTCTAGTTAGACGATGCATTTTCTGCTTCCTTCTTTTGTTTTAATTTTTTAAATCTTTCTCTTCGCTTATGACATCCACCGCACCCTCTTTTTTTTTAGCAATTCCACCACCCTTAACCCTTGCTAATTCATCAAGGATTCGTTTTTCGTGGTCTGCATCAATAGAAGTTAAACGGTGAAAACCATCCATAATGTGTTTAAACATTACTCTTGCAAATTTATCCATAGTTATCTCCTTGTTACTCTCTTAATACAATTCTCTCTGCCGTAACAGACGATTTATCAAAATCTTCGTTAGAATCGTCGTAGCTGTATGATGTAATAGTCCAAAGAGCAATAGCCGGTATACTAGAAATGGTTCCAACATAATTACATGTCAAAGTTTCAATTCCACCTATAGATTGCCCTACGAAGTGATTTCCCTCATTGCACTCAGCGTCGATATGGTCAACTCCCAATGAATAACTTGAGTCTGTTACACAACAATCTTCATCTGTTTCGCCTGCAAAGTCATATGCACCAACAGCACCAGTCAATAATGTTATCATATCAGCAGGTACAGCATACTGGTTATTAACCGTATGCTCGTTTTCTGCATGTTGATGACCCGTAACTGTAATTGTTGGGAAATCGTTATAAGTAGTTGATATTTCAATACCTGTGATTAAATATCCACCTTTAACCTCACCAACATTAGGTAAATCTCCTCCAAGTCCAGCAATTGCATTGAATTTATATGGGATTGTTACATCTTCTATTGTATTAAAGGTAGCCGAGAAAGAATCCCAATCTCCATTAACACCCTTAAGCTTAGCATGATCTTTTGTAAGTGTACTCGTTCTACTTTGTGGAATCCATGAACCCCCCAAACCAAACGTATCCGATGCCTCAATTGTTACTAATTCTGCTGCCATAATTATCTCCTTATTTCCTAATTCTCACTATCTGAATATACACATCTAAATTGTTGTGCCAAAACCCAATATCTATCTTTATCTTCTTCCTTAACACTAAAACATTCTGCATGAGATGTCATTTCAAATAATTGGACGTTTTCTATTCCTCTATTTGGGACTGCACCTTCTTCTGCATCTTCATCATCAATCCAATATGCAGGCATTCCATTAGCTATGTTTCCTGCTATAAATTGAGCTTCTTTCCTAGTTTTATATAATCCTACCAAAGCACCATTTACCTTAAAGTTTTTACCCGGCGTAGGACATTGATAATTCTGTGTTTCATCTTCATTACTTCCACTTAACATAAAAGTCCATACATTCATCTTCTTTGAGCTTTGAGGATCGTCCCCTATAAATGCGTTCTTTCCATTACTAGATTGAGTTATATAACATAAATATTTGAAACAAGCTTCTTCAGCCATTTGCCATGCACTTAATACTGTTTCATCTACATTCGGATTTGTATAGTCACCCATTAATTAAACTCCTCTATTTAAACTTATTTGTTTAAATTCCCCTAAATATTGCTTGTAATTCGTCTTCAATTAAAGGCAAATTACCCGTTATAGCCCGTTCAATGAATTTTGGGCCAACTTTACCACCTTTTGATTTAGATTTATCACCTAATTTATACTTACCTTCATGCACATAATACGCATATCCACCAGCTTTACTACCCGGCGGAACATAAATAATTATATCATTCCCTTTTAATCTATATTTAATAGAATTTTCTAAATCACCATTATCTTTAGGTGCATTTTCCTTTGATTTATCTACAATTAATTTACCTATATCGTGTTTAGCTTTTGTTATGCGTTTTTGTGTTTGCTTTAATAGACTTTGTAGATATCGTGTCATTTCATTTATTCCACGTATATCTATTTTTATATCAATCAAAGTAACTTATCCTCTACTCATTTTAATTCTATTCAAACCTAAATATCTACTTGCTTGTGGACAAATTAGAACACCTTGTCTAGTTGGCACAGCTTTATTTTCTTTATCTTTATCACCTTCATCTATAACATTTGAAACACCATCTTCTTCTTGTCTAGGTGTATTAAGTAAAATGTATAGAGATTGCTCACAAACAGCGTAGAATACATTATAAACATCATCATCGTCTGGATCTGACAACGTTATGCCTAAACTAACCTGAAGCTCTCTGGTAGCCTGAGTAAAAGCAGCTTCTCTATCATCTTCCGAATATTTTCTCCAGCTATACGATTGAATGTGGTGGTCAGGATAAAAATATATATCCGCATCTGCCAAAGTTTTTGTCCACGCCATTATTTTCTACCTCTTTTTAGTGATGGTTGAACTTGAACATCCATTACAACTTCTGTCCATCCAGCTTTTTTAAATTGCTCTATATCAACTTTAGGTATTCGACATTCAACACCTTTTTTTTGAACTATTGCTGTATGAGTTCTTTTGTTCATATCTAAGTTGTTTTAAAGAAAATAGGCAGGCAAGATTTTTTGACTTACCTGCCTATTTCGTATATACATTTAGTGATTAAACTTTGTAACTGTTTAGTTTAACTTCCACCAACAACACAACCACCATTGGTATCAATAACTGCACAACCAGCGTAGGTATCGAAAACAATTTGGTCACTAAGAGTTGAAGTAGACGAACTCATAGAAACTCGAATACCGAATCCCTTATAGAACGCAGACGAACTAGAAGCACTTGCAAGAGCTACAGGAGCAACAATAGCTGCCGCAACTGATTTCCTTACAAAGATCAAGTTTTCCTTCGCAGATGTAGCCGAAGTCAAACCAGTCGTCAACCAAGTAATTGCATCGCCATCCGTTTCCTCAACAACAAGTGCTGGGGAAATAGGCAATTCAATAGCTCCGCCGGATGCTGTGGCGTTCGCAGTTACAGTATAAACCTGAGTTGATCCTGCAATTGTGAAACGTCCACCCTTCGTAACCGTACCACTAGAAGTTCCGCCAGCATCATCTACCGTAATAGTAGAAACACCAAGAGCTTCAGTAGCCGCCATATGCGTAACTTCAGCCGTATCAGATTGTGCCATATCACCGCAATTCTGATCTACATACCAATCGATCCCATAAAGGCGACCAAGAGCTGCTTCCTTAATTGCCTGAACATCACCCTGATAATCCGCAGAAGTGAACTGATCCAAACTCAACATACTAGCTTCAGCAGTCGTTCCAAGAACACCAACTCTGTTAGCCATAGGAGCAAGATTATCACTCAATTCTTTACGTCCAGCAATCAACTGTGCTACCGTAGAAGGATCACTCGCTTCTCCACCAACATGATTCACCTGAAACGCTTGGACTGCTTGTTTTATGATAAACGAATCAATCGCGGTCGAAATAGCTTCTACGGCCGGTTTGGTAACGATTTCATTAAAGTCGTCCAATTCCATTGTTCTTTCTGCACTAGTCAACGTATGTGCGACATAAGGTTGTTCACTCAATTTAAGATCAACTGAGGTTTCGATTAGGTCGTTATCGGTAGTGCTTGTGTCGTCGATCCAGTCCCTAGCCGTTTGAGTGGGCGGAACTTTCACTGCAATCGTATCGCCAATTTTCTGTGCAAAAGTAGCTTCGTGATCTCTATTCACCAAGTTTCCCATTACACTGTTATTCTCAAGAAAAATAGATGCATCTCTTGCAACTATATCGCTCGTTAAAAGTGTTACTGTAGCCATAATATATTATCCTTTTGTTATTTTATTTTAATTGCTTTCGCTCTTTCTTCTACGGTCATATTCTCATCGGATTTCTTTGTAGATACTGTACCCTTCGTTGCCCCTGAACCAGTAGCTGCATTATCTGACGCCAAAATTGAAGCATAACTCTCTTTAAAAGTTACATGTGCTTCTTTTACAGCATCTTCATCATTCATGTCAATTTCACCAAAACTTCTTTCAACAGCAAGTTTAGCTAAATCTTTAGGAATAGTATCCATGAACTTAATTGTTCCACCAATCTTTTCTAATTGATAAGATTTTACTGTCGTTGCATGTTCTTTTTGTAGCAATTCATATTCTTCTTTCAGTTTTCCTTGTGCTTTAGCTGCTTTCTCAATTTCTTTCTGAACCTTATCGGAATCAGACAGATCTTTCGATTTCAGTGCTTCAAGTTCGACTTCTAATTCGTCTGCCCTTGCTTTTGCTGCTTTCTTTTCTTCAAGGATACGCGCTTTAGCTGCTTTCTCTTCATTAAGTTTTGGAGTGAGATCAATAGTTTGTGTTCCTTGAATCTCTTTTATCTCCGCTTCCGTTAAATCCAAACCTTCTACTGCTTTGAGCTTCGCTACGATTGCTTCTATTGACATGTTCTCCTCCGATCATTTAAACGTGATGACCACACTTACTAACGACTATATTACGGCTATAGCTATGCCTATTTTTCAAATAACTTATCGGTGTTATTCAAACCTATTTAAATCTCTCTACACTATTGTAAATTATCTCCGTATTAAACTGATTCAGATGACGAACTCCAATTTTGTATATAACTAGAACTAGAACTTGAATTACCTACAGAACTAGAACTTGAGCTAGATGAATCCTTAGAACTAGAACTAGAACTATATCCTACGGAGCTTGAACTAGAACTAGATGAAGCTTCTGCAACTGCTTGGTCGAATTCCTGCCATGCACCAACTCCACCCCAAGGTTCATATACCATCGTAAGATATACAACAGCAGAACTAGCCGTTTCGTTGTTTAATATAATTGTTTCGCCATTTTCGACATAAATATACCCCTGCCAAACTATATCTGTTTTAGCCGACGTAGTTACAGCAGCTAACGTTACCAATTGATTAGCTCCATTTCCTGCTGTTTTTATTTGCTGAATTGAAACCACTCCTGAAGCGGCCGCAGCAAATTTAAATTGTACATAACCAATATATCCGCTATTGGCAGTATCTATATCAACGTTTGTAGCACTAGTTGCACCTACAGACGTCCTAATTGTATTTTTGTAGTTCATTTATTTTTTCCTTTATTAATGTTTCTCTTCGCTTTATTAATAACTATTCTATCTCAATAGCTTTTTTTACATCTTCTTCTACACTATTTGGAATTAACTCTGTAATCGATTTGTTATACACAACATCCCATTCAGGTATTTCGCTATCCCAACCATTAAATATCTTTGCAATTTTTTGTTCTGCTTCTTCTAATTTTTCTGCCCTTGCTCTAATTAACATATCTAGATCAAGTGTATCCCACCGTTTAGCTTCAGCAGATTCCACTTGTTTAGACTCTTTTTTGAGCAATAAACCTACACTTTCATATAATTCGTTCTTTAAACTATCTAATTCCGACCTCATAGAACCAATAGAACTAGCATCTGGCATAAGATAAGCAGGTGTAGCATCATTTTCGTTTAATAGAATTGGATAGGCGAATCCTTTGATCATTGTGGTAGCTGTTTCTGCATTTACATCATATGCACTCATCACAGTATCCATAACAGACGCAGGAAGAACAAGTTGTGGATAAACCGTATGATAATAATTAGCGTTATTTGCACTACATAAATCTAATATAGTTCGATTAATACTTTCTAATGAATCAAACATGTGAGGTTCTTTTGAAGGTTTACCGACTAGGACAAATGGCACCTTATCTGTATAACTTAACAATATTTCTTCAACTATATGCTCGTTCTTATCTTCATCTATAATTATCTTAGTTACTTTACCTGGTTCCCAAAGTCGTCTAACTAGTTGATAATAAGGAGTTTCTAAAGGATTCTTAGCAATATATTCTCTTGTTTCTGTGATTAGCCACTGAATAGTTCCATCAGGAGAAATATACCAATCCACTACTTGATTAGCAGAATAAACCTGAGCATATGGACGTATTTTGTTCTGTGATTTATCTACTTGAGAGATTTGTGTATCTATTGGTATAGCAGGAGCATCTACACCTAACCAACACCATCCATTTACGGTAAGATAACTAGATACTTCGGCCATTAAAGTGTTAAGTGATTCGCCATTTGAAGTAATATCTTGTTCTATTTCTGTGTCTAAATTAGTTCGATTAGGTATAATTCCGAACACGTATTGGTCGATTTTAGTAACTATACGGTCTAAATAAGGTACGACATACGACATCTCTTTCCTGCCGTTTACATAAGAACCATCTTTTCTATTACCACCATTGAAATCTAGATCTGATTCTGCTGCAAATCTTGATAATCTAGCATCGATATATGGTTGACCACCGTGATAGCCTAAAATGTTAATAAACAACTGATTTTCTCTGGCAATTAACACTTCGTTTTTTCTAGTTACGAGTGTTTTAATTGGATCTGACATATTTTACTCCTTACCTAGTCTACCTAATCATTAAAATACCGCTTTTAGCTTTAGTTGATTCACCATAAATAATTGAGCATGCGTCCACTATATCGTCGTGTGCTCCTTCAGGGAATGATTTAAATTCACTAATAAACGCATCATTCCACGGTGCTTTCGCTATATGAAAATTACCTGCCTCCATTATCGCCTCATATCCTGATGCTTTCAAAGTTTTATCTCCGGGCAAATGACTCTTACGAATTATATTTCTACCGGCTAATACACCACGCATATGATTAAAAGTATCGACATACGGACCAAACGCTTCTATGTATACTCCTACACGTGGTCCATCTTTCTCTGCACGCTGTTTTATGACTGAATCCCTTTTTGGTGCCTCCCACTGTCCTCTAACTACGTTTTTGATCCACATATGCTTTAATCCTTTTGCATCTGTGGTCAATGTTCCAAGCACTCCAACCGAATAATCTGGATCACCCTTACCTCTTTGCTTTTCAGTACTAGCTAAATCCCATGCTCTCATATAAGTAACGTTGGGGAACTCATCTTCACCACAAATCTTGATATCATCGCATTTAAATCGATTACCAGAGTCCACAGTTGGTTCTTGTAAATATTGTGAAGTCCACTCTCTTAATCCAATTGCGTCCCTAATGTTAGATAATTTCTCCGCATTAAACCGTTCTGGCCATAAACTATCATATTCACCTTCTTTTATTGCAGGTAGAGATAATACATCCCAATCTTCTTTATTTGGATCTTTTAATAGAGTACCAACTAGATCATCTATATGCCAACGTGTATTTATTATGATAATAGCTCCGTCAGGTTCTAATCTTGTATAAGCTACACTCCGATACCAATCTATCACTCTTTCTCTTTTTAATATAGAATTAGCGTCTAACCTCGATTTAAAAGGATCATCAATTAACAGGATTGAGCAGCCACGACCAACGAGTGAACCACCTACTCCGCAAGCAAAATAACCTCCACTCTTCGATGTAGTCCACTCTTTTATGCTTGTAAGTGATCGCATCTTACTGGTTAATTTCTCACATAGATTAGGGAATAGCGAATCATATTTATTATCTGTTACAATTCGTCTACAATCCATGCTGTGCTTTTTTGCTATGGAATCACCGTGTCCTGCCTGCACAATTAAATCAGATGGATTACGACCTAAATACCATGCAGGAAACAATACGGATGCTGTGAGAGATTTTCCGTGCCTCGGCGGTTCTGTGATGATGAGTCGTTTAATTTCTCCACGTTCAACTGCTTCTAATTTCTCACATAATTGAATAATATGCCAAGGAGTTTCATAACCATCATATATATATTCGCAAAAATGAGAAAATGATTCTCTAGCTTTTTTTCGACGCATTTCTTCTTTGAATAATGATGGTGTATCAATCATAAATATTTTATTGCTATTCTGCCTTCTTTAATTCAATCGCCAATAAAGAGTGTAATTCATCATAAGATAGATCTTCTATTTTTTTTTCTACACTTAGGTCAATTTTTTGAGGACTTTCCCAATTTTCAAGCTTTGCTAACGTTTCAATTGCTTTTATTTGAGTTTGGTGTGTTACTTTATCGTTTACATTAGCCTCAATTTTTTTTGTTAATACACTCTTACATTTTATCAAACTTGCTATAATAGCATCTGTTGATTTTGTTTGTAATTCTTTAATATGTGCCTTTACAAGTGGATTCTGCATCAGATTAGAGGCGCGAACCGAAGCATGTTTCCCTACATAGCCAGCCTGCAAATATGCGGTATCTAATGGTGTGCCAATAACTACTGCCTCTGCAAATTTAAGTTGACGTGGATTGATTTGTTTACTCATTTTTACTCATTTTTACTAATTTAATCCTTACACTGTTAGATATTTACTCCGTATTACTATGAATTTCAACTAAACTAACGGTTTGAATTCACCAAAGTATTTTATCTCCGCTGCTTTTCTAGATTTCACCGCATCTTCTATATCGTCAAATAAACCTAGATGTTTACTTTTGCCACTAACTTTTATTCTAGATAGCCATTTA
>Ga0222658_1001392_pt1 | contig 10603 bp, 13 predicted proteins | sample AntAcemetagen476_FD_179830 | JGI IMG/M metagenome (GOLD analysis project Ga0222658, IMG submission 179830) | Saline water microbial communities from Ace Lake, Antarctica - #476 | ecosystem: Environmental > Aquatic > Non-marine Saline and Alkaline > Saline | place: Antarctica: Ace Lake... | reverse complement strand
TTATGTTAGGTGGTCACTGTGGAGTAGAAATCGCAAAGGCGAGCCGCAAGCTGTCTTTTCGCACGATTCGGCACTTTCTACACATGGACTCAGCGATATCATGCCGTCAAAAATTCATTTCACCGTTTCCTCGGGATTCAGAAAAAAAACACCCAAAGGATGCGTTATTCACAAAGGTAAGATATCGCCGGATGAAAAAGAACAACGGGAAGGATTTTTTGTCACAAAACCCCTTCGCACGATTATTGATTCGGCAGAGTCAAATCTGAGCAGCGATTATCTTCAACAGGCAATCAAAGAAGCTTGTGATAAGGGAATGCTTCAAATTATCGATATCGTAAGCGCTGAAATGACAGAAAAGGCCAAAGAAAAAGTAATGATGATCTTAAAAAACATGAAGACAGTAAAAGGATAATATAGCCAGAACGACGAAGGATGTTGATTTTTCAATACCCCATATTAAAAATGCGGATGAGAATAACATTCGTGCTTTGCTTCAAGACGAAGTAAAGAAGGATCTGTCAGATTGGTTTGTTTTTTATATCGGTCTACCAATGAAAGAGTTCGATCAGTCCGTATACGGTGGATGGCGTTATCCCGTAGAGGCAAGAGTTGCTAATAGGGTTTTTACAAAATTTCATATTGATGTCGGTATTGGCGACGCAGTTATTTCTGATGCTGAATGGAAAAAAGGAGAGGATATTTTAGAGTTTGCAGGGATAGAGCCTGCTTATGTAGCAATGTTGCCGATTGAACAGCATTTTGCCGAAAAAATACACGCTTATTCGTATCCGCGAGATAAACGACCTTTTTCGCGCATGAGGGATCTGGTCGATTTAGTTCTTCTTATTGAGCAAGGTCTTCCTGATAAAAAATTGGTGTTATTCGCGGTAAAAGCGACATTTGATCGACGAGGCACTCATAATATTCCTCAAGTGTTAGAAGCGCCTCCCGAGACATTGGAAGACAGTTATGGACAGTTAGCGGAAGATTGTGGCGTTGCAAAAAAAATAATGGCAGAGGCTTTTTCATTTTTACAGAAATATTGGACAGGGATAAGAAAGTGAAGACTTACGCCATCGGTGACATTCATGGCGCCTATAAGGCGTTGATGCAGTGTTTTGAGCGCTCGAAATTTGACTATAAGAAAGATCGCTTGATTGTGATGGGCGATGTTTGTGACGGGTATCCGGATGTTAAGCAGTGCATCGATGAGTTTTTGAAGCTTAAGCACTGTGATCTGGTTATTGGCAATCATGATATGTGGGCGCTGGATTGGGCCTTGCGCGGAGACAAACCGGAGATATGGACGAGTCAAGGCGGCGACCGGACAATGGCCTCGTATAATGGCGGCCCTATGCCGCAAGCGCATATTGATTTCTTAAAGGGCGGACAGCTTTGGATTGAAGTCGAGAATAAGCTCTTTGTTCATGCCGGTTTTGTTCCAGCTCTTCCTTTGGAGCAAAATAGCGCTCATGTTCTTGTGTGGGATAGGGACCTACTTAAAGACGCGTGGGAAGCGGCTAAATATAGACGCGAAGAACAGATTACAAAATACGAAGATATTTTTATTGGACATACTACAACCGAAGTTTATAGAACACTCCAGCCGATTCATGTTTGCAATGTTTGGAATATCGATACCGGAGCTGGTTGGTCGGGTAAGCTTACGATAATGGATGTTGATTCGAAGGAATACTGGCAGTCTGATTTGACTCCGGACATGTACGGTGGAACACCGGACAAGATTAGATAAACAGGACAAATAGGACATAAGCCCGACAAGCGCACGAAAATGGTATTAGTAAGAGAGAAGCTGAAGATTCATTGAAGGCAATAGCTGCTGAGACTGGGCTTGAGGTGGTGATTTTACGGCTGCCTTTGGTTTATGGGTCGGGAGTAAAGGCTAATTTTAAGAATTTGATTAAAATCGCTGGTTCCGGCCTGTCTTTGCCGTTTAGAGGAACAACGGGGTCAGACCTCGAAGTTAGAAGTTAATTGACAAAGGCTCTTTCGAAGAAACTAAAGATACCCCAGGATTGGAATTCTGATTATAAAACTTCATGAATTTTTTGAAATGTAAAAAGGGTTGGAGAAAAAATAGGATGGATGGATGAATTTGGATGGGTGGATGAATTGGATGGTTAGGATGGGTTGGATGGATGGATTAAAATAGGATGAATTGGATGGATGGGATGATTAGGATGAATGGATGATTTAGATGATTGGGGGGGGGTTGGATTAAGGCGCAATTAAGATATTGCGCTTTTTTTTGTTGTTAAGGCTATAATGAGGTCGTTGTGAAATGCAATCTCTGATTACAACGATTTAAGAAAGATTACACCGATAAAAATCTAATGTTTTTAATCTGCGTAATCAAGGTTTCATCTGTGTAATTAGAGACTGGTGCATTTTGCAACAGCCCCAATGAGGGAGACGGTGTGAAGAAACCGAGATTGATTCGGTGTTTCGTGCTTCACAATGACGGAGAGTGGACTTTTGTGGGGGGTTAAGTGATGTTTGACTAAAATTAGATGTATATAAAAATAGTCTTGACTAATTTTAGGTATATGATAAATTAATAAAGTGATGTTATTAACTATAAAGGAAAATAAATGAAACGAATTTACACATCTATTATTAAGGAACATTTCAAGCGTCACCAACAAATGATTTTTCTTGTAGGCCCTCGGCAAGCTGGGAAAACAACAGTAAGCCAAATGACAAAAGAGCTTACCAGTCAATTTACTTATTTGAATTGGGACAATGTAGATAATAGAAAGATCATTCTGCAAGGGGTTAACAGTGTTGCCGGTTTTGCTGGGTTGGATAAGTTAACCTCAGAAGTCCCCATCGTTGTATTTGATGAAATTCATAAATACGGTAAGTGGAAAACTTTTATCAAAGGGTTTTTTGATACATACAAAGGTAAGGTAAATATCATTGTTACAGGTAGCTCTCGATTAGATGTTTATAAGAAAGGTGGAGACAGCCTCATGGGAAGATATTTTCTCTATCGGCTGCATCAGTTATCACTAGGGGAGTTGGAGCGGATTGGTTTATCGGAGAAAGAAATTAATGAGCCCTTTCAAAGTAAGAATCAGGAGTTCGAAAACTTATTCAAAAATGGCGGGTTCCCGGAACCGTTTATAAAAAAGGATATCAAATTTTTAAATAGATGGAAAAACCTGAGGCAGAAACAGTTAATCCGTGAAGATATTCGTGATTTAAGTCGCATCCAAGAGTTGGGGCAAATTGAACTTTTGGCTGAAATTCTAAGACATCAGGCCGGACAGTTGACTAATTACTCAAACCTTGCCAACAAAATCAATGTATCATCGGACACCGTACGCCGCTGGATCCAAACATTACAAGCGTTCTTTTACTGTTTTACCATTCAACCATGGTTTAAGAATATTCCTCGAGCTCTTATTAAGGAACCAAAAACGTATTTATGGGATTGGACCAATGTTGATAATGATGGTAGTCGTGTGGAAAATTTTGTTGCCTCTCATTTGCTAAAAGCTGTTAATTATTGGACGGATTGTGGGTTAGGTCAATATGGTTTGTGGTTCATTAGAGATAAGGAAAAACGCGAGGTAGATTTTTTAGTTTCGCGAGCAAACAACCCATGGTTTTTGGTTGAAGTAAAGACATCGTCAAAAGGAGGGATAAGCAAAAACCTGACCTATTTTCAGGATAAAATTAAAGCAAAACATGCGTTTCAGGTGGTATTTGACATGGAATATATTTCTAAGGATTGTTTCAAACATACCGCACCTATTATTGTGCCTGCCCGGACATTTTTAACTCAGTTGGTATAAAAGAAATAAAGAGGGTCAAGGGAGGGGGTAGAGGGCGGATGTCGGAGGGCGGAAGTCAGAAGTCGGAAGTCGGAGGGCAGAGGGTGGAGAAAAAATAGGATGAATGGATAAATTTGGATGATTAGGATGATTGGATGAATGGATGATTAGGATGATTGGATGATTTAGGAGGGGGGGGATGGATTGGATGAATAGGATGAATGGATGAGCTCCTTCGGAGCTTGGATGGATTGGATGATTGGGATGATTGGATGGTTGGGGGGTTGGATGATTGGGATGATTTGGATGAATGGATGAATAGGATGATTAGGATGAATGGATGAAAATATTTGGATGCTATAGGGTGGTAGAGTGATGGATGAGGGGATTTTGGAGAGGAACAGGAATTTGAATCGGGGGTTTCGGAAACTTTTGGTATGGAGAGAGGCTGTTGATCTTTATGTATTTATTAAGCATACATTGAATGGATTAAATGGGTTGCCTTTTAAGATTAGAGATCAAGTTTTAGATTCTGCGTTCTCAATATCATCAAACTTGTCTGAGGGGTATTGCCGAAAATCAATTAAGGAATATATACAGTTTGTTAATGTGGCGTTAGGGTCTTGCGGGGAGAATTATTCGCAAATGTACGCGTTGTTGAAATCAAAAGAGATATCGAAAGAAAAATTTGATGAATTTGATAAGTGGCATTATAGTATTGAAAATAAATTGATAAATTCATGGAAGGAATAAAGGGGTCAACTCCCTTTTTTAAGAAGAATAACGGGGCCAGGCTTCGAAGATACCACTATAGCTCGTCTTTATAGATTCCAAGGTGAAAACTGTTTTTATCACATAACCAGCCGCGGCGATAACCGTAAAAAAATCTTCATAAGTGATTACGATTATAAGAAATTTCTGGAATACTTTACAGCGGCTAAAGAAAAATACTAAGGAATTGTGTCGGATGAAAAGTCGACCGATGACTTCAAAACAGATAGCAATTTACCTTTTAAAACGATTTACTAGTTTGAATAACAAAGAAATTGGTGATATTTTTAAAATGGAATATCACGCTATAAGTAAAGTAGCTCTTAATATTGAAAGATTAATAAAGGAAAATCCTGGAGTAAAGCGGGAGGTTGAGGAGATAACTTCTAACTTCGAGGTCTGAGCTCTTATTATTCCTTATGGTTGACAATCCCACCATTATATGTTACGATATCTTTCGTAACGAAGTTTACCGTAATGATAAAACTGGAGGTTTGTGATGAATCCCTTTAGATTTGGCAATGTAGTAACGGGAGAATACTTTACTAATCGAAAGAATGAAATAAAAGAGATAGTCTCTGAGATAAAGGCTGGCCAACACATAGTGCTTATGAGCCCACGCCGCTATGGTAAAACCAGCCTTGTGAATGAAGCAATGAAAGCCAGCGGGGTGAAATGGTTTAGGATTAACATGGAGCTAATTGCAGACGAAGTAGACTTGGCTAATTACTATGTTAGAGATGCCTTATCGTTAAGCAAGTTTGAAAAAATAAAACACTACCTAAAGAATCTGAAGATACAGCCTTATATCCAGATTCAACCAACAACAAATGAAATCTCAGTATCTTTCAGCGCAGAGACGAGAAACATCTCAACGCTTCTCTCAGACAGCCTCCAACTTCCTGAAATAATTGCTAGAAGCATGAAAAAAAGGGTAGTAATTGTCTTTGATGAATTTCAGGAGATACGCAGGATCTCTCCCGGCTTAGAGAGAAAAATGCGTGGAATATTTCAATATCATCAAAACATAACATATGTCTTCATCGGAAGCCAAGAAAGCATGATCCGGGAAATATTCCAGAACAAAAAGAATCCTTTTTATAAATTTGGACGCCATATTAGCTTGCACAAGATAGCCGAACCCGAATTTTCAGATTTTGTCATAAAAAGATTTTCTTCACAAAAAATAGACGCTCGTGAAATTGTAAAAGACATTTTAGAATTTACTGACTGCCATCCCTATTATACCCAACAATTGTGTCATGAAATCTATATATTAAGTAAGGAAAAAACTCTAACAAAAGGGGTAATAAGAAGGGGAGTCGATCAAATTACAACAGAGCATCATGCAGATTACTCGAGATGGTGGAGCAGTTTAACCAATACCGAACGAAAAGTCATTATAGGTATTGCTTCCGGTAATTATAGCCCTACTTCGCAAGAATTTATAAGAAAATTCGGAATCAAATCGGCCAGCACTTCTGGTAGTGTGATAAGCAAACTAACCGCCTTAGGGACATTAGTAAAAAAGAATGGGGAGAAAATCAAGATAGAGGACCCTTTTTGGAAAGAATGGATCTTGAAAAATCGACGATATAAATAGTATATTATTAGACGAGAGGAAAAATAATGCGGAAAAAACATAAGATAAAAATAACAAAAAAATTACTTAAACAATTAAGACCTTTTCGGAAAGAATTTAAAGAGATCCAAGGTCACTACGATATTGAACTTGCTAAATTAGAAGAAAAAATGATCAAGAAAACAGGTATCGAAAATATAGAATTTTTCTTTTGTGATAATGAGGTTGCAGGAATAGGTAACGTAGAGAGAACTATGCGGTTAATTCACAATAAAGAATTAGAAAAATGAAAGAGAAAAAATCTATTAGGACAAAACCTCAAGACATATCCCTCTCTCTCTTACCCCTGCCTACCCAAAAATAGCCCCACAGAAGCCTAATAAGAGCCATTTAAGGCCCTTCTAAAATGCCTTTGTCAACCTTAAAAACCACCAAAACGCTAAATTTGGCTTTATCGTCGAGAAAAAGCCTTCACACTCAACCTATATTGAGAGATCTCAAAACAACCCATGTCATGATATGGACCCTTTTCCGACGAGAACCATCTTTACTAAAAAAGTTTGTTCAGCTTTCTAAAAGCTGCCTAAAAAGAAATTTTTACACCAAGTATTATTTGGAATACAGGCATCAAGAGACATAAAGCTATCGGAAACAGCCAGAAGCTTAGAGGAAAAGATACGATTGATAAAAACAGAAAATAGATTATCCGGAAATATGCAGGAAATATGCAGGATAATAAATTATCTGAGCATATAAATAGAAAAATACTTGAACAAGCCCTAAGGAATTGTGCCGGGTGAAAAGTCGACCGATGACTTCAAAACAGATAGCAATTTACCTTTTAAAACGATTTACTGGTTTAAACAACAAAGAAATTGGTGATATTTTTAAAATGGAATATCACGCTATAAGTAAAGCAGCTCTTAATATTGAAAGATTAATAAAAGAAAATCCTGGAGTAAAGAGGAAGGTTGAGGAGATAACTTCTAACTTCGAGGTCTAACCCCCTTGTTGTTGTATTTATTTCCATATCTTCCTTATTTATATATTTATTTTTGGAACAGATATATTGTACTTAGAATCAAAATTACCACCTTTACCTATCGACCTTTTTCCTTTACCGAAATTTATGTTCGCTACTTTTATGTGTTTAACCCAAGCATGATTATATTTTTCCGCAAGATGCATAAATAACCGTTTAACTTTTATCGACATTGTCTTCTCCAATAACTCCTGAACGACAGCAGGTCTTAATGTTTTCAACCCCTCCATCAAAAGAGAAGCATACTCATAGGTTTCATTTTTATCTACCAAATAGAGGACTTCAAGTATTGCTAATTCGCTTGATGAAAGAGTTATCGAAAAGGCTCCTATATCTTTTTTGGTTAAACCTATCTTATCTTTATAGGGAAACGCATTTGTATAAACATAATTAACCGGCTGCTTCCACTGATGATCTTTAAACCAAACCGGCAAGAATCTCTTAAGACCAAATAAAAAGACTGGATATTTTTCTCCAAGCGGAACAAAATGCATCTGGCCTTGCAATTCCATTGCACTGCGCCCACCAACATGAACATCTAATTCTAACTGCTCCTGAAGCGCATATAAGCCTCCGGGCCAATCAACATTATCTTCTGAATGCTTAAAAGCCCCATGACCTATTGATTCTATCCAAGATGATTTTTCATAAGTCTCAGAAAGCTGACGATAGACCCCTTGCTTCTTAAACCAAGAGCTTACTGCAACGGTGCCCTTTGGCCAAGCTTTCAAGAGATAGTTTAATTTGTGTCCGTTTTGTCCATTCATCATTGACAATTATAACATATAATAAACCTTTGTCCAGTTTAAATAGTGTAATAATTGTCTATAAATAATCACTACTGTCCCATTATAAGTCAAACAATGACAACTGGTTATAATAAAGGGGTAGAGGTCGGAAGTCAGAGGTCGGAAGTCAGAGGTCGGAAGTCAGAGGTCGGAAGTCAGAGGGCGGAAGTCAGAGGTCGGAAGTCAGAGGTCGGAAGTCAGAGGTCGGAAGTCAGAGGTCGGAAGTCAGAGGTCGGAAGTCAGAGGTCGGAAGTCAGAGGTCGGAAGTCAGAGGTCGGAAGTCAGAAGTCGGAAGGCAGGGGGCGAAGATCAGAGGGCAGGGAAAAAATAGGATGAATGAATAAATTTGGATGATTGGATGAGCTCCTTCGGAGCTTGGATGAATTTGGGATGAATGGATGAATGGATGAGTGGATGAATGGATGAGTGGATGGATGGATGGATGGTTGGGGGGTTGGATTAAGGCGCGATTGGGATATTGCGTCTTTTTTGTTATCTATAAGTGTTATTCTCGTGCGAAGTGCTTGGAGGTGATGTTTTTATAAAATATACCTTGTATTATAGCCAAATTTGTTATATTATATCCTTGTATATTGACCATATGTAGAAAGGGTTTGGAATGAAAAGAGATTTAGAAAAAGATTTATTTAGTTGGAAAGAGCGTAAAGACAGGTTGCCTTTATTGTTGAGAGGAGCGCGACAAATAGGTAAAAGTTATATTGTGGAAGAGTTTGGGAAAAGGGCATTCAAAAATATCGTTATCGTTAATTTTGAATTTAGGCCTGAACTCAAACAGTGTTTTACTACGCTTGATCCTGTTGAGATTATTAATAAGCTGCAGCTTCTTATGGGGGAAGCCATAGAAGCAGAGAAGACATTGCTTTTTCTTGACGAGATACAAGAATGTCCCAACGCGATAATGGCCCTGCGGTATTTCAAAGAAAAGCATGATCGGCTTGCAGTTATTGGTGCGGGCTCACTGATGGAATTTGCCCTGAGCAGTTCAGATTTTAGAATGCCGGTAGGAAGGGTTCAATTTATATATCTTGAACCTTTATCATTTGGCGAATTTTTAACGGCGTCCGGGAATGAACAGTTGCGTCATTATCTGGGGGAGATACGATTAAATGGCGTAATCGATGGAGTAGTACATCAGAAACTGATGGGCCTATTACGGGTATACCTTATTGTGGGAGGTATGCCGGCTGTGGTTAATGAGTATTTCGAAAGCAGAGATCTTTTAAATTGTCAGAGAATCCAAAATTCCCTGCTTCAAACATATCGAAGTGATTTTGGAAAATACGCTAAATCTTCTGCACACAAGTATTTGCAAAAGGTATTATATGAAGCTCCGCGGTTTGTTGGCAGTCGCCTTAAGTATTCAAATATTGATTCTGATAGCAAATCACGGGATATAAAACAGGCGCTTAACCTTTTAGAATTAGCAGGCATTATTTATCCGGTATATGCTACTGCCGCTTCAGGGCTTCCTTTGGGAGCGCAGATTAATGAGAAGAAATTCAAATTGAATTTTCTTGATGTAGGTTTAATGCAGAATGCCTGCGGATTGCAAGCAGAACTTACCTTAATTAATGATTTTGTTCAGATTAATTCAGGCGCAGTAGCGGAACAATTTATTGGCCAGGAATTAAGGGCCTATTCTGATAGTTATTTAGAGCGTGGCCTCTTTTTCTGGGCGCGGGATAAAAAAAACAGCTCAGCTGAAGTTGATTTTGTTACGGCGGTAGATTTTCGGGTATTTCCGTTAGAGGTAAAAGCAGGAAAAACTGGCACACTCAAATCATTAAAACTGTTTATTAAAGAAAAGAAATCATTGTTTGGTGTACGTTTTTCGCAAGAGAAATTATCTTTGTATGATAACGTATTAACGCTACCGCTCTATATGGCAGAACAAATGAAAAGATTGGTGTTGGAAGCAGGGAATTTGTAAAAATCAAAACCTGTTTGGCTGGAATACGTCGTTTATCCCGGAAGAGAGGATCAGTGAAATGGGCAAATACTATAGGTTATGATGAAACGGATTTTTGACTTAATTGCTGCGGTTTTGCTATTGATTTTTCTAAGTGTTCCTTTAGCTATAATCGCGATGGCAGTTAAACTAATTTCACCAGGGCCTGTTTTGTATTGGTCAGATAGAGTTGGAATCAATAATAGCATATTTAGGATGCCTAAATTTCGGACTATGCGTATTGATACTCCTGTGGTTGCAACTCATCTTATGAAAAATCCTGGCAAATATCTTACCTCAATAGGCCTTTTTTTACGTAAGTTTAGCTTGGATGAACTACCACAATTGTATAGCATTGTTAAGGGAGATATAAGTTTTGTTGGCCCGCGTCCGGCACTATACAATCAAGCTGATTTAATCGAGTTAAGAACAAATAAAGGGGTAGATAAAATTATTCCGGGAATTACCGGCTGGGCGCAGGTAAGCGGAAGGGACGAATTGCCGATACCAATAAAGGTTGAATTTGATGAATATTATTTAAAGAATAGATCGCTATTTTTTGATTTTAAGATATTATTGAAGACATTTGTGAAGGTTATTAGGAGGGAGGGGGTTAGGCATTAAGGACAGGGGGGAGAGAGAGAAGAA
>Ga0222658_1001383_pt1 | contig 10661 bp, 8 predicted proteins | sample AntAcemetagen476_FD_179830 | JGI IMG/M metagenome (GOLD analysis project Ga0222658, IMG submission 179830) | Saline water microbial communities from Ace Lake, Antarctica - #476 | ecosystem: Environmental > Aquatic > Non-marine Saline and Alkaline > Saline | place: Antarctica: Ace Lake | collected... | reverse complement strand
TAATCACTCTCTCGTGAACGGATTTTCGTACGTATTTGCAGCTTCTGTTGATAAATCTTTTCTTTAACCTCTTCAGGATCTTCGCGCATTTGAGAAAGTCTGCGTTGCCAAAGCCTCTGACTTTGTAACCGAATCAATCGGCGTGATAGGCGGTACTGTGTGGTATTTGCTTGTGCCTGCAGTCGGCTTGTACGGCTTGCACGGCGCTCTTCATCACGCTTCAATTTCTGCTGGAATTCGTAATCATTCAACTTTTTGTTAACACAGCGGCGCAATTTAAATGTCCAAGTTGGGCCAGGGGTTTCATGTGTTATAGGTGATTCCATTAACTCTTCGGTGCACAAAGACTCAAATTGTGCGCGTGGTGGAGTCCGACTCGGATACACGTTTGTTGTTACTGGATTCAAGACTGCGCTTATAAGAAGGATGGATGTGATCACTTGTACTGAGGAATGAAGTATTGGTGCCATTGTCTGCGAAGAAACACCGTATTGCAAAGTGTGCACCGTGACATACATCTGCCACCAGTTCCTGATACGGTATACTCTTGTGCACCACATGGATCTCTTAACTCCGCTCGCACAGGTACTACATACAACCAAAGATCATATTGCTGCGCTTAAAGATATGGGCATATCGACTATAGAAGACCTACTACTGTACCTACCACGCACGTATGAAGATCTAACTAATATTCAAAGTCTGCGTACAGCAGCACTAGATGCAAAGGGCACGTTTCGCGGTACAGTAGACAATTTGAAACAGATACGCACGAAGCACAACAAGCGGCTTATTACAGGTGTTTTTGAAGATGGAGAAAGTGAGCGTGCCGATGTTGTGTGGTTCAATCAGCCACATATTCTAAGAATCATCAAAAATGGTGATGAAGTGGTACTCACGGGAAAATTGGTGCAACAGGGCAGAAAATTACAAATTCAGAGTCCTCAGTTCGAGCGAGCTACAACAGAAGATCTTGTACACGCCGGTCGGCTCGTGCCTGTGTACCCACAGCACGAGATAATAAATACCAAGTGGCTGCGAGAGAAAATGCGACTCATACGACCTGCCATTGCTGCGTTACCGGAGACTCTGCCACAGGAAGTTCTGGATGAAGAAAAACTCATGCCGCGGGCAACTGCAGTGGAGGCGCTGCATTTTCCAGAAGATGGTGCACAGGCTGAGCAGGCACGTGAACGCATGGCATTTGAGGAGATGTATATGGTTCAATGTGAAGTTCTGAAACGTAAACAGGAATGGCAAGGTCAGAGACAAGAGCGATTGCGCATCCCAATGAATTCAGAGCTTATTCGCCAGTTCTTTAAGTCACTGCATTTCACCCCAACAGGTAGCCAAAAAATCTCGATCTACGAAATTCTAAAAGATATGGAACTGGATCGGCCTATGTCACGGTTACTGGAAGGTGATGTTGGTTCAGGCAAAACGCTCGTGGCTACAGCTGTAATGGCACATGTATTACAACATGGTGGTCAGTGTGCCCTCATGGTTCCTACAGAAGTTTTGGCACGGCAGCATGTGCAATCTATAGGCAAACTCCTGATTCATTTTGCCAATACAGAAAATGGCATGAAACAGCCATCTGTGGAACTACTTACGGGGTCTACTCCAGCTGCAGATGCGAGGAGAATCAAGCAGGGCGTTGCGCGAGGAACTATCGATCTTGTTATTGGAACTCATTCTCTCATTCAGGAAGGAGTGACATTCCATAATTTGTCACTCGTCATTGTTGATGAGCAGCATCGATTTGGCGTAGAACAACGGCTACGTCTCACAGAGAAGGGGAATCCGCATTTTCTTTCCATGACTGCAACACCAATTCCGCGCACGCTCGCGCTCACAGCCTACGGCCATCATGATCTTTCTGTTCTCACAGAAAAACCGGGGAACAGAAAACCTATTCATACAAAAGTTGTTGGGCCGAAGGATCGAAAAACCATTGAGCTGTTTATAGATAAACAAATCGAGGAAGGTCGTCAGGTATTTGTAATTTGCCCACTTATTACAGAATCGGAGAATGAAGTGATGTTCGAGATTCGTAGTGTTGAACAAGAGGCAGCAAGACTTAAGGCGGCATTCCCTAATCGACGTGTTGCAATATTGCATGGAAAAATGACGCCCAGTGAAAAAGAGGAAACTATGCGCATATTTAAAGATAAGCAGCGAGATATTCTTGTATCCACATCCGTTATTGAAGTTGGTATAGACGTTCCAAATGCCACAATAATGGTTATAGAAGGATCAGAAAGATTCGGCCTCTCACAGCTCCATCAGTTCCGTGGGCGAGTTGGACGCAGTGATCACAAAAGTCATTGTTTCCTTTTCACCACAACATTGGAACAAGCGCGTTCTGTACGCCTTAAGGCAATGGAAGAACATGATTCTGGCTTTAGCCTTGCAGAGATAGACCTGCAGATTCGCGGCCCAGGAGAACTATATGGCACCCGCCAAAGTGGTCTCCCGGAGATTCGAATGGGAGGATTGATGCGTCCGGAGCTCGTGGTAAGGGCACGTAGAGCAGCAGAGAAAATCATATGCACTTAACAGTTGTGCAATAAATAATGAGTTATTTACTTTGTTTCATTGCTCCATTGTCGGAGGTCGCTTGCGAGCAATGAGACAATATTTCATTTGTGAACAAGCGCTATGATGCTAAACTTCAGCTTGCAATTCCCGCAATTTTTATGGCAGATGATTCAAAACAACCAGCAGGCGCACAGCCACCGCAAGATGATAAGAAACAGCAACCAGCTGGTCCTCCTCCTCCACGTCCTGGCGAATCTGTACCTGAAGGTGGTTTAGATCCATCACAAGTTTTTGCTACGCCACCGCAGCAACCTACTGCTGGCACACCACCTCCACCACAACAACAAGGAGCACAGGCAGCACAAGGTCAACAACAGGCAGGTCAAGCAGGAGGACAACCTCCTCCGCCTCCAGCGCAGGATCAGGGGCCACCGCCTCCTCCTCCCGGAACACAAGCTACAAAGGAAATGGGGTATGACGAAGAAGATTTGCGCGTATTAGGAGAAGTGGGTGACTATCGCTTTGGAGACATTACAGCTCATCTAACGAGCGATAACATCACAATACCTGAACACTCGGAAACAAAGTTTGATGTTCAGGCATTCCTCGTGCTACTTCGTGGAAGTATTTCACTCACGAAGGATGAAAAATGGCGAATAGTACAGGCAATCCCAAAATTGAGTCAGTTCCAGATTGATGAATTACAAAAGATCCTCACTGAAGAAAAACGTAAATTTAGTGAGCTTTCTCCAAAACATCTTCTTCAACTTCAAAAACTTGAGCAGAAACATTCAGAGGATTGGAAAGATCTTCAGACTGTAACTGTGCAGGAACAAGCAAAAGAAGAGGAGACTCAACAAGCTGACGAGATCCGAAAGAAATTGGGGTTGTAGTAGCTAAACGTTGATTCTATAGAGAACAAATGCAGCAATGCCGAGTATTGCTATAAGTAGTCCTCTAATAAAGCCTCGTCCTGAATAGCGATGGATGCTTGTGAATAGCAAGAAAAGAAACGAACCCAATGTAAACGAAAGGACAAGAGGGGAGTAGTAGATGCCATTTAAGTAAGGAATCTCGAAGGGTAATTCGCGTGTCGTTTTGTAAAAACCAAGTGCATATACAAGTGTGTACCATGCAAGTAACCAGCCGGCATATAGCCGAAGTGTATCCACAATTGGATAATACTGAGGCTCTTTTGCCTCTATTTTAGAAGTAGACCAGTCATACGCTTGCGCCTGTTCTTGTGGCGGATCAATGTTTACAGGCGCCTCAGGAGCCGAACCTGGTATCGCATCGTACATCGTAAATAAGTGTAGCAGACGATTATTATTCGTGCTCTGTGATGTGCTGCACCATATATTTCACAGGATCATCAAGACCTGCAGGTGCAGATATTTCGAAGTGAGTATTGTCGTTCCACACTCTGTATCCAACAACTCGATCACCCTCGGTTCGTACAGTCTTATTCGTTACACCGACTTCATCGAGTGCTTTGTCTTCTACATTAACGACAATAATTCCATCTCCCAGACTCTCTACTGGAGCATTCGCCATTTCCACATGCCAGAGATGAGAGCTTGTGTTACCAAATGATTTGAACCACCAGTTTTTATGCACAGGCATACAGAAGCCAATGTGGCTCGTGCAATAAGACTGAGTCCAACGTTCTGGTGCATAATCGTCTGCCAGCATGCTTTCTACTTGTTGTGCGGCATCACCAGTAAGAGCAGGAATTTCCTCTACCTCCTCAACCTCTTCCTCTTCTGCCTCAGATGATGATGAATCTGATTCTTCAACAACTTCAGCGACTTCTTCCTCCATACTAGGATCTACTGGCTCTTCGGGTATTGGCTCTTCTTCTGGGATATCTTCTTCAACTTCAGGCACTTCTAGAACATCACCTGTACTGCTTGGCGGCGCATCTTCTTCATCCATCACAACATCGTCTAAAACTTCTGCAGTAGGTTCGCTTGTATTCCCATCCATCTGCAATGAAACGCGTTCGACACGCATAATCATACCGCCCTCTTCTACAGTTGGTCGTACCGCACCGAATGCTTCGACCTGTTCACCAACGTATCCATTTAGATCGACGGTATCACTTTCCAATAAAACAAAACGTCCATTGTCCAGAACCAAACGGTGAGTGCCCTGTTGGTAAATGCTAATTCCTGTGGGACGCACAATACCGCTATATGAAACATTTGCAGTTTCCCTAGCAGGTGCATTCGGCTGTAGGTCTTTTACATTATCCTCCTGCTTAGGAATTTCTGATGGTGTGCCACCACTTGATTCATCCTGTAAACCAGGAATGCAACTACAGAGTAGGAGGGCAAAAATCGATACTACAGGCAGTTTTAAAGACATAAGTAGAAATGGAAATCATACGAAAGAGGCGCTAGTATACGCTTTCTTAGAAGAATGGAACCATAGAATTGAGGGATTTCAAGAATGAAAAAAGGGGCGCTTTTGCGCCCCAATTTTCGTGCCCTATTTGGGCCTTATTTTACCATTTCAATCGCTACTTTAAATCGGTCGATGCTCTGTGCACCGGAGACAACCACACCCTTTTTCGTCTTATTGTTATAAACAATATTTCCAGGTGTGCCACGTACACCAGAGGCAGAACCTTCGTTAGTTTCATCTGTTATTGCCTGCGCGTACTTATCACTGTCCAGACATGTTTGGAATGCAGCAACATCTAGACCAACTTCTTCTGCGTATGTAGCAAGCTTGGCGATATCTGCGCCCTTCTCAAAGAGTACATCTGAGAATTCCCAGAATTTATCCTGCTCTGCAGCACATTCACTTGCTTCTGCAGATTTCTGCGCATTGGCATGGAATCCAAGTGGGAAATGCCTGTACACCCAGTTCACATCGTCTATTTCTTCCATGAGCTGAATCATAGTATTGTGATTGCGACTGCAGAATGGACACTCGAAATCAGAATACTCAATTATGGAAATAGTCGCATTCGCATCTCCACGTACATTTTCGTCAGATACAGGCGCAACAACATTTTGAGCGTCTGGGAATTCAGGTTCTGGTTCGGTTGGTGCTGGTGTTGGGGTTGGTGTTGGCGCAGGGGCTGCTACTTCTGCACCGGCAACATCTCCGGAAAGAGAAGTTGAACAATTTGAAAAGGCAAATCCATAACCAACTATTGCGCCAACTAAAACGAGAGCAATTGGAAACCATGGATTACCTTTATTAGCTGTTTGCTTAAGTTTTTCAATCATGACAGGGATTAGGAAGTAATGTAGAAAGGTAAGGAGTGAACTCTTGTGAGTGTCTCAGAAACGCAAATCTCACAACAAAGTGTGACTAGCCTACGGATGGCGCCAGAGCATGTCCAGTGCAGTTTTGTGTCACAGATCACAATCCAATGCAGTATGCTCTTGGAATTATGAGAATAAAAACTCACTTGTTCGCATTAGCTTCGGCAATACTTCTAATGTCCTGTGGTAGTGGAATACCAATCCATAGTACAAAGGAAACAACACTACTTTTCTTAGGGGACACCAGTTTTGGAGAAAGTTATGGAGCAGTAGAGGAGGAAATCTTGCAAAAGAAAGGATATGCATATCCTATGGCTAATTACAGTAAGATGCTGCTTTCGGCAGACTATGTCATTGCAAATCTCGAAACACCAATTACAGATCAAACCATATCTCCTTTTGTTGGGAAAAAGGATTACATTCACAGAAACAAAAGTGATAAAGCTCCACAGATTCTTGCTGAACATAATATAAAAGCAGTATCACTGGCAAATAACCATGCAATGGATTACGGAGCAGAAGGACTGAGAGATACATATGCAGCTCTGGATGCACATAACATCCGCTATTTCGGTGCAGGCAACAGTGGATCTAAAGCTCTACAACCACTAAGAATCCAACTCAATAAAAGACAGATCTATATATTTGGGGGATTTGAGCATGATGAATGGTATGACAATAATCTCCATTTCTATGCTGATGATGAAAAAGCAGGGGTACTGAATTTAAGTGATACAGCCCTCATTGAGAGCATAGGATCTGCACAAGTGCAGTCACCGAATGCACTCATCGTTGTATTTCCACACTGGGGAGAGAACTACCAATGGGAATCAGATGAGCAACGGGCTAGCGCAAAAGATCTCATTGTCGCTGGGGCAGATCTCATTATTGGACACGGAGCTCATCAGCTGCAGGGCATTGAGCGCATAGATGGTAAATGGGTGATATATGGACTTGGGAATTTTATGTTCAACTCTCCAGGGCGATACAACAAAGTAGGCGCACCACCATATTCGTTTATTGCATCATTGCAAGTCAGAGAAGCAGATCAGGATATGAAACTACTACTGTACCCAATTCATACAGATAACCTCGTGAATGGATACCAAGGAGATTTTGTAACATATGCACAATTTAAAGAAGCACAAAGATTGCTGAAGGAACATTCTCCGGAGCTTGATGCTGCAAAAAACAGCAAAAAGGACGAATACGGGTGGCATGTCGAGATTCCTCTGTAAAGAAAGGACGGCTTATATCATATTGGATTCAACTGATTTTGAAGATACTGGTGGCCCAGGACAGATTCGAACTGTCGACACCCCGCTCTTCAAGCGGGTGCTCTACCAACTGAGCTACCGGGCCATATACTTAGTATAACGATAATGTGAGAAATGATCGAGTGGTGGAGCTGGGGGGAGTTGAACCCCCGACCTCCTGATTGCGAACCAGGCGCTCTGACCAACTGAGCTACAGCCCCAAGGCGATGGCAGTATGGTAGAAAAACTATAGGTATGGGTCTACCTGAATATCCCCAATATATACCTTTGTCTTCTCTGTCATACCGGTGCGCTCAAGAGCGCGTTTGAGTCCAATGCGCCCTGTAACGTCACGAAAGCGCATTAATGCGCCTTCGGAAGATATATCTGTCATCTTTGCGAACTGTTCCAGACGTTTACCATGCACAACGAATGAGTCTTCTTTCTTCTCAATGCGAAATGCTGCCATTGATTCATCATCAATATGTGGTGTAAGCACGGGGAGTGACTCGTCTATTTCGGATTCTTTACGCTTACGCTCATCACGTTCTTCCAATACAAGAGGTAGCAAACGCTTAACAAGTTCATCTGTGCCATTGTGTGTAACGGCCGATATGCTCAAAGAAAGTTCAATGCCCTCTTTCTTAAAAGCTTTAGCCACCGGAGCAAGATCCAGTGTCGTAAGATCTGATTTATTTAGTACAACAATTTCCTTTTTTTCGGCCAGAGTAAGGGAGAAGGCGGTGAGTTCTTTGCGGATCGCACGGTACTCTTGCACTAGAACTTTTAGATCTAACTCACCTCCATCCTTTATTGCATGACTCAAATCCAGTAGATGAACAAGAATCCCACAACGTTCAATATGGCGAAGGAATTGATCACCGAGGCCTTTCCCCTCACTGGCGCCTTCAATTAGCCCAGGAACATCACAGACTACAAAACTGCGCTCAGACACAGTTACAACACCAAGATTCGGTATAAGTGTGGTGAATGGATAATCAGCAATCTTTGGTTTGGCTGCACTGATCACGGAGATAAGAGTCGACTTGCCTGCACTTGGATAACCGATTATGCCCACGTCTGCAACGAGCTTGAGCTGCAGATCCAATGCCTGCCTTTTGCCAGGTTCACCGAGTTCCGCAAAATCAGGACGCTGACGTGTAGAACACTTAAAGTGTGCGTTGCCGTATCCCCCACGCCCACCACGTGCAACGACTACTTGATCACCGTTCTGACGCAAATCTGCAATAAGATTACCATCTGTGTTTGTAACAAGAGTTCCTGGTGGGACCTCTAACCACATGTCCTCACCACTGCGTCCGTTTTTGTTCTGCCCCATGCCATAGAGGCCTTTTGGTGCCTCAAACTTCTTTCTTGAAGCAAATACGCTGAGCGTATCTGTGTTCTCATTGGCTATGATGTACACGTTTCCACCGTCACCTCCATTACCACCGTCCGGCCCACCTTTGGGCACGTACTTTTCCCGACGCCAGCTTACACAGCCGCGACCACCTTTTCCGCCAATTACTTCGATAGTGGCTTGGTCTAAGAACATCGGAGTGAAGAGTTAAAAGTTAAGAGTGAAAAGCTAGGAATTCTTCTTAGATGTTTTCACAATAGTAACCAAGAGGGAAATAAGTTCATTCACATCTTCCAATAATTCCTGTGCATTGTTTTTTCTTTTACAGCCACTCTGTGCGATTAACTGTAACCAATAAAGAGTTTCATGCGCTTCTTTTAAGGAAATGTGCATTTTGTGAATAAAATCCTTTTTGCTTTCAGCAAATTGAGCTTCTCGAACATTTGCACCTATGCTTGTGCCTGACCTAAGGAGCTGTTTACTTATAACGAATGCCTTTTTCTCACTATTTAGATATTCGCAAAATGTGATGACTTTGAGTGCAAAATCAAAAGATTTTCCTTCTATAGGACCTTTTCTCGACATAGCCAGTCATTGTAACCAGTATGAACACTCTTAACTATTAACTCTTAACTTTAATTAACTATTAACTTTTCACTTTTCACTTTTAAGTTGACGCTCATATAGTTATCACTCTAAACTGTCGACTGCTAATTTCCCAATCTTAAATTATGTCCAAAATAATCGGAATTGACCTAGGAACAACGAATTCCTGCATGGCTGTTATAGAAGGTGGCGAGCCAACGGTAATACCCAATGCAGAAGGAAATCGTACAACACCATCTGTTGTGGCGTTTAAAGGCAAAGAGCAACTCGTTGGAATTACAGCGAAACGTCAGGCAGTAACAAATGCCGAAAACACGATATTTTCTGCAAAGCGCTTCATTGGACGTCGATTCGACGAAGTAACCGATGATGCGAAGCACATGCCATTTAATGCAAAAGCAGGCAAAGAAGGACGTGTTGTAATTGAGGTAGACGGTAAGGATATGCTTCCTCAGGAAATCAGTGCCAAAGTACTACAAAAGCTAAAAAAGGATGCTGAGGCATTCCTTGGTTCCACTGTAGAAAAGGCAGTGATCACAGTACCTGCGTATTTTGACGACTCACAGAGGCAGGCAACAAAGAATGCGGGCGAAATAGCCGGTCTTGAAGTTGTTCGCATCATAAATGAGCCAACAGCAGCATCTTTGGCTTATGGACTGGATAAAGACAAAGAACACAAGATCGCCGTATACGACCTAGGTGGTGGAACTTTTGATGTTTCCATCCTGGATCTCGCAGATGGCGTGTTTGAAGTTATGGCAACCAATGGAGACACGCAGCTTGGTGGAGACAACTTCGACCAACTAATCATTGTATGGATGCTCGAGGAGTTTAAAAAGGATCAAGGCATCGATTTGAGTGAGGACAACATTGCCTTACAGCGCCTAAGAGAAGAGGCAGAAAAGGCAAAGATAGAGCTTTCTTCTGCAACAGAAACGGAAATTAACCTTCCATTTATTACTGCAGATGCCTCTGGCCCCAAGCACTTAAAGATCAAGTTGAGCCGTGCCAAGCTCGAAGATCTAATAAAGGATCTCATCGAGAAGACTGCCAAACCTTGTACGGATGCACTTAAAGATGCTGGTATATCTAATAGCGATATCGATGAAGTAGTTCTAGTTGGAGGTATGACACGTATGCCATCTGTACATGCAAAGGTAAAGGAGATTTTTGGCAAGGAACCACACAAAGGCGTGAATCCAGATGAAGTTGTAGCAATTGGTGCAGCAATTCAAGCTGGAATAATGGGTGGTGATATAGATAAAGACATTGTGCTTGTGGATGTAACTCCACTGAGTTTGGGTATCGAAACTCTCGGTGGTGTAGCAACAAAGCTAATTGAGAGGAACGCCAAAATTCCTACCAAGAAGAGCCAAATCTTCTCTACAGCAGCAGATAACCAGCCTTCTGTAGAAATACATGTTGTGCAGGGCGAGCGCGAGATGGCGGCAGACAACAAGTCACTCGGACGCTTTATACTAGACGGAATTGCCGCAGCACCACGCGGTTTGCCTCAAATTGAAGTAGGATTTGATATTGATACGAACGGTATTCTGCATGTTAAAGCTTCCGATAAGGGAACCGGAAAAGAGCAGCACATTACCATTCAAGGCTCTACTG
>Ga0222658_1001379_pt1 | contig 10680 bp, 19 predicted proteins | sample AntAcemetagen476_FD_179830 | JGI IMG/M metagenome (GOLD analysis project Ga0222658, IMG submission 179830) | Saline water microbial communities from Ace Lake, Antarctica - #476 | ecosystem: Environmental > Aquatic > Non-marine Saline and Alkaline > Saline | place: Antarctica: Ace Lake... | reverse complement strand
TGGAGGTGGTGGAGGTGGAGCTCAAAAAACAGTTGGGAGTGTTGGTGGAGGTGGAGCAGTAGCCGGAACGGCAGGAATTGCTTTGACTAATTTTATATATTGGACAGATCAGAATAGAAAAGCAATACATATTTCAGTAGGTGCTGGTGGAGGCGGTGGAGGAGGAGGATATTATAATAATTCAAATGGAGACAATGGAAAAGATGGAGGAGATGGTGGTGGCGCATTATTAATGGAAGTTAATGGAAACCTAACTTTTGGAGCAAGTAGTGAAATTGATGTAAGTGGAGTCGATGGTGGTAATGCAACCACTGGAGATGGAAACCATGGAGGAGGAGGAGCAAGCGGAGGAGGCAGTGGCGGTCAAATATATGTATTATATAATGGAACATTAACAGATGGTGGAGTTACCGAAACAATTACTGCAGGATTAGGCGGAACAACTGTGGGTGGTGCATTCGATGGATATGCAGGAGGAGATGGCGGAGATGGAGATTCAATAATAGAAGAGAATGAAGTATTCTCATAAAAACACATGCACAAAAATGCAATAAAAAGAATTAAAGAAGATAAAAAAAAATCAGAAAAAAGACCTGAGTTAGCTTCGAAGCTCCCCAGAAAAAACTACGAAAATTTTAAGAATGGAATAAGTAGACTTTGCGATGATATTTTGAAAGAGAATATAGAACCAGGACAGAAACAAAAAGTCGCTTGGCTTAAATCAAGGATAGAAATAGAACTATGATAACAGCTATAAATATACAATTTATAATTTCAATACTAACATTACTAGGAATCATGTTTGCTATTTATAAGTTTTTTAGGGACCCGGATATTAAAGCAAAATATGAAATAAAACAGATCAGAGAAAAATGCGTAATGAAACATGATCAGATAGATAAATTAATAGGTCAAAATACAGATGATTTAAGACTGATCAAAGAAAATCATATAGCACACATAGAAAAAGATATTAATTTAATGCAACAAGACATGGTCAAAGTTTTAACAATATTAGAAGAGAGAGAAAAAAAATAACATGATACAAAGATTGCCTAAAAATTATAATGGGTGTCAAAAACAACCAGATGATCATCGAGATATAAAGCTTGGAGATATTTCATTCGTGCCGGATCCAAACTGTCCGAGTTATAATGTTGGATTTTCAAACGAGGAGAGATACGGAATATTAAAAAGAGAACATCAAGGATTGAGCCTTTCATGTGTCGGACAGGGATGGTCAAAATATCAAGAGATGCTCAATTTGATAGAAACACTGAAAAAAATAGATTTATCTGCAAAATCAATTTATTCGATGATAGCACTACCAGATGGAGGAGCATACATCAGAAATGGGGCTAAATTTGCCGTAAACACTGGTTGCGCCCTCGAGTCGATAGTTCCATCATATGAAAACTTAACACGCACCACAGAGGAGTTCATGCGTGATAAGGGATGGTTAGACAAGCCAGTTATAATGGAAACGTACAAGAGCAAAAAGTTTGTCTACGTGGATACAGCATTTCCATTCACTGAAGAGAACTGGGAAAACATGAAACAAGTGATCTGGCAATTTGGAGGATTTGTTTCTGGGTGGTCAGGACACTGCGTATACGCTGAGGGATACGGAAAAAAAGACGGGAAAAGATTTATTCATTTCATTAACAGCTATGGCGATGGTTCGGATTGGTATTTATGGGAGGGAGATACTGACTATAAATACTACAACGCTAATAAATATGAGTTATACGATATAACCTTTTTATTAGATATGCCGAATCCACCAAGCAAAATATTTATGTTAAAAATAATAGGCGACAAAAGAGATAAGAAACAATACGTGGTTGGAGAAGATGGAAAGCTTCGTCACATCTTCAATCCTATAATTTTAGATGATTTACATGAGGCAGGGGTGATCGTTAAGGGTCAAATAGAATGGAAAGAGAACCTGGACGGATATGAGATCGTTGACCCTTGGGCAGTAATTAAATCTAAATAAAGGTCGAATATGACATCAAGATGGAAAAAATCAAAGGCAGGACTGAAATGGAAAAGGAGAGAAAAAATATACGAGAGAATAGGAACGATACTCGGAATAGCAATAACGCTTTTAATTTTTTATGGGATTTATAAATTAATCAAATTAATATGAAAAACATTATAAAATCAGCTTCAAAGATAGTTTTTATTTTACTGGCTATCACGGCATGCATCGGCTTCTTTTTCGGGAGGCTCGAGTCGCAAGACTTTATGGTACTGGCAATGTCAGCTTTTACTTTCTACTTTGCAAACAAAGGAGAAACAGGAAAAAAACTTCCGTACGCAGGAAAATAATGCTACAATATAGATGCTTTGCTTCGTGATTGTGCAAGGCACGTTCGACCTCCAAACACTGGCATTCTGGCCGGTGTTTGGTTTTTTAGATAAGTATGCTTGACTGGATTATCTAAGTGAGATATACTTAAGGCATAACTTAATAAGGAAAGGAAAAACAAATGAACATAATACAAATCAAAGAAGTAGAGGAAATAAAGATACCAAGTAAAATTGGAGTATACATATTAACTAACGACGACGGAGAAATATTATATGTAGGCAAAAGCAAAACTAATTTAATAGGCAGAATAGCGAATCATAAATACGCGATGCAATTCAGTCGAGCTTTTTATATTAAGTGTAGTGGATACAAAGAAATGGATAAATTAGAATCTCAATTAATCCTAAAATGCAGGCCAAAATATAACATGATGGTAGACCGCAAACAGACTGGATTATTAAATAAAAAAGATATTAAAGAAATTATTAGTGTTGATGCTAGAATAATAAACCATGCCGCCGCAAAATATAATATAGAGATGGTGATGATTGGATCGCAAAGACTATACCATAAAAATATCATTAAAGCAGTTAAAGATTACATCAATTCATTAAATAGAAAACCATTATCATATGGGAGAGTAAGGAATTAATTTTTTTATCTTACACAATTAGGTTGCACTATTCGGACATTGAGTTTGCACTATTCGGACATTGAGTTTGCACTATTCGGACATACTCTTCTATATACAAGAGAATACAACAAGAGAATACAACAGTAATTTATTATTTTTTAATCAAAAAGTTATCCACTTGCAATAGTATTATGAATGACTTATAATAGAGTTAGAACAAAAGGAAAGGTCGAAAGCGAACAATTAAAATAAATTAAAAAAACAATCACAAACATGAAAACAAAAAAATTAACATCAATTTATAAGGGAGGCAGATCAGCATTATTTGTAAGAGCAGAAATCAAAAATAGGTTTGGAAAAAAAGAAGCGCAGAAATATAATCCAACAGAAAACTGCTTCACATTTAATGGATGGAGGCAAAGAGGGTACTCAGTTAAAAAAGGAGAAAAAGCAATCAAGTCAGTAACGTTTATAAAGGACGAGGAAACGGGAGATACATATCCAAGACCAGTATTCCTATTTGCTCAGCCACAAGTTAGTAAAATTAATTAATTAAACAATCACAAATATGCCAAAAACAAAAGAAATAATTAAAGCAGATGATCAAATGAATCTCGGCGAGATTAAAACCAAATCAGAAGAGATGCAAGCAATGGTTGATAAGACACAGGTAACTACAGAGATAGAATTGAAATCAGTATCAGACAAAATAAAAAGTATTAAAATGCTTGGAAAATTTGTCAAAGCAGAAAAAGAGAAATACACGCAACCGGCACAGCAAATTATTAATGAAGCACGCACAAAATACCTACCATACGAAAAGATGTGCAAAGAGGCCGAGGATCAACTAAAGAATAAAGCAGATCAGTATATGACAGAAGTTGAGAATGAGCGAAAGAGAAAAGAAGATGTAATTGCCAAGAGAGCAGAAACAGGAAATATCAAAGAGGAAACTGCAGTAAAGAAAATGGAAGAATTAGGAGAAGAGCAAAAAAGCGTTAGCACCGGGAGTTCGCAAATACAAAGAAAAATGGTACGGACAGCATTTATTATGGATCGTGAAAAAGTGCCTCATGAATACTGGGATCTGAATGAATCAAGAGCCAAGAGGGCCGCACTAGTAGGAGCCAATGTGCCAGGAGTAGAAGTCAGAGAAGTAAGTCAGATGGCAATTAAATAACATGATCAAAAGAATAGCAATAACAATAATAACGATAGTATTAATTACAATACTTATGTTACTGGCCGAAAAAGGAATGCAAAAGAATGAAAGAATAGAATGCATGAAGTGGCAAGAATGGGCGCAAGAATATCCTAATTTTTATCTAACGGAATGGCAGGAAGAGCAATGCAATCGTCATCAGATAAAAGTAGAAGTGCCGGTTAAAACATTGCCGGCGCTTGAAGAGCCGAAGTACAGGGAAATATTTGCAACCATTTATGCTTATAACTCTGAGGTAGAGCAAACAGACGCAAATCCATTCATGATGGCAAGCGGAAATATAGTATACGATGGAGCAATAGCATGTCCGGAGTTTATAGCATTCGGAACAAAGGTCGAAATAAAAGGAAAAAAATATACTTGCGAGGATCGAATGGGAGAAAAATATCGAGATAAAAATTACTTCGACATTTGGATGACAACAAAAGAACAGGCAATCGAATGGGGAAAAGTAGGATCGCAGGTTAAAATATACGATTATAATTAACATGGCAACATATCAATACGATAGAAAAGAATTAGTAATTGGATTGTGTAAAGGAATCAAAGATGAAGAACAGATCGTAAACTTTATCGAAATGTTATGGAGAGGACAGAAAAAAGAATCAGATGAGATGGCAAAACTTAAATGGTTTCAAATCACAAAGAAACATAAAGCAAAAAAGAATTTAGAAATAATAAAACAAGGAGAGGTCGACATGGGGCTAGTTATAGCCTTTAGAAATTTAGAAAAATTAAAAAGATAATAAAATCATGAATATTAACTTAGTGCAAATATGCGGACGTCTAACAAAGACGCCAGAATCGAGAACAACGCAAGGAGGAGTAGTCGTGCTATCATTCTCGGTAGCAACAAATCGAACATGGAAAGACAAAGAGGGTCAGAAGCAGGAGGAAACAGAGTTCCATAATGTCACAGCATTCGGTAGGACGGCCGAAGTGATCAGCCAGTACTTCTTAAAGGGAGATGAGATATACATCATCGGAAGATTAAAGACAAGCTCGTGGGATGACAAGGAAACAGGAAAGAAAAGATACAAAACAGATATTATCGCTGAGAGATTTGAATTCGGACAGAAGTCAAAAGCAAACCAGGGTGGACAAGAAAATCCTGAGCCAAGTCGAGGGAAAGTATCAGATGAAGACATCCCCGTAGTCGAAGTGGATGGAGAAGTAGATGTAAAAAATATCCCATTCTAACATGGAAACAAAAGAATTACTCAATAGAACAATGCAATGCCCGACGTGCAAAGGTACAGGACTGATAGAGAATGAGGATAAAGAATCAACAGTCGCGCAAAAACCGTGTGAAATCTGCGGAGGAACAGGGATAGTAATGGATAATTTTATAACTGATTTAATGATCAAGAATGGAATCAGAGGCAAGGCCATGGTGGAATTTGCAGAGGTGGTTTATAAACACTATGAGAAAAAAATACAGGACAGCTACAACCGAGGGATTGCAGACGGAGAATCACAGATAAAGGATGATAAAAGTAAAACAGTAAACATAGAAAAAAAATAACATGGCAAATGCAAAAACAATATTATTCAACGAGGCGCGGAAGATGAAAACCAAAGCGCGACAACGACGATGGGAATCAGAGAAAAAAAATAAAGAGGCTGAGAAACTCGAGCAAGAAGCAAAAGAGATCGAGGAAAAGGCTAAAAAATTATAATGAAATTATTTGATCACCAGAAAACTGGAATAGAGTTCTTAAAGAAAAACAAAAAAGCTATCCTCGCAGATGAAATGGGGCTTGGTAAAACGATTCAATCCATAAAGGCAGTAGAGGATCATGGCAATACAATAGTAATATGTCCGGCATCGATTAAGATTAACTGGCAAAGAGAGATAAAGAACGCGCGACCATGGGATAGAATAACAATATTAAATGGCAGGACACTCAGCCAAGAAAAGCAGGAAGAGGCAGAGAAAAGCAAATGGATCATAATCAATTACGATGTTATTAATTATCACAAAGAATGGATTGGAGGAATGGTAAAGCAGGATCGTATTCAGAATGTTATTCTTGACGAAGCGCATTATATTAAAGGCAGGAGCATTCGAGCAAAGGCAACAATAGAAATAGTCAAAGAGGCAGACAGAGTTTATTGCTTAACAGGAACGCCATTATTAAATAGGCCAATAGAATTATGGAATTTACTTGTGGCAATCGAACATCCAATAACGATAAGAAAGGGAGCGCGAAGTAGATTCTCAACAATGTTTTGTGGTGGACATCTTAAAACATTGATAAGAAGATTCGGCCCGCCAATTAGATTCTGGGATGAGAGCGGAGCAACAAACCTAAATATATTAAGAAAGAATTTAATTGAATGCATGATCAGGAGAAAAAAGAATGAAGTGTTGAATCTGCCTGCAAAGATAATTGATGTGATCGAAGTGAAGATGAACCCAAGTCAAAGGAGAGAATACGAAAATGCATGGGATTCATACATGGAATACCTCAAAATGAATCCACCGGAGAATATAAAAAACATAATGGCCACAAGACAGTTGGTAGAGATTCAGAAATTAAAGCAGGTATGCTCAAGAGTTAAAGTTGATCAGATAGTAACAGACGCGCAGAACGCAATCGAGCAAGGATCAAAAGTTATAGTATTCACTCAATACGTTAAAACACTCGAGAACATTAAAGCAGGAATGGAAAAGATAAAATATGACTTTGGAGAAACAGATAACTATGGAAAGCCAAAAATGGAGCCGATAGATGTCGCAGTTTTATCAGGAGCAACAAAACAGAACGATAGACAAAAAGCAGTTGATTCGTTTCAAGAGAACGAAAGAGTTAAAGTATTCGTAGCAAACATAAAAGCAGGAGGAGTTGGGATCACGCTAACAGAGGCAAGCATAGTAATATTTGCTGATATGGATTGGACACCGGAAGTTCATTCGCAAGCAGAAGATAGAGCGCATAGAATCGGACAGAACAGAATGGTCAACGTTTATTATTATGTAGCACAGGATACAATCGAGATGGACATCATAGAATTACTGGCCAAGAAAAAACAAATGGTCAACGAAGTAATCGATGGAACCAAAGACAGAGTTCAGAGCAAAAGCATATTGCCAGATTTTATAAGGAAGATGAGCGAAAGGGCAAAACAATAAGTTATCCACTTGCAAGGAAATTATAAATAGATTATAATAAATATATGAAAAGAAAAGAAGCAATCACAAAAGTAAAAGAAAAGCTATGGAAGTTCGGATATAGTGTTAGAGATTATTCAGACGTCGATGCTATTAAATTTGATTTGATAGTTGAGGGCAAGTTTATATTGATAGTAGGGAAATCAGTTCCTAAAGATTATAACTGGCCGGAAATTTGCGATGTGTTTGTCAGGGTCGATGATAAACAAATAACATTTATTGAGAAGTCAGGACCCGATCGGATGATGTCAAAATCACCATACGACGTGTTCGGACGAAAAAAATTAATTAAAAAACAATCACATGGTACAAAAATCACCAAAAGATAAAATGATCAAGACCTCTCCTAAGAAAAAGGAGATTAAACCCGTAAAGGGAAAAGAGGTCAAGGAGGAAAAAAAGGTAGAGGAAACCGTAGCCGAAGTTATTGAAGAGCCAAAAGAGCTATCGACTAAAGAGAAAAAAGAAGTACAGGTTATTCAAAAAGTAATTGTTCATGACGAAGCAGAAAATCCATTCGATAGACTAACCAGGCAACAGATAGAATTGATTAAGACACAGGTAGCCAAAGGAGCAACAGATGATGAGTTAAAGTTATTTATTACCGTATGCAGGAATACAAAGTTAGATCCATTTGTCAGACAAGTTCACTTCGTGAAGAGATGGGATTCAAAAGCAGGTAGAGAAGTAGGAGTGATCCAAGTCGGCATTGATGGGTTTAGATCAATCGCTGAAATGTCCGGAAGATATGCAGGATCAGAAGATGTAGTATTTAAGGATGAAAAAGAAGTTGAATTGGCAAAGACAAAAATGCAAGTGCCAGGATCAGCAACAGCTACCGTCCATAAGCTAATGGACAACGGAGAGAGATACGCATTCACAGCAACAGCCAGATGGAGTGAATATTATCCGGGAGAGAGGATTGGATACATGTGGCACAAAATGCCATTCGGACAGTTAGGAAAATGTGCTGAGGCATTAGCATTGCGCAAAGCATTCCCAAAACAGTTATCAGGATTATACGCACCAGAAGAAATGGATCAAGGAGGAGCGACCATAGATCCAAACAAACAGGTAGAGAGTGAATTTCATAAAGTGAAAGGAATGATTGCAAGAGCCAAGTTTGACGGATTAGAAGACATGAAAGGAAAGGTCAACGGATCCAAGAAGTATAACGCAACACAAAAAAGGGAATTAATCAAAGCGATTGATTCAAGATTAAAAGAATTATTAAAATGATAAGACCACGACCATATTTATCATGGAGTCAACTCACGCTTTTTGAAAGCTCACTGGAAAGATATATGGATATTTATATCGATGAGAGTAGAATGTCAATCAATCGAGGGATGGCATTCGGAAAAGAAATAGCAGACGCGCTTGAAAAAGAAGAGGCAACAGGCGATCCGATTAAAGATTTATTAATATCTCAAATACCTAAATTTGAAATTATGGAAGCAGAGCTCGAGGCAACGCTGAAATTAGGAAAAACAGAGATACCATTATACGGGAAAGCAGATACGGCCAAGAAAAACCTGAGTGCATTCAAAGAATATAAAACAGGCCAAACATCATGGAGCCAAAAGCAAGTAGACAACCACGGACAGATCACTCTGTATTGTACGATAATCAGGGCCAGGACGGGCAAGATACCTCAAGACATAGAATTGGTTTATATCCCTACGAAACAGCTACCAGACGGCAAGGTGGAACTCACAGGAGATATACATAGAATAAGGACAGAGAGAAAACTATCGGACATACTAAAGATGGAAGTGAGAATTAAAAAAGCATGGGAGGCCATAGGTAAAATGTGCGAGGATAAATTATTATAAAAACATGAAACAAGAATCAAAAAAATTAAGGATCATAGCGTTTCTGCTATGCACATTCTTCGGAGGACTTGGTGTACATAGATTTTATGTGGGAAAAGTCGGCACCGGAATCCTGATGTTACTCACGCTCGGAGGATTCGGGCTGTGGACATTGATAGATTGGATTATGATATTAGCCGGAGCATTCAAAGACAAGCAAGGAAATGTAATAACTAAATGGTCGAACTAATGAGAGCAATCCCACAAAAATTAAAAAAGGAACTTGAGATAGATATGTGGTATCATAGATGTTGCATAACAGGCAGGACAAGAATACAGGAAAAAATAGAATGGCATCACAATTTTATATTCGCAGGCAAACAAGTGAATGAGAAATGGTGCATACTGCCGATGGCCAAATCAATACACGATAGAGAAAAAGAGCAAGAGATTAAAACAAGATTAAATTGGATCATGTTCAATCGAGCAGATAACGAAACATTAAAAAAGTATTCAAAGGCAATAGATTTATTAGAGATCAAGGAATTATTAAATAAGAAGTTCGGGGAATGGGACCCGTGGGGGAGGTACTAAGTATGAAAAAGATACCATTAACACAAGGAAAATTTGCAATAGTAGATGACGAGGATTATCCTTACTTAAGTCGATTTAAGTGGGGGTTAGACCAAAACGGGAACCCTATTAGAAACGATACACAACAAGCAATTAAAATGGTTAATTTACTGATTTGTGGAAATACAGAAATAACGCATATAAATATGAACAGATTGGATTGTAGAAAAAATAATTTATTAAAAGTAACACATTCGCAGGCTTCGCACAGAGGGAAAAGAAAGGGCACTGCAATTTATTCTAAATATCAAGGAGTGACATATGAAAAGAATCATTGGAATACAGGAAAAGCAAAGATCAAGCCGTGGCGTGCTTATATAACATGTGATTATAAAAGATATTGGCTTGGTTGGTTCAAAACCGAAATAGAAGCCGCACTCGTTTATAATAAAAAGGCAATAGAATTATATGGCGAGTTTGCATACCAAAATAAAATATAAAAAAACATGGCACTAAAAGAACGCAAAATATATCCAAAGTGGGAGGCAACAGCCAGAGGAGGTAGGCTTTATTATAACGACGAGGGAAGATTCAGCAATCATTTAATACCATACGATGGCAAACGACTTCAGGTAATAGTAAAACCATACTCGAAAAACAGATCACGCCAGGAGGAAAAGTTTTATCATGCAGTGGTAGTTAGAATGGTAGCAGAGGCGATGGACATCTCGGATCAAGAAGCGCACGAATTACTCAGACGGCTACATCTTAAGACAGAGGAAAGATCAAAGGATGGAAAATATAGATACGAAAGAGTGATGAGTACGACAGAATTAAACGACAAAGCATACCGGGAATACTGGGAGAAGTGTATTCACTGGGCCGCCTTACCAACCAAGCCAAGCGGACTAAGCCAAGATAGTGGACTATCCTTGTATATCCCGT
>Ga0222658_1001377_pt1 | contig 10685 bp, 4 predicted proteins | sample AntAcemetagen476_FD_179830 | JGI IMG/M metagenome (GOLD analysis project Ga0222658, IMG submission 179830) | Saline water microbial communities from Ace Lake, Antarctica - #476 | ecosystem: Environmental > Aquatic > Non-marine Saline and Alkaline > Saline | place: Antarctica: Ace Lake | collected... | reverse complement strand
ATAATTGCTTTTTTTGTCAAAGAGTGGAATAACATTATTTTTCAATTCATCCAATATATCTTTTAGTAAGTTTTCGTGATTGTTTCTTAAATCAATATCAGTTCTTAAAAATTCCAGCTTATTTATAAGAACATCAATTTTGTTAGTATCGATTTTCTCTTCATTTAAGATTCTTCTAACAGTATTAGGAATGTTGTTTGCTATTGTTTCTGCAATGTTATTTTGATAATTTTCCCTAAAGTCATTGTTGTGTCTATCTAATAAGGATATCATTAATGCACTTAGTAAAACTGGTCGGTGTTGGGAGTCTATGCTTCTTAATTGATTGTTTATTTTTTGCGATGATTTTGATATATCGTTTGTTATTTTTTCTATGTCTATGTTCTCGAACAAAGAAATGTAGTCTTCTTCATCCAGGAATTCTTGTATGTCTGCATCTTCAATTTTGTTGTCTTTAATAAAAAAAGTATCCATTCTCTTATTGTATTCATCATTAATATCTCCCGAGAAAGCAATTCCGATTATTTTCCAGTTTTTAATATGATTATTATTATCTGATAAATTTTCGCTTAGGAAAAAGGATAGATAATGTTTAACCCCATCTACGGCATATTTTACTGAGTCTGAGTTGCCGTCTGATGATACATGCTCTTTTATAGAATCCTTATTTTCCAACAAAATTAATAGCTTTTTATTAACGTTACAATAGATTAAGTCTGGCTCTCCTCTGTTCCCAGTCCCTTTCTTGCTTGATTTGTCAAGAATAGACTGGATGTATTTATTCTTGTTTTTAGTTAGTTTCTTTGGTTCCCATTCTGTTGAGAACGTCTTATTCTGTTTTATGTATTCATACAAGTATATCTCCGTTTCGTTTTTTCTTTCCATTACTCTAAGTCAATACTCCATTTAATAGATAGTGATGCGTTAACTTTCTTAGCCACACTCTTCTTTATGTTAGGATTGAAGAATATCCTCTTAAATGCTCTCATCTTTAAAATTCCCTAACAACCCAATGTCTTTTACCGTTGATTAATTTAGTTGAAAGCATCCCCTTGTTATAGAATTTTTTTATTATGCTGTCTGCTGTATTCCAACTCATATTGTCAGCCCATTGTGCAATTTCATTTATAGTTGCCCAACGTTCTAAATGGTAAAGAGCTCTTAATACTCTTTTCTGTGTTCCTGTAAAAATTGTCTGTTTAGGCATTTTTAATTACCTCAAAGACAAGCGTCCCATTTTCCTTATCTAGTTCTGAAAAGATCTTAAAATTTTCTTTATCTAAATTTAAGAAATCTGAAAATCCCTTAGGAATATTAATCTTATATTGACTAATCTTTTTTCCATCTTTAGTATAGATATTTTTAATCAAGGGAAGTGTTTTTGATTCTTTTTTAGGACTATCAATTTCATTCCTTATTTTATTCATCTCTTTAATTTCCTCAGGGGTTACTTTTTTATGTTCCATCAGTACTTATAATATCTAATCAGTACTATTATATAAATATATCTACCAACTATCTGTACTTATAGTCATTTAATAGTACTAATAGAACATAAGTTTAAATACTCTAACTATGTGATATAGGTACTAATAGTTCATTATTAGTTGACAATTATGGGGAGTCAAACAATATCCTTGCTTTCCTCTTGGTTATGGGTCAAGGGGAGGTGAGGAAGGAGAAAATAACACGGAACGAAAAATATCAAATCCACTAGAGCAAGAAAAAATAAATTTTATAAAGACTATTTGTAATTTTTTAGAAAATATAGATTTTGAAGATGTAAATGTAAACGGAAGACCTAAAACAAATGAAAGAGATTTGTTAAAACATCTATTAGTTATGTCCTACAATGCTATGAGTTATAGGAGGGCAATAAGCGATTTGAAGATTCTTTATGATCTGGGTTATGTTGGTAAGGTTGTTTCTCGGAGTACATTAAATGATTACGCTAATAAAAAAAACACAATTACTTTATTACAAAGATTGGTTCAACTTTCTGCAACTTATTTTAAAAATGAAGATACATTAATTGTAGATTCGACATGGTTTGGAGAAAAGATGTATGTTGGTGGATACAAAGATGTTCACGGTAACAAAAAAGGACTAGATAACACACGAAAAATCCATGTAGGTATTTTAAAGAATTCTAAAATAATTTGTTATGCAAAGCCCACAGAAGGAACTATGCACGATTCTCCAGTATTCAAAGAAATTCTTATAAATGTTTCAAATTTATTTAATTTAAAATACTGTTTGGGCGATAAAGGATATTGTTCTAAGGATAGTTATATTTTATGTGAAGAAAAGGGTATTACGCCTTATTTAGATTTTAGAAAGAATTGTAAATCTGCTCGTGGAAGAAGTAATATATGGAAACAACAAATTGATATTTGGAAAGAAAAACCTCAAATATGGCATGAAAGTTATCGTTTCCGTGTTACTATTGAGGCTGTTTTTTCTGTCATAAAAAAGAAACATAATAATTATCTTCGTTCTAGGAATCAAAATTCTCGTGATATAGAAATGTTACTAAAATGTCTAGTTTACAATATGACTATCATTGGTAAGAGTATATGCTCGGACACTTATCGGACTTAGTCCCAATTTCCAATATATTTAAATAGTAGTAAAACCTCTATATTCTATGGCTAATACTAGACAACAATCTATAAGATTACAACAAGCAAGAAAATCTTCAAATCGTGTATCTTCTCAACCAAGAAAACAGATTAAACAATCGTTTGTATCGAGGAGTAGATACCTTACTGGTGAAGCTAATAAGCAAAGGGCGATGGATGATGTTATAAGAAAACTTAACTCTACTAATAATATAAATGAACAGATAAAGATTTTAGATTCTGCACCTATTAGTATTAGAACTAATGTTCAACAGATAAGGACACAATTACTTACTTCTCATAATAATACTATTGCTAAGTTAGAGAATGATATTAAAAATGATACTGCTAGTTTGGAGAAGAATAGGCTAAGGGAGAGAAGGGCAAGAAACTCACATGAAGAAGATAGATATTCACAAGCTGTTGAAAGATATAAGGCTAAGGTTAATGCATTACAAACGATAATCTCTGATATGAAATCTGGTAAGTCTTATGATTATAATTCTGTTAATAGCTATGTGTATGATGTTGGACATAGTGCTATGAGAGGCGAAAGAGGTCGGCAGGAATACAAAAGCGATTTAGCTAAGGCACAAAGTTTAGCAGAACAAAGAACTACACAAGAAATATCTAAGGCTGGATTGGTTAATGTTGTGGATAGAAGTGGTAAGTTGATTGGTTATGAAACTAATGAAAAGAATCCAACCCAATACAGGTTTGATAAGTCCGGTAATGCTAAGTTATATTCATCTCCTGATTTTAAACCAATCATAAGTAAGGGAAAAGTTACTGGTTATTCTGATATATCAGCTAACCAATCAATCAAACCAAGTCAGATGAATATTAGATACAACAAATATATAACAAAAAACATAAAGGATTATAAGGATTATAAGATATTCCAAAACCAATTACATAATATTAAATTACCAAGTGGTTATTCTATGGTAAAGGATAAAGAGGGAAATATAATCGCTTATTCTAACGATAAGAGGGCTTTAAGTAGAGATATTTTAAACTTGGTAAATGTACCATTTGTCAAATTACCAGAGAGTTTAAAATCTATGGTAAAGGAAATAACCATTAAGGGATTTTCTAATTATTTCCCTAAAGATAATTTTGCTAAATATTATCCAAAACCGATTAAATGGGTTAGATTTAAACATAATGGGTGGATTAAATATAATTCTGATAAACAGTATTATTATTATAAGAAAAATCACCAAGGTACATTATCTAAGCAAGACTTTATGACAGTTAGAAATAGTATTGGATTAGCTAGTAAACAATGGAATGTTTTTATAAAGAATAGTCCGGTAGAAGCAAAGAAAGTTTCCGGTGCTTTATCAGATTCATTAACTCATCAGATTCAGAATCCGGAAGAGTATGGTACTACACAAAGATTGAATGCACTTTTAGCTATTGGTAGTGCCTTAGGTGGTTCAGCTATTTCATTAGTATTATTTGGTTCAGTGTATCATGGTACATTGGGTGTTTCTAAGGATGTTTATGCTAATCCATTACCCAAAGACTTTAAACAGATTGGAAGGATAATAGCAAAGAACTATGGTTATGGTGCTTTACAGGCATTTATTTATGGTTCTATGTTTTCTGGTGGTTCTGCATTATGGAAAAAGTTTGGTAAAAAATTAATTCCTATGAAGTTTGCTAAAACTGCAAGTAATAAAATAATATCTAAAATAACCAAGGAAGCAATAAGGAGAGGATTAAGTTTATTAGGTGTTCAATATGTAACTAAATTAGTTGGAAGAACTACATTTAATATAAAAAATATAATCGTAGGTGATGCACCTGCCGGTGTTGCTGGAATATCAAAAGATTTAGGAACTGTAACTGGTTTTCTTACACCAATCTTTATCACATCAAGAATTAAAGCTGGTAGTAAAAATATGAAAGATATTTATGAGAACAAAAATGGCAAAGTTAAATTAACCGATAACCAAAAGAAGTATATGGTAAAACAGATTCGGATATTACAAAAATTCGAGAAAGCACAAATTAATTCAGTATATCTTAAAGCAAAAAATGCACAATTAAAGGATATTACTAGAGGAGGATTCAAAGCTTCCGGCATATCTAAGAAGTTAAGTAAAGAATCTATAAATAGATTATCAAAGATAGCCAATGCAAACGGTATTACAAAGACAGAATTAATGGATGGATCTTTCTATGTCCAGACCATTAAGGTAGAATCTAAATTACCAGAAACTCAAGGATTATTAAAATTCTATAAATCATTATTGAGAGGGGTGGTTGGAAAGACTAAACTACCAGCTAAGTTTTATGAGTTCAAAAGGTATGGTGTTGTAGTTGCTAAGGCAACGAGTTCCGGTACTATAAAAGCATCTGCTATAGAGTTCAATTATGCTAACGGTAGAGTCAGTAATATTGGTTTCAAATCAGCAGTAGGACAAAACAAGATTACTGCAATCAATGTTTATAAAAAGATTAGGAAGTTAAGTGGTAAACCTATAAGATTGCGATTGAAAGATGAATATTTAGTGAGGAATAAGTTTGAAACAAATATACCAGAGAATGAGGAATTAATCAAAACTCTTAATAATTTAGAAACTAAAAAAGTAATAATGAATAATAAGAGAATAACATCTAAAGAAATCATAAGTTTGAAGATGGCAATAAAGTCAGACTTCAAACTTGCAAGTAATCAAAATCTGTCTAAGTTTTTAAAAAGATTGTATAGTGATAAAGGTATAACTTCAAAATCAGGGGAAACTAATGTTCTAAGAATCCAAAGACTAAAAAAAGGGATAGAACTTAAGCCAGTTATTAAGAAAGGATTTGCTAAATCTGTTATTAAAGTATATCCTAAGGGTAAGTATGTAGAAGTTGGACATACAAAATTCAGGATTCCATCCAGGAGTGAGTTAAGAATGACAACCACGAAAAAATCTATATCGAGAACATCGAAAAACCAACCAAGACAAAGTAAAGCAATCCCAAAATCAAAGAGTGGTATATCGCCATCAAGAGGTATAACGAGAAAACCTACACAAGTTAGAGGTCGTCCACAAAGAACTAAAGCAAAATCTATGCAGATACAAATAAAGAAAACTGTACTTAAATCTAAAGGCTCTTTAACAAGAAACAAAATAAGGACAGTAGAAAATGCAGTTAAATCTATTCAAACAATAGTTAGACCAACTACTAGAATGTCAAGTTTCAATACAGTAATATCAACTAGTGCTAGTAGAATGTTAGTAAGACAAATAAGTTTATTACTTCCATTGGTTTCAACTAATAACGCATCAGCGTTAAGGAGTGTACAATCAAACTTACAGAGATCAATAAGTATTCAGAGGAGTGAACAGGTAAGTAAACAGGGTGTGAAACAGATAAGAACATTACAACAAATTAAAGCATTGAGGTTATCAGCTATTCAAATATTACAAAGCATCACTATGATGAAACCAGTAACAGCTATGATAGTATCACCAAAAGTAATAACTAAACCTATAACAAGGGCTAAAAAGAAAACTCCTATTAGGGTTGGGTTACAGTTTGGTAAAGCTGGAAAAGTGGTTAAGAAGAAAGGTGTAACTACTGGCTACAATTCTTATGTATATCGTAAGAAGGTTAACACTAAAAGAACTTTACCAATCACTAAAGCAAGAGCATTAGACTTATTGGCATATCATTTGGATAAGAATACATCTGTAAAGGGTTTAACAATCAAAGGAATTAGGAGAGTATCACCAGCAGTGTTAAACAGAAGATTAAAATCTACACCAAAGAACTATTTTGTCAAGAATAGAAACAAATTTATACTAAGGAAATTAACCAGAGGTAAGGAAACTTACGAGATGATAGAAAAGAAGAAATTTAGGAGAGATAGTAAGGTAGAAAAGAGGAGAAAAAAGAGATGAAGTTAGCCTTCATATTTTCTCTATTGTTAGTTACTGCCTTAATGAGTTCTGTATCGGCAGGGATATGGGGTTATGATTCTTTTGAATCATCATCACCGACGACAGCGAATATTAATGTTAACAATACACAATTCTTTAGGGGTTACACCCCAACCACATTAAGAGATTGGATGCAAATTACTTTCGATACTTTATATTGTGAATTAACAGGGTGTAATATGACAGGAGATTTGAATGTTAGTGGTGATGTTACAGGTGATTATTTTATAGGTGATGGAAGTTTATTAACGAACATTCCAGCTGGAGCAGAAGTAGATCCAGTATGGACAGCCGATAAAGGAAACTATTCAACGACAGCAGATATAGTAGCCTTTGGATATTATAACTCAACAGATTTTGTTATTACGGATTACTTTACAAAGAGTGATGTGTTAGGCTTTGGATATTATAACAGTTCCGATTTTAGTATTAGTGATTATTTTACAAGTTCAGAAGTGTTAGCTTTCAACTATTATAATTCTACCAATTTTAATATCACCGATTACACAACAACCTCTGACTTATTAGGTTGGAACTATTATAACAGTTCTGACTTCAGTATATCTGATTATTATACTAAAACAAACATTGATAATTTTGCTTATTATAATGCTAGTGATTTTAGTATAGCTGACTACTCTACTACTGCACAAGCAGGAGCATTATATGCAACGATTGACGAACCATTATGGTCAGGAAACCTAACAGCACACAATGATACATGGACATCTACTTACAATGCAACTTATGATGCTTACAATGATTCTGGATGGATAATTAATTGGAGTGGCATTGGTGATATTGATACGACATACACAGCAGGTTCTAATCTAAGTTTAGTTGGAACAGAATTTAGTTTAGATGAGGCGAGTGTTAAGACATGGTTAGATACACTTTATGCAGGGATAGCGACTATCTTCGATGGTACATGGGCAAGTCTTACAGGGAAACCGACAGTGTTATCAAACTTCACCGACGATTTAGGTGATAGAGGATACGATAATAACTTAAATTTTACTAATGGTGCTGGATATTATAATGCGTCAGACTTTAATATTACAGATTATTATACAAGTGTAGAAGTTCTAGCCTTTGGATATTATAACTCTACTGATTTCGTTATTACGGATTACTTTACTAAAAGTGATGTGTTAGGATTCAATTATTATAACTCATCAGATTTTAGTATATCTGATTATTTCACATCTGCTGAAGTATTGGCGTTCAATTATTATAACTCTTCTGACTTTAGTATCAGCGATTATTTCACATCTGCTGAAGTATTAGGATTTAATTATTATAATAGTTCTGACTTTGTAATAACAAATTATTATACTAAGACAGAAATATTAGACTTTGGATATTACAACTCTTCTGATTTTATTATTTCAGATTATGCAACTAATGTAAAAGTAGATAGTATAGGAAATTTTAGTGCTTATATTCAACCAACACATCTATCAAACTTTACAGATGATTTAGGTGACAGAGGATATGATTCATTAAGTAATTTTTCTAACGATTTGAATATTGGAAATTGGTCTGCTGATAAGATATCTTATTCAACGACTGACGAAGCAGATTCATATTACGCAACAATAGATGAACCCTTATGGACTGCTAACTTAACAGCACATAACTCTACTTGGAGTTCAACATATAATGCAACTTACGATGCAAAAGTTACAGACAATAGTTCATGGAATCAAACACTAGCTGATATATTATATGCTGACATTACAGAACCAATAGCATTATCTCTTGGAAACTGGAGTTTAGATAAAACAAGCTATTCTACAACTACAGAAGCTAACTTATTATACGCTCCTATAAATTATGGTGATGATTGGAATAAAACTTATTCTGATACATTATATGCTGATATTTCAGTAGTAACAAATAATGACAGTTGGAATCAATCATTAGCTAACACTCTATATGCAGGAATAGAATGGGATTATAATCAAACAACACCGGCTTTATTACAAGTTTTAGATTGGAGTTATTATAATGCGACCAACTTTAACATAACAGACTATTCAACTACGGCTAATATATTGGCGTTTGGTTATTATAATAGCTCAGATTTTGTTATTACAGACTACTTCACAAAGAGTGATGTCTTAGGGTTAAACTATTACAATTCGAGTGATTTTAGTATAGCTGACTATTCAACCACTACAGAGATACTGGCATTTAATTATTATAACTCATCAGATTTTAATATATCAGATTATGTAACAAGTGCAACATTAAGTGGATACGGATACTATAACAGTTCAGACTTCTCTATTAGTGATTATTATACTAAAGCAGAGATAGAAGGATTTGGATATTATAATTCCTCAAATCCACAAACAGAAACAGACCCGGTGTGGACAGCTGACAAAACTGATTATTCTACAACAGCACAGGTTATAGCATTTGGATACTATAATAGCTCAGATTTTGTTATAACAGACTACTACACTAAAACAAATATAGATAATTTTGCTTACTACAATGCATCAGACTTCTCAATTAGTGATTATTTTACAAGTTCTGAGGTATTAGCGTTTAATTATTATAACAGTTCGGACTTTTCAATAAGCGATTATGTAACGAGTGTAACTCTTGCAGGATATAATTATTATAATAGTTCTGATTTTAGCATCTCCGATTATTATACAAAAACAAATATAGATAATTTTGCATATTATAATGCTAGTGATTTCTCAATAACAGACTACTATACAATTACCGACATTGATAACTTTGCATATTATAATGCTAGTGATTTTAGTATAGCAGACTATTCCACAACTACTGCAGCAAACTTATTATATGCTCCAATTAATTATGGTGACGATTGGAATAAAACTTATGCTGATACTTTATATGCAGACATTTCGGTAACGAGTGGTAACTTATCATGGAATGAAACATTAGCTAACACTTTATATTACAGTATTACAAACCCAAGTGGATTCTATAATAGTTCTGACTTTTCAATAACAGACTATTATCCAAAGACTGACATAGATAACTTTGATTATTATAATGCTAGTGACTTCTCAATAGCTGATTATTATTTAAACACTAATCCAGCAAACTATTGGAATGATACTTGGGCAGGGTTTAATAAAACTTATGCTGACACATTATACCAACCAACAGGAAGTTATCTAACAGAAGAAGTAGACCCAATCTGGACAGCTGATAAAGGTAACTATTCAACAAAGATAGCAGCAGATTTATTATATTATGGAATAACAAATCCTAGTGCATTCTATAATGCTAGTGATTTTTCAATTACAGATTACTATCCAAAAACTGATATAGATAACTTTGCATATTATAATGCTAGTGATTTCAGTATTACAGACTATTATCCAAAGACTGACATTGATAACTTCGCCTATTATAATGCTAGTGATTTTAGCATAGCAGACTATTCCACAACATCTGCAGCTAACTTATTGTATGCTCCTATAAACTATGGTGATGATTGGAACAAAACACTAGCTGATACATTATATGCAGACATCTCAGTAGTAGATAATTCATCATGGAATCAATCACTAGCTAATGGTTTATATGTGAACATAGATGGAGATGATATGACTGGAAGGTTAAACATTTCAAATCAGATTTCTATTATGGGAAATTATCCGTTTAAATGGTTTGCTAATGATAAAACCACACAGTATGCTTACATTATTGCAAACTCAGGTGAGTTTAAATTATCTGCTGTTGATGTTCCTATGAACTTTTATTATGGAGGTTTAGGTGCAAATCTAGGTGCGACAATGGATAAAGATAATGGTAATTGGACATTTAGTAATAATGTCTCTGCCGATTATTTTGAAGGTGATGGTTCTTTATTAACAAATATTAACGGAATTAATCAATCTTGGAATCAATCATTAGCTAACATTTTATATTATAGTATTACAAATCCTAGTGGATTCTATAACAGTTCAGACTTCTCAATCACAGATTATTATCCAAAGACTGACATTGATAACTTTGCCTATTACAATGCTAGTGATTTCAGTATTACAGATTACTACCCAAAGACTGACATTGATAACTTTGCTTATTATAACGCTACTGATTTTTCAATTGCTGATTATTCAAC
>Ga0222658_1001375_pt1 | contig 10690 bp, 7 predicted proteins | sample AntAcemetagen476_FD_179830 | JGI IMG/M metagenome (GOLD analysis project Ga0222658, IMG submission 179830) | Saline water microbial communities from Ace Lake, Antarctica - #476 | ecosystem: Environmental > Aquatic > Non-marine Saline and Alkaline > Saline | place: Antarctica: Ace Lake | collected... | reverse complement strand
GGAAAGAAAGTGGAGAATTTCAAAATCACTCCGGAGATGCAGACTATACTTAAAAGATATGGGAAGCTGAAGAGGGTGGAGGGTATGTTGAAGTTCGAGACTGAGAAGAAGAAAGAGGAGTTGTCTACCCTGAGTGAAGCATGGGGAGCTCTTCAAGAGGAGGCTGCAGCTATAGAGCAAGGAATGCCTAGAGAACCCCTCAGGGAACTTGAGGGAATGAACTTTCCAGAGAGAGTAAAGATGGGTCCAGAGACTCGAATTCAATACTAGATTGATTCATTTTTTGAATCAATGGAGGAATGATGGATACCTATACTATGCTACAACTTGGGAGAGATCTCATTGCAGAGGCAGTAGAATCTCATTGGAGTGATATTAATTTCATCCACAGGCTTAATATCTCTCAGAGAAAAGTTGCTGTTCTTGTGCAGAGTTATCCTGGGGCCTGGCTCCTGAAGAGTGCTGATTTAACTCCAGTTGCAAGTGTTATTACTCTTCCTGCTGATTGTGCTAAGCCTGTTTATTTGGAGGAAAAATCAAGTGGACAACCTCTTTCTTGGCTTGAGAACGTCAAGGCAAGGAGAGTTTCTAGGACAGTAGGAGCTTCTCTTGGCCAGTGGGCAGGAGCTCCTGAGGTTTATCCTCTTCTAGGGACTCTAGAAGTTAATCAAGATTCTTATGGGACCGAAGTGACTCTGTGGTATGATGTTAGAGTTCCTGACTTGATAGCAGGGACAGTGTCTGCTGGAGCTGAAGAGACTATAACGTTTCCTGCCAATGCTAATGTCAAGCACGTGGACGACTACTATAATGGAGTTGGGTTTCTGGTTGATTCTGGGGTAGGAGCAGGGACTGTAGGGGATATTATTACTGACTACACTGGGGCTACTGGAAAGTGTGTCGTAACTGGAACCTACTCTGCTACTACCATCTTTGGAACAATTTCTCGTCTACCAGAAGAGTGTCATCATTTGATTCTTCTAGAGGCTACTTTACTAGCTCTTGCGAAGCCTTCGAGTAATATTGATAAAGAGGTTTTTCAGTACTACACTAACCAGTGCAGAGATACAAGGAGAGACTTGAAGGAGTGGCTTGAGACAAGAATTAAGGGTCACGGAAGAGTGACAATAACTGAGGAGGGTTTCTAGAATGATTAAAATGTTCAAAGAGCCTTTCAATGGAAGTTATAATGGAATTACTCCACCTACGTTGCTGCCTGTAGGGGCTATTAGTGACGGACTCAATGTTAGGAAGATTGGAGAAGGTGGAGGATGGAAGCCGAGGAAGGGATGTACTCTGCACAATACTAGTGCTGTAGCAGGGTGTTCTAGTGGATCAGCAGGTTTCTTGTCTCTTCATCAGTATACTCATCCGAGGAATAATGATTATCACTTCTTAGCTCAACATGGCTGTTTGACTGAGGAAGGAAATTTGTATGATGCTACTAATGATCCTCCGGCCTCTGGAGCTGCTTTTGGAACTGCTATTAAGGGTAACCTTTCACTAACTGTACCTGGCTTCTCTACCATGGTAGGAGAGACATTCTGCTATGCTGATGGAAGTGGAAGACCTACTGTCTGGGAAGGAGATAATCCTTTCTGTAGTGGCTTCATAGCTCACTTTGATCTTCCTGATACTGGGACTCCAAATATTTATGTAGACTACACGAGAGAAGTTACAGATAATAGGACTGGAACTTATGCGACATTAAGGGATGATGCTCATGATGTTTACTATGCTTGTAGTCCTGAGATTGCTGAGGCAATAACGCTTGATCTAGAAGCTGTCAATGCTCAGACCATTACCCTCAAAGTTCAAGGTTGGCAAGGTGGAGCTTGGGTAGATCTTGGTGACTCTGTAAGAAGTGCTACATATAAGTGGACACAAAGTGTTACTCAAGCAGGAGAGTATTATCTTGAAGCTGCTGCTGGAGGTGATCCAGGAATAAGTGAACCACAAAGTGTTACAGAAGGAGGAACTCTCATAGTTAAGGATACTCTTGGTAGTCTTGCTGCAAGTAGTTGGGGATGGGGAGATAATGATGCCGCAATAGATTTTGATACTCTTTACGTGAGACAAGATAATGATGCTGATCCAGATGGAGAAGATGCAGGACACATTAAGATCTATTTTGATGCAACTACTGCTGCAGGTAAAACTCATGCGGTAGATGGAGCTATTACTTGGACAAGGAATGCTAGTGATACCATGAGAGTTATTGGTGGTATCATGGGCTATTGGTATAAAGTAGTTTTCTCTGGAGCTCTTACTGCTGGAGTACAAATCCTTAGCTGTAAGGTAAAGTATGATGCTTCTTTAATGTCTAATAAATGGAATGGAGTCTATGAGTATCCTACAGGCGTGAGATTCTTTGATGCAAGTGCTGGAGAGTATATAGATAATACCGGAAAGGTACTTAATGAGTCTACTAGCCAGTATATGCAAATTGGAGCAATGGTAACTGACGTTGACCTCATCTATACAAAGAGTGCTGAGCCTTTGACAGGAATAGGATTTGCAGTAGTTCCTGACTATACACAGGCCGAGGCCTCTAAGGTTGATAAGTTAGAAGTATGGACTGGAATTGCTTGGACCGACGCTTCAGCAGGAATTATTGACGAGACTTTAGATGATACATTAGCTAAAAGTTTTGCTCAGACCGGAACTATCTGGTTTAATGCTGCAGCAGTTACAGCAAAGAGGAGAACATTTGACTGGGATAGTATTCCTGGCTATTGGTACAGAATGTCAATAAGTGCAACTCTTACTGATACTGACGTCAGAATCTTTTCAATGGCGTCTGCAATGTTTCCAGATCCTTTAGGTCCAGTGAAAGGAGTAATTGAATTTAAGGATAGACTCTTTACTTGGGGAGATCCTGAGTTTCCTAACAGACTTCGTTACAGTGCTAATGGGAGGCCAGATTGTTTTTCTGGAAGCGATAGTGGCTATACAGATGCCTTTGGAGATATGACTCCAATTACTTGTGCTCTTCGCTTCTACAACGAATTGATAGTGTGGAAGAAGAACTCTGTCTGGCTTCTGGAAGGATATTCTCCACAGACATTTGGGACTCTACGGATTGCTGATACTGTTGGTCTTGCGAGTCCTAAGAGTGCTGTTGTAGTAGAGACTGGATATCCAGCTATGAAGACTGATGAGCCACTTTCTATTGCGGTTTGGCAAGATACAGATGGAGTCTATGTTCTTGATGGTAGGAAACCAAAGAAGGTTTCTGGACCTGTAGATCACTACTTCAATACTGAGCATACTACTGCAATTCATGAAGACTATATTAATAATAGACAGTCTTTTGTTGATCCTCTTAATAATGAATATCATCTTCTCCTTCCAACGAGTGAACTTGTCTACAATTACATAAGAGCTGAGTGGTATCCTCCTTGGGAGAGAAATGTAGATCTGGTTTGTGGTCTCTCTCTTAGAGGAGATGATAATAGGTACTATACTTATGGTGCAGATGCTGGTAGTCAGGTCTATAAACTTGAGACCGATACTACTGACAAAACTGCAGCTAATGTTGACGTAGCTATTTCTCACAAGGTAAAGACGAGGGCTATTTCTGTCAAGCCACCAGAAGCAACTACACTCCGTTTTTCCTTCAGAAAGTTGTGGGTAGAAGGAAAGGCACAAGATGATCCTACAGCTATTACAACAACTTTCTTCAAGAACATGATTGACACTGGAGTGGCATTAGCTACTCCCGCTGCGATTGATATGGAGGTTGATGATCATGGTTTAGCGTTTGATGGACTTGATACCAGTCAAGAAGGTTGTGTCTGCTTCGAGTTAGAGTTCTCTCTAGACAGTGCTGATCTTGAGATGGAGTTATGGAGTTTCCTCTACCAGCTGGAAGCGAGGGGAGAAATTGTCCTCTAGAGCCAGAAGACCTTATCTGATGGGAGATGCTTCTGTAGTCCAATTCTATCAGAATCCTGCTAGATACTTGAAGGAGATGGTAGCAAAGGAGAGTACGTTCGAGAAGCCTTATTTGGACGAGGAATATAGGAAAATGCACTTTGATTTTCCGGTTCCTGACTGGCCTCCTTTTCCTGACTTTCCTCCTTTTCCTGATATTCCTGGACCGACTCCAGGACTCTCGTGGTGTGCTATAACTTGTTATACTCCACTTGATTGTGATGAGCCTATTTGGTGTCATCCAAGTATTTGGTGTGGAACAGACTTGGAATGTAATTTGTGTAGTTGGGTTGTGGAAGGAGCCACAAGCGGTTATAGTCCTCATGCTATGTCATTACATTGGAACTGGGGAATAGATGTCTGGATAGATAGTGAGTTGGTAGAAGCAGGAGGAGAAGCTTTAATTCATGTCCAGATGACTGATCCTTGTGGGAACTTGTGTGGAGAAGATGTTGAAGTAACTTGTAAAGTTTGTCCTCCAGAGACGGTGATTTCTTGGAATGACGATTTAAGTGCTGAGACGATAGGACGAAGCGAGGATAAAACAGTTACGGTAAAAGATGGGCTTGGTCCTTATAAATGGAGTGTAGCTGGTACTGGATTTTCACTTCTTCACAATGAGACTATTGGAGTTGGAAATACTCTCCAGGCAGATGCGAGTGCCTGTGGGACAGCAACAATTACAGTTACTGACTATTGTGAGGACTCAGTAATAGGCTATGTGAGGGGTACAGAGGGAAGTGATTGGGTTCAGAAATCAACTGGTACCTGTGTTGCTCCTGGAGCTGCCGTTTGGTATGGAAGTGGAACAGGAACAAAATACTTTGAAGCTGTTTACGGCTATCAGAGACAGAGAGAAGTAATTGTCTACCATGCCTTTCGTGTTAATCGTACTTGTGGCGTAGATGATGGTTGTACTGATTACTGTATTGATGGTTATCATTGCTTAAATTCACCTTTTATTGATGATCTTACACGAAATATAACGCCTAATTGTCAACAAGAAGGAGCAGATATTCGCTGTTGGTGTGGTAATATTAATCTGACTTACTGGGAATGGGAGTGTGTATAGTGTCTGATATAGAATATAAACTAAGGGTGTTTGGCTTTGGTCTGTTGCAAGATTTAATTTCTCTCACTGGAGTTCTGGAAAGAGAAGGAATTTCTCTAGAAGAAGTTAAGGAGTATGTAGAAGAAAGACAAAGACAACTTAAGGAAACAAAGCTAGCTATGCAAAAGGCTAACGAGAAAGTTAGGCAACAGTGGGAGAAAAATACTCGGAGATGTCCTACTTGTGTAATGCCTCTAATGGCTAGGTCTATTACTATTAAGAAAGGAAAAGCAAATATTAAAGGTTATACTTGTCATTGGTTTTGTCAGGAAGAGAATTGTAACTTTGAAGAATATACCTATGAGAATTTTCAAATAATCTATAAGAAGATAATGCAGGGAGGGAGGTAGAGAAATGGCATTAGGAGAAATGGGAATGTTCTTGCCAGCGGAGAGTGCTTATGGAACTCCGGGAGCTTTTTCCCAAGCACTAAGGGCTGAGGCTACTAAGAGGGCAAGTTACCTAAGTGAAATGGATCAATTCTACGCAGGTCTAGAGGAGTCTAAGAAGCAATTTGAAGAGACTATGACTTTTAGAGAGGAGTCCTGGGAAGATGAGATGGGACTTAGGAGAGGAGAACTTGACCTCCAGAGACGCATGGGTATTGCTGACTTGTTCGTCAGGATGTATCAAGCGAAGACTGGAAGGATAGCAGCAAGGAAAACGGGTGGAGGTGTCCATCTTGGTAGAGAGAAAGAAGACAAGAAGCTTGAGTTCCTGAAGGATGTATGGGAAGAGCAGAGGAGAGGTTCTGGTGATGGAGAAAGTGGATGGCTTGGTCCAGGATTCTTTTATCCTTCTACTGGAAGGGCCGGAATGTGGGACTAGATTCTTTTCATCTACATTGATTCAAAAAATGAATCACTGGTCCTTTTTGACCCATCCATTTTAGCCCAGTTATTCAAAAATTGAATCAATGTAGCTTTAGACAAGTGATGGAGAAATATTATGGCAAGAACCACGTGGCCTGAGTTTTGGCAGATGCTGTCTTTTATGGAGAGAGGGAAGAAGGAAGATCCTCTGGATAGGATGAAGAGTGTTGCTGGTCTCGAGAGTACAGGTCTTGATATCCAGAGGAAGAGGAGAGAGCTAGCAGGACCTTCCCCTGGGGTTAAGTATCAGGAGGAGCAGAGAAGTAAGCAAATTGGAAGTGCTCTCGAGATGTTTGGAACTCTCTATAAGACAGCTTCTCCAGCATCTAAGAAAAGACTTGGGGAGCAGATGACGAATCTTTGGGGACTGATGAATCCAGCGGACAAGACAAAGTTCGAGATGCTAGTGAGTCATACTCCTATTAATCCGAAGGTCCAGAAGAGTATGTGGTTTGAGGAAGTTAATCCGAGACCTAGAATGCCTATTATTAAGGAAGGTGATGGGACTTGGACTAATGTTCCTCCGAGGACTCCTGAGTATAGGAATATGTGGGCTGAGTTTGATATCACCAGTGATGAGTGGGACACTCTGAGGAAGATGGCTGTGGAGGGGAAGACAGCAAAGGAGGCTAATTGGAAGAGTCTTCCTAGGTTTTATGATTCAGATGATGCTAATATTAGATACTACAGAGATCCTATTGACAAAAGGATAAAAGAATTTAACTTTAAAAATGTTGATCAAGCAAAGATGGCCACAGCAGTTGAGAAAGGATGGACTACCTTAGATGGTATAATGAGAACAGGACTTATTCCTATTGCTTCACCTAGAGAGATTAACTTTAATGGAACTTTGGTAACTTCTACTCAGGAAGAGGATTTAAGAACTGGGGGAACCAGACTTACCTACAAGCCTCTTGGTCCTCTGGATGAAAGCAAACTGACTCCTTCTGACTCTTTAAGAGATGCAGCTAATTTTGCTACGGGTGATATTAATCCTAGAGGACTAAAAATACTAAACAAAGATGCTGCTACATTAAATTACTATGATACTTTGCAAAGTATTCTTGGTTCTAGAGGAGAGGAGAGAGCCTCTAGACTGCAGTTTTTTCAAGATAACCTTGTAGCAACTCAACCTGATCCTCTTAAGAGATTTATTCCTTTTGTTTCTAAGGGAGTTGCTAGACCTACATTCTGGGAAGCTGTCTTTGATTGGGTTCCTTTTGTAGACTTTGAGTCTATTGAGGGAGGAAAAATGGGAGTTGAACAAGGAATTATCTTAAGACAGGCAGATAAAATGGTTACTTTCTTTGATTTAAAAGGAGTCCAGGGAGATGTTTGGTGGAGTGATGTTTCTGGAATTGCTTACTATGCTGACGGAAGTATAATTAAGGAATCTAAGGGAATGCCAGAAGGAAGTCAACTTAATATTACGTGGGGTAAGTAATGGGTTTACCACAGAAGAGAAGTTTTCATGAGTTAGGAAAACCGAGTACAGGTGCTCCTCAGTATCGTCGAAAAGAGAAAGAGAAGGAAATGAAACCTGTGCCTCTGAGAGGGTGGGAGTACAAATTTGCCAGAGGAGAATTCTTTGGTCCTAAGGAGAAGATGACTGGAGGAGGGTTCTTTGAAACTGTTTATGAACCTCAAGAGACTCCAACAACAGAGTATAAAGCTATTAGACTTATGGCAGATATAGTTCCTTATGGTAGATTCTTGTTCCCTAGTGGAAAAGATGAGTACAGTAGGAAAACTACTTGGGGACAAACAAAGGAACTTCTTTGGGAAGCTGCTACTCTAATTCCTATAGCTCTTGTTGGAAAGGGACTTCATGTAACTGCTAAGCTAGCTGGAAAGGTGGGAACTTTTCCCTTCAAAATTAGTAAGAAGTTTGCACTGAAGAGGACAGGAAAGTTACTGGAACAAGATCCTTTTCTTGATATTGCAAGAAGTGGAGTTGAAAAATACGAGAGAAGTACTCCTATAGAAAAAGCAATAAAGAAATGGCAATTGACTAGTGAAGAAGGAGAGAAGTTACTGAAGGCACAACCTTGGATTTGGGAAAAGGGAGGAAGAAGTGGAAGTTTATTTCAAAGTAAAGGAAGTAGTAGCTTTCAAAAACTTTTTAAGAAAGACGGTTTTCTACAAGAGAAGGTAAGGAAACAATTAGAGGCTTGGAAGAGACCTCATGACCTACAGGAATTGAGACACTATACAGTAGAATGGAATAAGCTACTTAAAAAGACTTTTGCTGTAGACTATAATCCAGATAACGTTTTTAAGATGCAAGCAGTTAAGTTATTTGGGGAAGAGGGAAAGGCACTGAAGTATGGAAATATTGGGACTAATAGAATGGCTCTTATTCTTCGTGACTTAATCTATGAGAATCCTGCTAAGTTAGTGAAAAGAATGGATATAGGTTATGGTCACATTCAACCTTACCAGACACTTCCAGTAAGAGTAGCAATGGGTTTTGGAAATGTTGTATGGGGAACTTTTGATAAAGTTTATACTCCTGTTAAAAGTATATTTACTAATGTAAATAAGTACGGGACTTTAATGACTTCTAGGTTTCATAGTATTCTGGCTTCTAGAGGACTTGGTAAGTTAACTCAGGCAAGAGAAGCAGGAGTTGTAGGACTTAAGAGAAGTTTTTCAAGGAAAGAATGGGAGGAAGCAGGAGAGTTAGTTGCAAGGATGGATGATGCTGTTGGAGAGGAGATGAAACAGGAGGCAGTTCAAGCTATCTTGGAAACAGGTTCTCTAAAGGCACAGAAAATTGCAAAGAGTTGGTGGGACTTTGCAGATGATTTGTATACTGACTACGTAAAGAAAAAGATTCCTATGATCTTTGAAGAAATTGGACTGACCGAGAAAGGAAGAGATGGACTTAAATTACTAATGAGAGGTCCAGAAGGAATAGAAAAATATCTAAATGCTGGTTTTTCTTCCTCTCTTAATCTGGCTTTTGATAGTAAGAGTAAAATTGTAAGCGGTATGCTTAAGAAAGCGAGAGAAAGTGTTAAGAATCTTGATTGGTTTTCTGATGTTCCAGTTAAGTTACTTACTAAACCGCAGAGAGAGGTCTTGAGGGAGCGAGTAGTTGAAGGAATAAAGGAATTAACTCCTATGAAGAAAGGAGGAAAAAAAGGATTTGTTGCTTACTTAGATAAGTATGCTACAAGAATCCGAGACAAGCAGTTCGCTCAGTCCTCGGCTAGATATGATAAACTTGCACTGAAGAGGAAAGCTGGATTTACAAAGGGAAGGATTAGAGATGTTTCTGAGAAAGGAAGAATCACTGACTTGACGAGAATTGTAGAGGCTCGGATTAATATGCAAGCAAAAGAACTCTATGCTTATAAGCCTTTAGAAGCGGTGATTAAACATGCCTCTACATTGCCTGATAAGTATAGAAACTATAGTGAACACTTTATTGCTAGGCAGTTAGGAGAATCAAGTAATGCTGACATTATGGTTGCTCAGTGGTTGACAGGAACTATTGGAACTTTTACTAGAAAAGTATATGACGAGAGGAGTGTAGCTAACTTAGCTCATACTATTAATGATCTAGTGTATATGGGAGGTTTAGGATTTAAACCCTTCAGTGCTATGAGGAATTACTTCCAGCCTCTTCTAATGGTTCCAGCAGATATGGGAGGAGTAAAGGATTTTTTCTGGCTTGGGAAAGGTTATCCAAGTGCTTTTAGGAAATCGACAAGAGATTATATTAAGAGTATAGGAGCTATACAGGAATTTGCTCCAGACTTATACCTAAGGCCTAGAGTAATTGGCTTTGGAGGTTCATTCACAGTAAGAGGAAAGAAATTTAACCTTCCTTCTACACAGAAGATGAGAGATCTGGCTCTCTGGATGTTTAAGAATTCTGACAGGCATAATAGGTATGTGACTGGTGGAGCAGCTATTGAGAAATGGGACTACTTTGCTGAGAAGTTCCTCTCAAAGGGACTGGATAGTAAGGCTGTTAAACAGTTTTCTAAGAAACTTAATGTGAACTCTAGAAGAGAAGTCCCAAGAGCTCAACTCAATGAGCTTCTTAGGAAGGAAACAACTGAAGGACTAGAGGAGGCTAAGAAAGTATGGGTCTATGATGTTATAGCAGATACACAGTATCTCTATGGGACTTTAGATGCTCCAATATATGGCCAAATGTATGGTGGTGTAGGGCAGATGGCTGGAATATTCCAGAGTTGGTGGATGAACTATGGTGCCTCTCTTGAGAAATGGGCATTGAGGACTCCAGAGAAGGCTCCTATTGTTAATAGTAGAACAATGACTTGGCTATTAAGTTGTGCTATTGTAGAGGAAACAACGGCACAACTATGGGGAAGGAGAACAGCATCTAAGATGACTCTTCTTGGACCTTTTCCTATGAAAGTGAATGAATTTTTAATTCCTCCAACATTTGCTCCGATCTATCATGCTGCTAGAACTCTTGCTAATGCTATAGATGGAATTAGACATCAGGATTCAACAGAGTTTAAGAGAAGTTTTAATGCTCTCTTAAAAAGCGGTGTGATGTTTGTGCCTGGTGGACTTCAAGGAGCTCAGTTTGTTAGAGGAGGAATGAAAGAAGGTCCATTAGGAGTTGCTAAGGCTATTATAAAGTATAAGCCAGAGAGGGAAGAGGAATACTAGAATGGCTTTGTCACTAGATTGATTCAAAAATCGAATTAATGGAGGATGAAAAATGTATCAAATAGATTTGTACAATGAGGCACTTGCTCAAGGGACAGACCAGAGTATGGAGTTA
>Ga0222658_1001371_pt1 | contig 10702 bp, 10 predicted proteins | sample AntAcemetagen476_FD_179830 | JGI IMG/M metagenome (GOLD analysis project Ga0222658, IMG submission 179830) | Saline water microbial communities from Ace Lake, Antarctica - #476 | ecosystem: Environmental > Aquatic > Non-marine Saline and Alkaline > Saline | place: Antarctica: Ace Lake... | reverse complement strand
AGGCCCTAACTTGTCACCCTCGCCGACCATCTCACCATTTATAACCGCACGAGGCACATTACCATAATGAAAAAGTATGCCTTCCAGCTTAAGATCGGATACTGCCAGAGACCCGCCTGAGAGAGCGAGTTTTTCTGAAAATGGATCCCTGCCCCAGGGCATGGCATCCTCATCCTGTATAGCCTTTTGATATTTGTCCACGCCAGCACCCTGACTAACATTCTCTGCGGCCGTTACATCTCTTTTTATAATCTCCTTAAAAGCATCCGCGGAGACATAAGGAACAGATCCCTTATTCTTCTTTAATTTAAAAATAACCTTAAGACTATTTACAAGGACAAGGATTAGCGCTATGACCATAACAAAGGTAATGGCTATCTCGATCTTTGCCTTGCTATCCATATTCTTAAAATCAACGGATCCCATAAAAAATTACCTCTCGCCTATCACGTAGACAGTAAGCGTCAAGCCTACCATAAGTTTAGGTGTTGTATCAATTTTTCTACTTATCATGATACCATCTATGCCCGCAAGTATATTAAGACTGTCCTGTATCTTTTTAATATATTCCGCTAATGCCTTATATGAAGTACGCAACTCAAGATATATCTTTATACTGTCAAGCGGTCTCTTGTCCAAATGAACGGGCTTACCCTCCTTATCAAGGGCCTGTATAGGTTTTTCAGGTTTTATACTCACCAACTCGAGTCCAGAGGACTGTGCCAGGCTTGAGAGCTCAGAAACTATAGATGATATCTGTTTTTTTGTAGGCAATCTCTTCTCAAAGAGCTTCATCTCCTGCTGCATATGTCCTAATATAGGTCCTAACTTCTCTATATCGCCAAGCATGGCGTTTGTAAGAGCTATCTGATCCTCTATCTCGCCGATGCGGCTATTAAGACGCGATACCTCCTGGTGTTGGGGGATATAAACAAAGGCAGAAAAGACTATAATTATAATAAGCATAATTGCCATGCCCACATATTGCTTTTTATCTTTTAATATGGCCTTGCTCATTTTGCGCTTCCTAAGTTACAGCTTATCTGAAATTCCAAAGCCTGTTTTTTTGAAACCTTTACGTCTTTCGTTGAATTTAACATTACATTATGAAAAAACTCTGAATCCTCCAAAACTCTTATAAATCTGGATAACGTAACCTCCGCTGTCTCGTCCGTCTCGAGAACAATGCCCCCCATGTCCATGCTAGTAGCGTGTTCTTTTACCACAATATCCCGCAGGTACATTTCTCGTGGCATAAGATTGCTTAATGATTTAAATATATAATACAGAGGCACCTGTCTCTTTAATGTCTGGTTCATAATAGCGTTCTTCTGCGCTATTTGTGAATAAAGTTCCTGCACCTCCTGTAACTTCTGCCATTGAGGCTGCTTAGCGTTAAGAACCTTGCGCAAGGCTTGTTCGTGGCCAAAATCAAAGAGATAAAAAACCAGAAGCATTAACGTAACAAGAATAAAAACCAGTCTTATCGATGTCTTCTTTATCTTCTTTATATCCTGTTTTTTATAAAAATCGGGCATAAGATTCATCTTCTTTGGGTCAGCCAAGGCAGCACCTATGCAAGGAGCGATCACAGAAAAGTCTTCTTTAAAATTCTCTGCTGTATCGCCCTTAAGTTTCAGTTTCAAGCTCTCCGGCGCATTGAGCAACTCAACCGGCATTGAAAGCATAGAAAAGATATGATGCTTAATATTCTTCATCCTTGACATACCGCCACTGAGTATAATCTTTACTACGTTACCCTCTCCGAACTGACTGGAATAATATTCAAAAGAACGCCTTATATCATTAGTAAGCCTCTCGAGTACAGGTCTTATCATGGAACTGACTTGCCTGGCTGATAAGCCATCTTTTAGCAGGTCTTCTGACTCATCCGGTATACCTATCTCCTTCTTAAGCGATTCAGCCTGATCCAGAGAGAGCTCGATCTCACCATTCTCTGAAGCGAGGGTCCCGGCCATTGATTCTGTAAAATCCTGTCCCGAAACCCCAACCTGCCTTACAAGTCTTATCGTATTATTCTTTATAATAGCGATAGTAGTGGTAGAATGCCCTATGTCTATAATAGCTATCGGATCATTAATAGGTTGCGGCTTACCAAGCATGTAAAGATTGTGTAAACAATACGCTACCGGGGTAAGGACCGTGGGAGAAAAATTCTCTTTAAAAACCTTCTCCGCGAAAGAGATGCGTTCATCAACAAAACGATTATTGGCTATATTCGCGATTACCTCGATACCATCGGGGTCATTCACCCTTTTATGACTTTCTAAGACCTCGAAATCCAGCACCGATTCGTCGACATTAAATAGAAAATGATCCTTTGCCTGCCACCTTAAAGCTTGCGCTATATCACCAATAGGCATAGAAGGCAGGGATATGCGCTTACTGTCTATCTTTGAGCCTGAAGCTACAAACTTTACCTCGATATTATGGGGAAGCTGGAGGGCCTTTAATAGGTTAGTTACCTTGGATGCGAATTCTTGGCTTTCGTAGCCTTCATCCTTGCTGAGAGGTATTATAAAGTAATTAAGCAATGACGCCGATGAGTCTGATTCTTGTTTTAGGATGATTATTTTTACAGATATCTGTGATGTTTCGACCCCAAGGACAGGGGGCGAAGGCATAAATTTCAAACACGCGCTTTTAATAGATTTTTCTATTTTAACGAAATCAATCAATTAAGCCCCTCTAATATAAGTATAGCCTTCATATAATAAACGATAAACCAAAAAAATGCCCCGAGCAGAAGAAAACATATGCCAAGGCCTATGCGATATCTCAATGCCTTTTCGTCAATGTCCGATGCTATCATACTGGCCCATTTAGTCATCTCCACCAATCCCTTTGGAAACAATATAAACATTATGCCAAACAAAAACGCTATACAGCTCGCAAATATAAGAAATAGCAAAGTAACCCTCCTTTATTCCTGTTTTTAAACTATAATTATAAAATTATAGGCTTCTTTAAATTACAAATTTATTATACTCAATATTTATTTTCTGGTCAACCTTAAATGCATTATTAGTATATATATAATAATAAACAATAAGCTTATTGCGCTGATAACTGACCCTATCTTAAAGCTCATCGGGTCATAAACAAATAGTATGCTATGCTCTCCGGCAGGGACCCTGATCGCGCGGAGAAAGAAGTCCGCTCTATATATCTCTACCTTTTCTCCATCCACATATGCCTTCCACCCAGGATAATAGGTATCATTAAGCAATAAAAATGCCTTTTTCGTTGCGGAGACCTCTATCTCAACCTCTCTTGGCTTATATTTTGTTATCTCGACAGCGTCCTCCCTGACTCTCGGCCCTTTTCCACTAATATCGCTACTGAAAGGAATAGAATCTGAGAGCAGCACCTCACCGCTAAAAAGAACCTCTTTTTTAGGATTGAATTTACGCGTAGACATATAATCAAGCATCTTGCTGTCATCGTCAAAAGCGATAGCCTTCCTCAATAACATAACCTTTGGTAAATGCCGCTCATTAAGATAGATCGTTGCCTTCTCTGTACTGCTTACTCTTTTGTAGCCATAGCAGTTGACGTTATCATGGCTTGATATATATTTTATGCTCAGGAGATTAAGAAGGTTTGTATTAATCGGCATCTCAGACCGATAGATAAGCTTGGCTATCTCGTTATTACCATTTAATTTGCTCGAATCATAACCCCAGGCGTCATATATGCCAAACTCCATCATGCGATTATTTGCTAGTAAGTCCTTTGAGGTCTCTACCGCTTTATGGAGCGACTCTCCGCGAATTATTGAAAACCTATCGTAAGAGTAAGGTGAAGGCAGAATCCGAAAATAAGACTTATCCTTCATAATATAGCTGATATTTGTTGTTGGACTCTTAAAATATTCTATCCTTTCGATAAAATTATAATCTATATTAGTGCAGAGCAGATCAAAACCCATTAATAAAAAGACCGGTACAATAATAAGGTTTCGTCTCCGAGTGCGCGAACAGAGAAAGAGAAATACCCCAAAAAGGCTTACATAAAAAAGGGTTCTTCTAAGATTAAATATATCCGCGTATACAAATGAACTATCCGAATGAAATGCATTTCCCGCTAAATCCATAATAAGGGCTATTATCTTTGCGGGCATAATCATCAGCACGATTATCAATAAGGTGGACAAGAAACCTAATACCAGAAATATAGAACCTGCTCTTCTTGCCCTGGATGTGACAATAATATGTCTCAATGAGTCAAAGCCTATGCCACAGAGCGCACAGATGGCAAATGTAAATATGAAAATAAATCTTACAGGATAACGTATAAGGTCAAAACCCGGTATAAACTTAAAGAGAAACGGAAAAAGAATAAAATTTTTGCCGAGCGATATAGCTATGGAAAAGACACCTATAGCAAAAAGAAACCATACGATTCTCTTGCACCTCCTGTAATAGAGGGCGAATCCCGCTAGCAAGATAGTAATAATCCCGAGATAGTAATTATCCAGCCACTTTTGTCCGTCAAGAAAATTATCACTAAAAAACGCCGGTTCATTAAAATATGGGATAATAAAACTCAATAGATGATTATACGGTAAGCTCCATGCCGATGCTTCCTGCCAGCCCATAGCCTTTCTTACGGTAATTGAGTAGTACTCTATCGCCGGTAATGTCTGAAATGCCGTAAGCAGGAAAAAAGTTCCTGTCGCGATAAGAAAACTATAGATTATAAAGATATCAATCTTCTTATCTGTCAATAATCTCTCGGTAAGAAGATACGCGCTTACACCAAATAATAAAAATCCTGTAATAATAAATGCTGGTGGATCCCCTCCAAGAAACATCAGAGAAAGCACAACGCCTAAGGCTATAGAAAGAAGATAGCCGTGGCTCTTTAGTGCTTTTATAAAAATAAGCATTACTAGAGGAAACCATGTGATAGAACTTAAAACCGTTGTCAGACATATAGTTGAGATAACGTAACCACTGAACATAAAGCTAAACCCCGCTAATATGCCGCCTAGCTTAGATGTACCTATTGAGCGGGCAAAAAGATACATAAAGACTCCGCATAGAAAGATATGCAGAATTATAAAAAAACTAAAACCCTTGGTAAAATCACCGACATAATAAATAAGCGTCAGGGGATAGAAGGCCGCGTGGTGGATAGAGGCGTGGAGTGGCGCGCCGCAGAATATATAAGGGTTCCACAAAGGCGCCTGAAGGCTCTTCATGCTTTCAACGGCAAGTTCTCTTACCGGAAGGTATAGCCTCGCTATATCCCTTCTCGCGAATATATAATCTGTAAAGATAACCTCTCTGAAAACTATGCACAGCAGAGCTATAAAAAGAAGCGCCACCAGAATAACGTCTTTATGCTTATATAAAAATTTTACCATAGATTAAGCTTGTAGGGTTAGCAAAAAGGGGAATGGCTTGAACCAACCATTCCCCTTAGACTCAAATTCAAATTCTTAAAAAACTACCAAAGAGATACATCCTCTGTACCATCTGAATACGCGCCACACTGGCCTGCCTGCGTACCTGAACCTGTAACATACCACCAGCCGTAAGTAGCACTTGTTGTGTCTGTGCCCGCAACCGGAGCCGCTACAAATGTTACATCTGTTTTGTCATTAAATTCATTCTTAGGATACTTAGCACCTAAAAAATCAGTCACTGTCAATGTAGGGAAGTCTGTTCCGCTGTTATTAGCGACACGATTTGAATATTTAATAGCAACCGCTGAACGAACAGCTCCGAGCCCACCTTTTGTAGCTGCAATCTCTGCGTTGTTTGTAAGATCAACAAATTTTGGCAATGCTACCGCTGCCAAGATACCAAGTATTACAATAACCATAACAAGCTCTATTAATGTAAAACCTTTACTGCGCATATACTCCTCCTTTTTTTTACCAGTCTCTATATTTTACTGTTTGCGATTTTACCACACTTGACTTGGAGTTGTAAACATAAATTTTTCCAAATGGGTCTTTTAGTTTACCCTCACTGCTATACTTCAAATTATTAAGAAATTTTCCCCTCAAGCCGGACCCTTTTCGAGCTTGTATCTCGTAGACCTTGTCTATCAATTCCTCAATATTATCGGGGTAAGCCTTATGCAATATATAATACAAAGAAATGGCCAGGCGCAGACTATTTAACTCATTCTTAAGAGCCGACTCCCTTGCCTTTACCAGCAGTATATTAGCGCGTCCTAAGAAAAAACCCGCGATTATAAATATCGCGATCCATATTACTATAAGCTCTATCAGAGATCTTCCTTGTTCACTCCTGCCTCTTCTCATCACTTCTCCGACATGATAGTTAAAAAGTCCAAACGTTAAAAGGTTAAAACGTTTATAACTTTTGTAACCTTTATAACCTTTGTAACGTTTGTAACGTTTATAACCTTAATGATTGACAATCTGGACCATATTCCACATCGGCAAAAATACGCCAAGTGCCACAAATAAGACCATAAATCCCAATGCGAATATAAGTATGGGCTCTATCAAGGTTGTAAGATTCTTCATAGCATAATCAACCTGCTGGTCATAATACTCTGATGTTTTAAGTAGAAGTTCATCGAGCTTGCCCGATTCCTCACCTATAGCGACCATCTGAACAACGATAGGGGCAAATAGTTTACTTACGCGCATCGGCTCCGCCAGGCCTTTACCCTGATTTACAGCATCCTTAATATCCCTAATAGCCCTTGCTATTACTACATTGCCCACAACCTCTGCTGTCAGATCAAGCGTAGTTAACATATCTATACCGCTTGTTATCAGGATAGATGTTGTCTTGGCAAATCTTGACATACACAACTTAAAAAGCAGCGGCCCAAATACAGGTACTTTTAATTTCAGCATATCCCACTTAGGCTTACCGAAAGGTGTATTGATAAGTTTTATAAAACCGACTATCAGTACCACTGCTCCCGCTAAAGTAAAATACCAGTAATCATGGACTATCCTGTATAAGGCTAAGAGCATACGGGTAGGAAGCGGGAGTTCCATATCAAAACTTGAGAAAAAATACGCGAATTTTGGTACAATAAAAAGCACAATAACAAAAAACGCGACTACTAATGTGCCGAGTGCCAGCATGGGGTAACGTGTCGCGGCCTTTATCTTTGATTTAATCTCTATATCATACTCACCCATCTCCGCTAAGCTCTTTACAACCTCATCAAGCTTTCCTGATGCCTCTCCGGATTTTACCATATTTACATAGAGCGAAGAAAATACTTTAGGGTATTTAGAAAGAGCATCCGAAAAACTGGTACCTGCTTCAACATCCGCCTTAATCTTTGAGATAGTATCTTTTAACATCCCGGGGGCTGACTGCTCCGAGACGGCTTCAAGCCCAGTCAAAAGAGGAACCCCGGCATTGAGCAGGGTATGTATCTGCCTAGTAAAGATGACCTTATCTTCATCCTTAACGCGATTAAATAGCTCTATATTTAAGATATCCTTTTTCGGTTTCTGTTCTTTTATTTCGATCGGGGCGTAACCCATCTTCTTCAGGTTTTCAACTACCTCTTTTTCACTAGCCCCACCCATAAGTCCTGATACCGCCCTGCCGTGCTTGTCTCTTACCCTATATTTATATGTCGGCATAACTAATACTCCTAACTTTAATCTTTAAAACTAAAATCCTTATCCTTATGCCTTAGCCTGTCCTTATTTATATTTATCTCATAGGTGCTTATGCATTTGCCTTTAGCAGCGCATTGGATTTTTTTGCCATTATTTCAATAGATGGCAAAAATACCCTATTTATCTTTGCCTCCACCTTCACCTTAACCTTTGCCTTTGCCTCGTATCAAACCCCAAACTGCTTTATATCTACACCGGACTTTACATCTATTCTTCCTTTATGCTCCTTAACTATACCGGAACCTGCAACGAGCGTAAGATCCATTCTTATGGCCTCTATATCTGTTTCATCAGATACAGGGACAGAGAGCTTAGATGCGCTGACATCATAATACTGGAATATCTCAGCATCTGATGATTGACCTATTACTGTTATATCACCATAATATGACGCTGGCACAAGATAATATGACGCTGGCACAAGCGCCTCGCCCTGTCTATTTATCTTTCTGTAAATCCTTTTCTCTGTAGCATCCCACTTGTATTGGACTATATCATTATCCCAAGTTTCAAAGATTATATAATCTTTATCCGCGATGGTAATAGACTTTGTAAACCTTAACCCCTTTGCCTGATTATCTCCCTCAATCAGTATAGTAAATAGCTCCTGCGCTGTCTGGTCCACCATGAGCTGGCTTGGAGAATAAAATAATATATTAGCAACAGGGACGAAAAAAGCAACTGACGCTGAACCTATGATAGTAAGGATAAGCATCGTTACAATTAATTCTATGAATGTAGCTGCCTTTTTAGTCTTTACCATGAGTAAGCTGTTGTGCTTGAGCCATCTGACATATTAAAAACAACAGTGGCAGATGACAGGTTCTTACTAAATGCAAACTTTGCTGTTTTTTTATAATTCGTATCTATCGCTAATGTAAAACTTGATGTAAGCGTTATAGTGCTTCCTGAATTTTCTGTACCGGTCCATCTATCAGTGCCATTCATACGTATCTTCTTAAGCGTTATATTTGACGCACCTGTAAAAGTGATTGTAACGCCTGTTATCGTTATGGTGCTGTCTGTCGACGTGTTAGTAAGCGTCACATCCTTCAAATCCTTCTTTTTGACAGTACCTCCTGAAACGCTAAGTGAATCTGCTGCCACCCCGCCTCCTCCGCTTCCGGAATGCCAAGCTGCCACATAGGTCGTTAGACTAATTAATATATCCGTTGTACCTGTAGGATATACTGAAACATTGACCTCTTTCAACTTATTACTAGTATCGGCAACATAATCTACTGTACGGTTCAAGTCATATACAGAACCATCGTAATTAGTCGTTGTAAAGTCATATCCATCCGCCAAAGTAGAATCTAATAAATACACAAGGTTATTTACCTTTGACATCTCAAGACGAGCCAGACTCAATGCCTTTACACTATCACCTGAAAAAGCAAGACCTACTACAACCTGCTGCATAATCATCGCTATACCAGCCACAAACATAGATACAATAAGTATCGTCACAACCAACTCTACCAGGGTAAAGCCTCTCATAAGTGGCTTGCGCTCTCTTTCCATGCCATTATTTTCTTTGCGGTCGCGTCATATTCGACCTCTATAGTCCTTTTCCAGGTATCACGTTGCGCAACCTTTCCTGTGGCTTTTATAGTAATACTGTCGGCACCTGCTAGACCATCGCTTAACAAAGTAGCTGTCTTTGTGGTACCATCAATAAAGTGAAAAGCCGCTGCAATAGTCATACCTCTTATATCAGTACCGCCTGCCCATTCAAGCTTAAATTCTTCGTTAGTTCCGGTATTAAATGTATATGGTAATGAAATTTCCACGCCACTCGCAGCTGAACCCGACCAATCATGATCGCCACCATCAAAATCAATTTTTGTGAATGCTTCCCCGCCATCTGGACTCCAGCTTATTGTTATAGCATCCATTATCGCGTCATTCGTTAAATTGATATTGTATATGTCTATACGATCAAGTTTTCTGTCGCCCCCATGAATATTTGCGTCACTTGCATCTATTCGCAATGATGTACCGCTGCCTCCACTTATAGAATAAGACAGTTTATACGCTATCTCGTCTGTCTCCGCTGTGATATAACCCTTGTTTTGATAATCTACTATCGCCTTATAAACGCCTGCCTGAGCAGCATATACAGCCTTAGTAAGGTGGCCCCTTGCAAGAGTAAGACGGGTCATCTCGCTCAGGAACATGATGACACCTGATATTATTATTGTAACAACTATTATTAGTATCACAGTAGGTATTAGGATTTGACCTCTATTGCTCATATGACCTTTACCTTGCACCTTAGCCTGTCCTTATTTATATTTATCTCATAGATACTTATGCATCTGCCTGCGCAGCGCTGCTAAAGGCAGATGCATAAGTACGAATTTTATTTAGTACACACTTCACGCTCTATGTTCTACGTTTTTCCCTTTTTCCTTTTTACTTTACCTCTACCTTTATCTAGCATCCAGTATCTACACCTACTCTTCCCGTGCTACACGTAAGACCTCTTCGACGCTAGTAATTCCCGCAAGCGCCTTCGCGATACCATCTTCATAAAGTGTCTTCATGCCCATCTCCACAGCCTTAGCCTTTATCTGATCTGCCGGGGCCTTTGCTATTATAAGCTTTCTTAATTCATCATCAATAACGAGCAACTCGTAAATACCAACTCTGCCCACATATCCTGTATCTTTGCATTTCACGCAACCCTTGCCATGATATAGCGCTAAATCATCGGATCGTTCTAGCTTAAGATCTTTTAATGTAGCGTCCGTAGGAACTAACTTCTCCTTACATTTAGGGCATATAACCCTGACAAGCCTCTGCGCCAAGACGCCTATTACAGCATCTGAGATGAGAAACGGTTCTATGCCCATATCAGCCAGCCTAGTTATCGCGCCACTAGCATCATTGGTATGAAGAGTTGAAAAGACCAAATGTCCGGTCAAAGCAGCCTGTGTAGCTATCTCCGCTGTCTCTGAATCCCTTATTTCACCTACCATGATAACATCCGGATCCTGTCTTAATATGCTACGCAGACCGGAGGCGAATGTAAGCTCTGCC
>Ga0222658_1001369_pt1 | contig 10710 bp, 5 predicted proteins | sample AntAcemetagen476_FD_179830 | JGI IMG/M metagenome (GOLD analysis project Ga0222658, IMG submission 179830) | Saline water microbial communities from Ace Lake, Antarctica - #476 | ecosystem: Environmental > Aquatic > Non-marine Saline and Alkaline > Saline | place: Antarctica: Ace Lake | collected... | reverse complement strand
TGAAGAAGCCAAAGGGGTTATTCTAGAAGTTAAAAAAGAAAAAACAATGCAATATGCAGAAGCAATATTATATGATGGAACATTAAATCAAACAGACGAAATTGCAATAGCAAGTTTTGGGGAACCAATTATAACTAAAATGAGGATTTTAGAAGAAATTATGCCAGTTTCAAGCAGATTTAAAACAATTAATAAAACAACTGCTGCAAATGGAATAAAAATGCAATTAATTAATTCAGAGGGAATCTTGCCTGGAATGCCATTCACAATATTCCAAAATAATCTTAAAGAGATTAAAGAGGAATTTCAAAAAGAAGTTGGAGAAAAAATTGAAACAGATGAGCAAGGAATAATTGTAAAAGCAGATTCATTAGGAAGCTTAGAAGCCATATTGACTCTTTTACGCCAAAAACAAATTCCAGTCATCAAAGCAAATATTGGAAAAATAAATAAAAAAGACATAATTTCTGCTCAAACAAATGCACAGAATGATCCTGAAAATGCAATCATTCTGGGATTTAATACAGAAGAAGACGATGAAGCAATAACAATGGATAAATCTAAAATAAAAATAATAACTCATGAAGTAGTTTATAAAATAATCGAAGAAGTATTATTATATCAAAAAGAAAAAAGAAATGAAATAGAAAGAGAAAAATTGATGAAATTAGCAACAATTTGTAAACTTAAAATACTTCATCAATATGTCTTTAGAAATTCCAATCCTGCAGTATTTGGAGTAGAGATAGAAGCTGGAAAATTAAAAGCAGGAACAATTCTTATTAATGAGCAAGGAGAAGAAATAGCAAAAGTTAAAGATATTCAAGAAGAGAGAAATAAAGTACAAAAAGCAGAAAAAGGAATGCAAGTTGCAATCTCACTCCCAGGAACAACTTTTGATAGACAATTAGAACCTGAAAATTATCTATATTCAAACCTTTCACAACATCAATTTAGAGATTTTAAAAAGAATAAAGAACTCTTAAGACAAGATGAAATACAATTGCTTCAAAAAATAGCTGAAATAAAAAGAAAAGAAAATGTCACTTGGGGGGTTTAGGGAATTATAATAAGCTTTAAAAAGCTAAATTCTTATCATATTTCATACAAAATGGTATTTAAATTAAACATATCAAAAAACGGAAAGACATTCAAAACAGAAACAGAGAACGAAGTTCTAATTACTAAAAAAATAGGTGAAACTCTAGACGGAGCAGATATCTCAGCAGATCTAACAGGTTATGAAATTGAAATTACAGGAACTTCAGATGAAGCAGGATTTCCCGGATTTAAAGGAAATGAAGGTTCAGGATTTCATAGAAAATTATTAACAAGAGGACCTGGAATGAAAAACACCCAAAAAGGATTAAGATTAAGAAAAACTCAAAGAGGAGAAGAAATTTCAATTAAAACCCATCAAATTAATACAAAAGTTTTAAAAGAAGGTTCAAAAAAGTTTGATGATTTATTTACAGAAGCTCCTGCAGAAGAAAAGAAAGAATAATTTTTCTTATATTTATTCTAAAAACATTTATAAATAATATTTAACTAACGTATTTATGAAAAAGAGGAAGGCACAAAGTCAAATAATTACTACAGTCTTGATTATCCTATTAGTTTTAGCTGCAATTGGAGTTGTTTGGAATGTAATCAATGTAGTTATTAAAGAAGGCTCATCAGAGGTTAATATTGCTCAATTTACAATAAATGCAAATATCAAATCTGTAATAATAGAAAATAGCACCTCTGGAGCTAATACTACTATTAAACTTCAAAGAGGTTCTGGTAAAGGGGAAGTTAATGGAGTACAACTAGTTTTTGAAGACGCTACTAAATATAGCCATATCTATAAAAATACTACGTTATCTATAAAAGAATTAGAAACAGAAACATTTTTCATAACAAATACTACTCTAGGAATTACAAGCACAACAATGTCGACATTTGAAAAAATTGAAATTTATTTCATAATCCTAGATGAAGATGGCAATGAACACTTCACAAGACCATTAGATTCCAAAAAAATGTAAGTTAAGAATACTTTAAAAAAGCATAACAATTCATAATAAAAGATTCTAAAAACATTTATATATCTCAATCAATTAAAAAAATTATGGAAAAGAGGGGGCAAAGTCAAATTATTACAACTGTTTTAATTGTCTTATTAGTTTTAGTTGCTATTATTGTTGTATGGAATGTTGTAAAAAAAGTAGTTATAGAGGGCTCAGAACAAGTCGACATAGAAATTTTAACAGTTGACACAGAAATAAAACCTGGAACAATTTATCTCAATCAAACTTCAGAAGAATTACAATTTAATTTAAAAAGAAATCCAGACAAGGTAAACATTACTGGATTTAAAGTAATTCTTATATGTGATAATGGTCTCCAAGAAAATTATTTCATAAATTCTTCTCAATTAATAAAATCATTAGAAACAGAAACCTATTATATTAAAGGATTTATATGCGCTTGCATTAAAGAAATTAATATTTACCCAGTTTCATCAACTGGAAAAATAGGTATAAAGGAAACCTATTCTATTGCAAATTGCAATCAAGATACATCTCCTGAGGGAGGATGGGATAATTCAACAACAATTAATCCTGAAACAACTACTGGAACATGCACACCACAAACATATTATCTAGATTTTGATGGAGATGGTTATGGAAATCAAACAAATTCAACTGAATTATGTGACCCCGTAGGATCATACACTACATTAAATAATACAGATTGTAATGATAATAATTCAACCATTAATCCAGGAGAAACTGAAATTTGTTATAATCTAATAGATAATAATTGCGATGGAATACCAGATAATTGTATTAATTTAACAGACTTAGTTTCCTGGTGGTCCATGGAAACAGACACTTCTGAAACTATTTCAATTGATAAAATATACATGAATAATGGAACTATTTTTGGAGCAACACCAATTCCTGGAAAACCAGGATTAGGACAAGCAATGAAATTCCATGGTGGAACTAGTGGTGCAGACCACATAGAAGTAACAGGCATTGCAGAACAACTCCCAACAGCTAATTATAGTTTATGTTGGTGGATAAACCCAGATTCTTTAATAGGCCTAGGGGAAATAATTATTTTAGGAATAAATTATAACATCCATAATTTTGAATATTATGAAAATGGTGCATCTTTAGATGTTAGAGCAAATAATGGTGGATTAGATGATATGAATATTAATAATATTTTTAATATTGGAAACTGGATTCATATTTGCGGTATTGGAAATGATACAGGAACTTTTGTTTACACAAATGGAGTTTTAAGTGCAAGTAATATGACTGCGCAAAAATCTTACATAGCAGGTCACAATTTAAGTATTGGTGCCTATCCTGATGGTGGTTATGGTTTCAATGGTTCAATAGATGAAGTAATACTTTTCAAAAGACCATTAACCCCAGCTGAAATAACTATTCTTGCAACTGGTTAACTCTATATTAATAATTTCAAATAAAAACATAGTTTTAATTTTAGATATAAATACCTTTAAAAAAGCATAACAATTCATAATCCTATGACAGAAGAAATGTTAAACATTGGAATTGTAGGCCATATCGACCATGGTAAAACTACATTATTATCAAAACTTACTGGAAAGTTTGCAGACACCCATTCTGAAGAACTTAAACGAGGAATTACGATAAAATTAGGTTATGCTGATACAATACTTGAGAATAAAGAAAAAAAGCGCTACATAAGCTTTGTAGACTGTCCAGGACACGAAATGCTAATGGCAACCATGCTTTCAGGAGCAGCATTAATTGATGCAGCTATTCTCTTAATTGCAGCTAATGAAGGAATTAAACCCCAAACAAAAGAACATTTAATCGCACTTCAAGCAAAAAATGTTAAAAATATAATTATTGTTCAAAATAAAATTGATCTAGTAACCCAAGAGCAAGCATTAAAAAATTATAAAGAAATAAAAGAATTCACTAAAGGAACTATTGCTGAAAATGCACCAGTAATCCCAGTATCTGCTCAACAAGAAATTAACATTGATAAAATAAAAGATTTACTTTTAGAAATAAAAATACCTGAAAGAGATACCAAATCTGCACCAGAATTTCTAATTGCAAGAAGTTTTGATATTAATAAACCTGGAACAAAAATTGAAAAACTTCATGGAGGTGTTTTAGCAGGAATATTAAAAAAAGGAACAATAAAAATAGGAGACGAAATTGAGATTAAACCAGGAGTAACTGAAAAACATGCAAATCAAATTTCATATAAACCTGTTAAAACCAAAATAACATCAATTATGAGAGGAACAACACCCATTAAAGAAGCGACACCCGGAGGCTCCCTTGCATTTGAAACAGAACTGGATAATACATTATCGAAAACAGATTTCCTATCTGGGAACATAGCTTCATCACCCGGTTCATTACCCGAAATAACAGAAACAATAAAAATCAAACATCAATTATTCAAAGAATTAGTCGGAGAAGAAACTGCAGAAAAAACAATAACCCAAATACCTCCAATTAAAATGAGTGAAATGATCATGCTTTCAATTAACACTACAATTACAGTAGGGCAAGTATCAAAAATAAAGGGAAACGAAATTGAATTCAAACTTAAAATACCTGTAGTTCCAATTAAAGGAGACAGTGTAGGACTTGCAAGAAATATTCATCAACACTGGCGCCTTATCGGTTTTGGTGAAATTATTTAATTTAAGTAAAAATAATAAACCAATTAACATTCTGCAATCTTATATTATCAAAATAAATTTTATAAACCTCTATCACCTAATTATTTCATAATGATACAAATAATTTTAATAATCTTAGGAATCTGGATTTTATTTGGGATCATAATCCCAATATTATTAATGCCAAATCATTATTTAATAAAAACAAAAAGCCAATCACCAAAAGAGACTAAAAGAATTATAAGCAAATTAAAAAGAAAAAATAAACAAGAAACTCTAAAAAATATTTATAAATTTACAACAAAACAATACAGTTCTGACAACCCCTTAGCAAAAAGATTAAAATTAGTTTTTCTATATCCAACACTTTTTCAATATGATATCTCAAAATATCTGAAGAGAAAACAATTTTTAGCATGTCATCAACAAGTTTATCTTTTTAAAACATTATTATTAAACACAAATCAATTCCAAAAAAAAGATATTCAAGAAAAAACCAAAATTCAACCATATCTTATCTCTCATAAATATTTAATAGTAAATACTGGAAAAGAAAAATACAAAATAGATCCTTTTTTCAATATTTTTAAAAAATTAAAAAAATAATTTTATCTAAAAGAATTTCCAAAAAAAAGTAATTTAAAAATCTAAAGAAAACAATTCCTGAACCCAATCTACAATTCTTGCAAACAAACTTAGGCTAGATAAAGCACCACCACATGCCTGCCCAGTCAAATGTCCATGTGTTACAACCCCCCCCGAACATGCAGGACCATCAGATAAAGGAGTTAAATCATTAGGATAATCCACAAATATTATCCTTCTAAAATCAGTAACATTATTCCAAACCCCCTCTTCACTGAAACTATCCGGAGCTACTGCATCTGTCCAAGACCAACAAAGATTATCCACAGAATCTTCTAAAGTAACATATTCTCCCCTATTTATTGCAGCTCTCTCAAAAATATTATTTTTTACTTCAACAATAAAAATATCCACAAAAGGATCAGGATCAGGATTTCTAATAGAACTAGTTCCCAAAAAAGTATTCTCTATAAAACTTATATTTATAGGGTCATCAATAATCATAGTAGTATTTGAATTAATATTATAAATAAGATTTCTAATAAACTTGATATCATAAGGGGCATAATGTTGATCATTAGTATCATTATAATCATTAGCTACAATTCCATGCCCATGCTCATTTAAATCCCCAGAACTATTATATATCAAACCAACTACATCACGAATAATATTAGAATCAAGTGTAATATTATGGATAACTCTTCTTTGTGCTCCTCCACTCTCACTATTATAAAATTGAATACCATCAACATGATAAATAGAAGTAGGGACAGCAATCAAATCATAAATTTCATTTTCTTTTATTAATGAATTCTCTAAATCAACAACTAAAATTCCATCAGAAGTAAGATCATGCAAACTATTGTTATAAACATACCAATTATCTCCGGATGCAATAATTGCTATTTCAGAATTTTGTATTTCAGAGTTAATAACCTGAACATTAGTTGAATTATCTCCTTCTATTGCTTTTCTGTATCCTGAATTCATTTTTATATTATCAAAAATTAATGAATCACTATCAATAATCCAAATTCCCCTACTACCATCATCAAAAACATATTCCGGGTTTTGAATAATTATATTTTCAAACTTATAATTTTCAGCACTATTTAATATTAAACTATTAAAGATTACATTATCATCATTTCCTTTCCATGTAACTAAAGCATCTCGTTTTGAGTCTAAAACCATGTCACCATAATCTCCTGCCTCCAACAAATAAGTAAGCTCAACATCAAGCATACCTGTTGAGCTTATAATTGCCTCGTCCAAACTAAATGGATTTGCAAAACTTCCATCTCCATTTAAACCAGTTGCAGAAACATAAACATTTTCACTAGGCTCACTTCCACACGTCTCCCCAGCCAAATGTCCTTTTGTGATAATTCCATCAGAACAAGCGTCACTTCCAATTACAGGTCTAAATGAATCCCCTAAATTTACTCCATTAGCAGAGTGAGCTATATCATAAAATATCTCGACATCAGTTAAATCAGTAGACCAACTATAAGCATACTGATCAAACAAATCACCCCCATCAAAAAATAGTCCAGATGTTTCAAAATAATCTTGAGTATACTCAGGATTAAGGGCAGCAGATGTATGTAATAATTTAGTGGTATCTCCATAGGGACTATCTAAATAAACACCCGCATCTTTTATTGACCAAAAAATGTTATTATCCTCAGTAATAGGGCCTAGATTACTATCTAAATCAAGTGCACCAACACAAATATTATCATATAAAAAGATATTTGTAGCACCACTAGAAGTATAGGGTTCTAATTTAATTACACTTCCATATTTCTCTTCATTTGTTGTTGGAGCTACATAAGCTTGTCTTCCAATAAAAGTATTATTTATGATTATAATATTATCAGTAAGACCTTCCATCACAAGATGGTTATTTCGTGTTGCAGAATCATATACAAGATTATTTTCAATAAGAATATTATGATAACCCCCCACAGGCATAGTAGTAGGTCCCCAGAAAGCCATTGCATTAGAGCCCCCACTACTCCTAACAGTATTTCCCCTTAATGTAACATTATTTGAACCAATAAGTATGCCTGAACCATGAGAACCATCACTTCCTTCTATAATCTTTTCCCGACCATAGATATGATTTCCTTCAACCAATATTTCATCTAAAACCTTTGCAGGAGAAACAACATTTACCCAAAGAGATGTGGCAGCTTGATGATGTATTTCATTATCCTTAATAACCATACCACTATAATCACTCCCTTCTTCTCCAAGATTATCCTCAGTAATAACTCTAAGCCCCCTATAAGTATCACTGATATCATTATTTTCAATAGTGATATCAGACATAAGCGTCTGTGTCCTAGAATTATAAATCATAACTCCCCAGAAAGTAATACAACAATCAGAATATCCATTTAAACAATTAGTTGCAAATCTTCCAGTAATATTAGAATTTATTATCTTAATATGATTTGAAGATTCTATATGAACCAAACCATCCCATGTACCATAATAGCAACTGTCTGTTGGTGCAATAACATTAATACCATTAAATATCAAATATCTATCATAGTTTCCAGTAATCTCAAGTTTATCAAAAATAGGCTTAGCATCATTATAAGGTTCAAATAGCAAACCCTCATCCCAGCTATTTCTATCTATATCTGAAATAATACTAACCTCCCCATAATTTCCATCTTTTAATTTAATTCTCGAACCTGGATCAGCAGTTGCTTCTGCATGCTCAATTGTTTCCCAAGGACCATGAACTCCATCCCAAATAGAAGCAAGTCCATCCCAAGTATCATCTCCTAAATTTGCATCTAAATAATAAGTATTTTCAACAACAGCTTCACAAACCCCCCCACACCCCAACCCACAAGGATCATAATCACAAGCCCTATCATTTCCAGAATAATTTGAACAATCACTAACATCATTACAATCAATCAATTCATTTGAACAATTGTAAATTCTCGTATGTGCAACTGTATTCATAGATTCATAAGCACAACCATAATCACCACGATATGTTTCCCACACATAAGTCATGAATCCACCCCCATCTCCCCCATAACCATAAATATCATTTTTATAATCACTATCATCATTCAATATGCTCCAATTAGCGGGATTATTTATCCAATGATCAACATAATCAAATATTTCTGGATAATCCCATAAATCTTTTGACCTTGTTTGAGAATCTAATATAATCATTGCTAAAACTTCTCCAACCCAAGAAGGACTAACTGAACTTCTGTAAGTCCCCCCATTGTTCATCTCTTCAGGATAAAGCAACCCATCAGGGTCTCTACACATACAATTACTTGTACACTGAGGCCAAGTAGTTTGTCCTGAGGAACATTCTTCACTTCCAAACATAATTTCTGAATTTGAATTATAGTAAACATATCCATCTTCTGCAAATTTATGAGCCAAAGGATAAGTTTGTGTAAAAATTGGAAGATCTTTTAGAGATTCTTCATCTAACATTATTCCCGCAAAAAGAATCGGCCATTTATGACCAGAACCATATCCTCCTGCAGCCATCCAAGCGTAATCATTCCGTGATGCAATAGGATAATTATCAATTCCAAGTTGGATAAGTCTATTTACATAATCTACCTTGTCTGGAATATTAAATAACATCTCAATAGAAATCCGTGAAACTATTCTTGTTTGGCGAGGTGGATAGGAATTCCCAATATCTGAAATAGGGAATATGTTTTCCTCCCCAAAAGTTTTGGGACCATGATAAATCCAAGGCATTTTCATGTTTTCTGTAAGATTAGGTATATCAATATTGGTAGGAACCGGAAGATTAGGTAATAAATTATAATCAACATCTCTAGTATCATAAAAGACTTTTTCTCCAAAAACAAAAGCAGGCCTAAATGTTGTATCCGGATAAATATTATCAACAATTGTAAGAACTGCGGAACTATTTATTGCACTTTTATCTCCATCAACATAAGCATAAAAATATACCCCTTTAACCGAAATTAATGATTTATTTGCAGAGATTTCTATAGGAAATTTTACTCTAATCGTTTCATTATAAGGATAATGATAATCAGTAAGTCTAACGTCATATCCTTGAGTTGAAACCCCAGGAACAGGGTCAATCATTGCCCCATTTTTTGTACCATCCCAAATAGGATCAACACTTATAGTATTAACAACTCCAGTCACATCATTAGTCTTAACCCAATAATCTCCATTTGCAAATGTTCCATACAAATACTTACTGCCATCCCTAACCCCTTCATCCTCAGAATCATTTATAACAGGCTTATCAAAAAACCAAGTAATTCCAAATTGAGTTAGATTGTTGTTTATAAGAGTTTCACCTTCACCACAACCCTCATCTCCCCCAACCCCACAAGGATCATAATTACAAGCCCTATCATTAGGATAATCTAAACACTCGATAACCTCAGAACAATCAACTAATTCACCTGAACAATTGTAAACCCTGACCCCTTCATAAGATAAATAATCTTCATAAATACAACCAAACTGACTTCTATAGGTATCCCATAAATCTGCGACAAATGAAGTAGGAGTATGTCTAGCTTTATCCACTATGCCTTCATCTGTCATAAACATATCAACATAATCAAAATAAGGATTCCACTTCCAAATAGACCTTCCAGTTTCTGTTTTATCCTGAATTAAGATTGCCAAGGCAGCTAATTGAGGGCCAACTAATTCTTCTCCAGTACTATATCTATACGCTCTACTCCAATAATCTCCTGCAGGATTACATGGATGTCTTTCTCCCCAATCAGGTAATCCTAATCTTCCCTGAGGGAATAACTGAACTCTTGCTATCTTACCACTTCCAGGAGTTACAGGAGTTCTTAATTCCATTTTATCCAGACCTGTTCCAGTTGCATTAACACCAATTATCCTAACATATTCTTCATTGCCAGACCCATAATCCCAAATTAACCAATAATCAAAATTAGTTCCAGAACTTCTTGCAGGAATAATTGTTCCATCATCAGAAATAGACCAATCAGTTCCATCATCATCAATAATTATTGTAGGATCACCTGAATCAACCCTAGAATTTCCCCGAGTTGCAATATATTTATCATCAGACCAATAATCAATATCTGTCTGATTAACATAAAATATTTGTGCATCCTCCATAAAATACAAATGATGCTTTCGTGGATCATCACTTGCCCCCAAGGTTTCTCCAGTTTTTTTCATTCTTTCATCATCTAAAACTAATCCTGCAAATAATATTGGCCACTTATCTCCATGACCGATCTGACCCCCCACATAACCAGAAGAAAAATTTGCTAATCTTGCCCCATACATATCTACCCCATACTGAATAAGATACATGGACAAATTTTCTTTCCAATTCAAAGGATAGTCTTTATCATTTATCAGCTGTGTTTCATTCATTAGCATAAGTGCAACAA
>Ga0222658_1001365_pt1 | contig 10735 bp, 10 predicted proteins | sample AntAcemetagen476_FD_179830 | JGI IMG/M metagenome (GOLD analysis project Ga0222658, IMG submission 179830) | Saline water microbial communities from Ace Lake, Antarctica - #476 | ecosystem: Environmental > Aquatic > Non-marine Saline and Alkaline > Saline | place: Antarctica: Ace Lake... | reverse complement strand
TAAACAAAGGGAGGTAGAAAGATGATATTGAAAATAAGAACAGTAGATGAGGGTTGGTGTTATTATCAAATTAATGGAAGAATTAAGCATAGACCTTTAACGCTAGCACAATATGAGAATGGTTGTAAATTTTTAGCATTTGATAGAAGAGAAATAGATTTGCTTTCTCTTAGAAATATAAGAAAAGAAATAAATAGCTATGATGGTGGTTTAAAAGTAATAAGATTTGAACATGCTAAAGCAGATAATAGAGATTATGTTATTTATACTAATTTAACAGTATATTTGCTTAATGATGAAGGAAAAACAATAGAAAGAATTAATTAACAAATTCTCCCTAACTTTACTTAAATAGAAGAATTATAATATAATGGAACTTAATCTTACATTATTAATACTTATAGTAGTAGGTGCAATTTTCTTATTTTTAGCAGGTAATTAAATGAATAGAGAAAGTATTCTTATCTTATTGGTAATAATAGAGTTAGCATTGATTTGGTTCTTTATAAAATATGGTAAAGACTTAGAACGGAATTTTACTTTTAAGAAGAGGTTATAATGGAAAGAAAGAAGAAATGTATTGTTTGTGGGGAACATAAAGAATTATCAGAATTTTATTCTTGTGTAAGGACTATTAAGAAATGGACTTATAGAAGTTATCAATCTGCTTGTAAATTATGTAATGGTATATATAGTAAAAAATACAATGAAAAATATCAGAAAAAAAGAAAAGTATATTTAGATTCTCATCCTTGGGAAAAAACTTATCTTTATATTAAACGAAGATGTTGTTGTAAAGATGGTAAATATTTTAAAAGAGGCATTAAAAATTTTCTTATAAAAGAAGATTTAAAATATTTATGGTTTAGAGATAAAGCTTATTTAATGCAGAAACCAAGTATTGATAGAATTGATTCTGATGGTGATTATATTTTATCTAACTGTAGATATAGAGAGTGGTTAGAGAATTCAAAAGATGTAGATAGAACTAAGTTTTTAGGTGAGAAAAATCCTAATTGGAAAGGTGGTTTTCCTCATTGTCCGATATGTAACAAGCAATTAGCTGATTATAATGCTAAATCTTGTAGAGAGCATATAAAAGAAATTAAATAAAGACCCACTATATATTGTGGTTGAAATTAAAATAAACCACAATATACAGGTATTTAATTTATTTTGCGATTTACCCTTGACACCGAGTAAATCGTGTGGTATACTTATAGTAGAGGGAGAATACTATGTATAACTATGTCTATTTATTAAATATTATAACAGAAAAGTATCGTAACCCTTTTAATCGCCTATAATTAGGCGATTTTTTTATTTAATCTTAAAATAATGTAAGGACTAAAATGGCAGAAAATTCTAATTATAAACCAGAGTTTCAAGGGCTTATCACGAAAGAAAAACACACTGCCGAAAAATTATTTGAAGCATATAGGGATAGGTATAACATTAGTAGTTTCAGCGATTTACAACTTTTGACTACGTTAGTTTTTCGTGAAATTTTACAAATTAGGTATAAAAAGAAAATATCAAGCCTTAATAAAAATCTTGCAGTAAAAGAAGCACAAATTATACCAAGACATTTAATGGATTCTTTAGATAGTAACGAGGAAAAAATACTTATACTTAAAGAAAAATTAAATTTATTTAAAGAAAGGCAGGAAGAAGACCCTTTTAATTATTTAGAAACTTTGAAAAAGAAATTTGAACTTTATAGAAAAGACTATCCAGAAGAGTTTAAAACTACTTGTCCTTTTTGTTCAGAAGTTTTCTTTTTAAATATAAGAACTACTAATTATAAAGAATCTAAATTAAAACTTTATAAGGACAAAGTGCTTTGCAATGAACATTTATGGCATTGTTATAAAGAAAATAAAATTACTAAGACTGATATGGCATCAATACTTAATGTGAGCGCAGATTACGTAGATTGGTTAGAAAGTAAAATATATTATAAAGAAACTAAAACAAATAATGATAGAGAATAATGGAAAGTCTGTTTTTAATAAGTTAATTTAGTTTAAGTTTTATCCTTCCGAATAATTCTCACCGCTTATAAGTTAAATCCCAAAAAATTTAAGGAAATAATTAATGTTATTACAAAAAATAACAGAATCTGAGATTCTATTTATGGAATCGTGGTATAATCCTCGATGTTTAGGAGAATCTCTTTTTGCTGATTTGGATAATTTTGGAAGATTTGATGAAAAGAAATTTAGTTCTATTCGTTTATATCAACTTCCAATGCTATCTGATGAATCAATGATAGATTTTAAAGCAACAGCTAAATATCATAAGCTTTCAAAAAAAGAAACCTTTAAATTAAAAAAGAATGTAGGTGAGTGCTATAATTTTGGAGCTAGATTATATGGCAAAACATTAATTTCACTTACTTTAGATATTGCTTTATCTGCTCTTTATCAAAAAGGATTAAAATCTGCTTTCTTTTCTATAGACGAGAAAAGATTGCGTGGAGTATTAACTTTAGTAGAACAGGCGATGAAATATCATCCAATATATAAAATTTTTGATTTTATTTGTAAATATAAACCAGAGATTAAGTTTCAAAGCAAAAGAAATTATTGGAGTCTTAAAGGTGTAAATATGACTTTAAAAGGAAAATCTCCTGGAGAACAGTTTTATCAACTTCACGTTGAAAAAATGTGGGGAGATGAAGTTTCTTTTGAAACTCCTGAAATTTACAAAAAAAGAAGAGACTCTGGTTCTGAACTTGGAGTAATAAACAGATTAGCAGGAATGACTAATTTTACTAAACAATCACCAGCAGGTAAAACTTTTTATGACCCAAAAAATAAAGAAAAAGTTATAAATTTACCTCGATATGTAAATCCTTTTTGGTCTGGCGAAGATAAAGAAGATGCTCTTGTAGAATTCGGTGGAGAAGGAGCACCTAATTTTAGGGTTTTTGTTGGGGGAGAAGTTATAGAAGATGGGTTATCAGAAATAGATATGGATAGAGTTAAAGATTGTTATCAAAGTAAAAATAGAATAAAGCGATTTGAATTAAAAAAGAAACAATTTGAATATTTTGAGAATTTAATAGTAGTAGAAAGACCCAAAAGTGCAGAACGTATATTTATTTGTGCAGATATAGGAGAATCAGCAGGAACGGATATAACTATATTTTCAGAAAATGGAAATAAATATAATTATATTTATAATATTATTTTATATAATTTTATTAAAGATGAACAGGAAGAAGTTTTTAATTGGCTTATTGAAAAATTAGGAGCAGAAGTAATCGCATTTGATTGTGGAGATGCAATGGGGAGAACTTTAGCAGATGATTTTGAAAAGAGATACTCTAAAGATAATGTAGTAAGATACTCAGGTGCTTCTAAAATTAATGTAGGATTTCAAAAAGACGAGAAAGGAAAAGAAATTTTAGTATCTGGAAAACCTGTTTTTCGTCAAGAATATATGTCAGAATGGTCTATGAATAGATTAAAAGTTCTTTTATATGAAACTAGAATAAATATACCTGTAGATTATAAATTACATAATCAATTAGCAAGTATAATATCAACACATTCAGGAACTAGAAAAGTTTATGCTTGTCTTTCGGAAAGCGGAGACCATTTAATAGATAGTTTTAGAGTATTTGCAACAGCTCAATGGCTTAAAAAAGATTTTAATCAAACTCCACAAATGAGACGAGAATGGGGAGTGGGTGAGGTATCATGGAAAAATTAAATAAGGAGAATTTATAATGGCAACTGATTCATCTAATCTATTAATTAATTATGTATTATCGCTCCTACTTAAAAAAATCGTAGTGCCTAGCGACTATCACAATCAAGTTGAAGCAGTAAGAGAAATGCAGTCTGATGATGTTTCAGGTCTCGTAGATTCTTTGACTGATTTTCAAATAAATAGTGCCTCAGTAGATTTTTCTATTGAAACACCAAATGCCGAATATACTCGCATATTAAAGAAATGGTTAGATACTATTAATAAAGATTATAGAGGAAAGCTTCCATCAGGTATACAATTTATAGCAGAACAATATTTTAGAGAAAGATGGAAATACTCTTCTTTTCCTGTATTAAAAATAATGGAATGGAAAACTATGAATGGATTAATACTCCCTACTAGAATGTCTTTTGTAGATGGAGAAAGTATTTATGCTAAAGATAAAGATAAAGAAGATGTTATTAAAATAGATAATTATGATTATTTTATTACTGATAAAACAGACCCTAAAAATAAATTAGAAAATAATTGTTTATTTTCTCGACCTTATGGGCGTTATTTTGATAAATATCCTATACCTTACCTTATTAAAAGAGGTATTTATCATAATTGGAAAATAATACAATCTATAAAAAATAAAGAAACAGAAATTCTTGACCAAATTATACCTTATATATTGTTGATTAAGAAAGGTTTTAAGGGCAATACTATAGATGAAAGTAAATCTTATTCTTCTGAAGAATTAAAAAGTGTAGTTCAGCAATTTCAGGATTTAATGAATACTTTAAAATCTACTAATGTAGACGATAAACAAATTAAATCCCCTGTTAGAGCAACTAATTTTGATGAAGAGATTAAACATTTAATTCCAGATTTAAAATCTATTTTTGAACCAGGGTTATTTGCAGTAGCAGAAAAGAGTATACTCGCTGGTTTAGGGTTTTTAGATATAGCAGAAGGTGTAAGTCAAAGTAGAAAAGAATCTATTTTAAATCCTAAATTATTTATTGCTGAAACTAAAAAAGGTGTAAAAGATTTTAAACAAATAATGAAAGAATTACTTTTATTAATAAGAGATAAAAATGAGATGCATACTAAATATAATAATGTAGAAACTCATGTAATATCTTCGCCTGTTAATGTGTTTATTAGCGACGACTTTAAAGAAAAAATTAGGCAACTTTATGATAGGGGCAGAATATCTTCACAAACTGCTGTAGAAATTATTGCAGAGGTAGATTTTAAAACAGAAGTAATGAGAAGAGAGAAAGAGGAACAAGACGGTATTAGTGAGAAGATGTTCCCAGTAGTAACTAATAATGTTGAAGGTAAAGGTTTTGATTTACCTAACGAAGAACCAGCAACACAAGATAAAAACGATAAAGAACTGCCTGATGATAAAGTAGATGAAACAGAAAAACAAGAATATAATTTAGGAAAGAAAAAATTAGTAGGTGCTCCTTACTCAACTATTCAAAGTTTACCGAGTTATATAAAGAAAAAATATGATAAAGCTTCTCAAAATAAGTGGCTCAAAATTTGGAATTCGGCTTATAAATATATGTTAAAAAAGACAGGTAACGCAATTAAAGCGGAGGCATATGCTTTCAGAACTGCTAATGCTAAAATGAGATTAAAAGTTAAAAGTAAGGAAAATGAATAATGAAAAATAGAAATAAGAGAATTAGACAGATTTTAACTAAAAAATTTAATAGAAAAAGAATAAAAAATCTTTTAACTAAAGCATTTCTTATGAAAGAATATATAGATAATCAAAAATCTTGTTTTAAAATTGCTAGAGAAATTAAGGTTTGTCATGCAACTGTAGAAAATTATTTACATAAATTTAAAATTAAAACTCGAACTAATAAAGAAGCTCATACTGGAAAATTAAATTTTATGTATGGCAAGCGATTTTTTGGTGAAGATAATCCTAATTTTCAAAATGGAGGCGTAACAGGTAAAGTTTATTACTGCATAGATTGTGGAACACCAGTTACTTTTATGTCTACTATTAAAGGGCATGGAAGATGCAAATCATGTGCTCATAAAGGAAAATTAAGTTTTACTTTTGGCAAACATGCTTATCATGGTAAAGGAAAAAAGTATAAAGGTATTTTTATGAGGTCTACTTGGGAAAGAAAGTTTGCTTTCTTTTTAGATTGCAGTGGAATTAAATGGGAATATGAATCTAAAAGGTTTTATTTTGAAGATTGCACATATTGTCCTGATTTTTATATACCAAAATGGGATTTGTATATAGAAATTAAGGGATGGTGGAGACCAAATACAAGGAAAAGATTTGACTTATTTAAAAAGAATTATCCAGATAAAAGTATAAAAGTATTAATGCAGAAAGAATTACAAGAGATAGGACTTCAAGTATAGGAGGATTACAATGGAAAGAGGAATAACAAACAAAGATGCTCAGGATTTTTTACAAGATGTTAAAGATAATGGTAAAGTAGAAATCTTACATGAAGGTAGTAAAGAGGTTAATGATTTAATTCAATCAGCTAAAAAGAGAGGTATACTTATTGAAGGTAGTAAAGACCTCGGCGTTTTGAAGACTATATATTTATTTGCAGATGTGCCCAATAGTAATAAGGCTATTGTGCCCTCTAAAGAATTTAAAAAAATCTTTCCACAGATAATCGGCAAGCCAATGAACCTTGACCACAACCGTAAAGAAATTATCGGTTTCTATATTGACTATAAATACATACTTAAAGAAAATAAAGCGATTGCCTATGCGGTTTTCTTCAAATCGAATTATCCTATGCTTTGGGAAAAAGCGAAAGATTTCCAGAAAAAAGGAAAGTTGAGTTCTAGTTTTGAGTTATGGAGCGATAATAATAAAACAGAATATTTGACAAACGGAGATTATAAATTAAGAGATATTTCCATTGCAGGTGGGGCATTAATTCTAGAAGAATACGGTAATAAACCCGCTTTTAAAAATGCGAAGGTTCTTTCTATGTCTAAAAAAGTAAATCTTAAAGAATGTATAGGTGCAAAATGCCTTGTAACAGCATCAAAATATAAACAGGAGGATATTATCGTGGCAGGAGACTATTTTAAGGATTCAGTAAAAGAGAATAAGAAACAGTTAGAAGAGGAAACAAGGCTTAAAGAAGAAAAGACAAAAGAAGAAGTTAAGCCTGAAGTTAAGAAAGAAGAGGTTAAAACCGAAGAGTCTCCTAAAGTTGAAGATAAAAAAGAAGTAAAAACTGAACCCAAGATAGAAAAAATAGAAGATAAACCTAAAGAAGAAGTTAAAGAAGAGAAAAAGGTCGAAGAACCTAAAGTTGAGAAAAAAGAAGAAGACAAACCTGCTATTCCTAAACTTAAATGCTCTAATTGCGAAATAGAGTTTGATTATACAGGTATAGACGCTACTACAAAATGCCCTAAATGTTTTGCTATAATTGATAAAGCAGGTAAAATGATTTACCCCCCTCAGATAAAGGACTTTAAAATAGCATGCCCTACTTGTAAAACAAATAATTGGTTAATTTTAGCAAGAGATGATGAAACAATAAAAACAAGATGTCTATCTTGTTCTAAAGAATTTAATATGGGGTTTGAGGTAAAGAAAGAAAAGATAGCTGATAGAATTAATTTTTTATATAGTTCCTATGTTAGATGCCCTCAATGTTCAAATTCAGTTCCATATGCAGGAGTATCTAGTATAGAGGAAGCAAGTGTAAAATGTGGTAAATGTGGATTACAATTTGCTTTTAATATTAAGAAATCGGCTATGAATAAGAAGATTTCTAAAATAGAAGAGATAGTTCCAAAAGAAATAAAGAAGTCTTCAGAGCAAGGAGGAAAACAAACGATGGAGTTAAAACCAGATGCTAAGAAAGTAGAGGCAACTACGCCCAAAGATTTAGGAGAATCTAAGGAAGTTGCTAAAGAAGTAAAAGTTGTAGAAAAAGTTGAAGTTAAAGAGCAACCAAAAACAGAAGAGATTCCTAAAGCAAAGGTCGAAGAGCCTAAAGTTGAGGAAACTCCAAAGAAAGCGGAAGCTCCTAAAACTGAAGAGAAACAAGGCAATGATTTAGTATTTTCGATGAAAGATAAAGTAGAAGAAGTGGTTATTGATGCAGATACTGATACTACAGATAATGCAGAGATTACTGTTTCTGAAATAGAAAAAGTAGAACCTATAGATAAATATTCTAAATCAAAAACACTTCGTAAAGCAGTAGATAAGATTAAAGATGTTGAAATAGCATTAACTGAAGCTAATGATGAATCAGCTTTAAGAAAATCAGCTATTAAGAAATTAGTAACTAAGATTTTAAAGTTAAAGAAAGAAGTAAAGCTTTATAAAGCTAATGCTAAATCTATAATAGAACGAAGAGCAGAGCTTGGCGAAACAGAATTAACAGATGCAGAATTACTTAATGATGATAAGTTTAATTTAGCTAAAGCAGAAAAAGAAAATTTAGATTTAAAAGCTAAACAGTTAAATACAGGTAATGAAATAGTTGGTAGAAAGAAACATGATGGCGATTATTTAACTAAACGAGCAAAAGCAATAGACGCAGAAGCTTTTAAACATGTAAATAAGAATAAGAAATAATTGCTACTTTTTTCAAGTAGAAAAGATAATAGAAAAAGATAAATAATATTCAAAAAAAGATAGATTTAAAAATTTTTCCTGAAATAAGAGGTAAATAAAATGGAAAAAGACATTAGATTAGAAATTGCGAGATTGATAGGCGAGCCTATTAACGCACAGTTACCAGTTCCTGTAGAATTGGCAGAGATAGCTGATGTATTTACAGCAGAGCCTGGCGAGAAAGTGTGGAGATATACCGCTTTTGATACTTCGTTAGATACTATTTTAGCTGTAGATGCTGATGGTGCTATAACACAGGTTAAGAGAAGCCCAATTGGTGATGTAGAGCTTACGTTTTCAGGTTTAAACTCTAAAGAAGAGTATGTGCTTATAGATGACATTCTTGGTGAAACGGACAATGTGTCTGTATTAGCAAGAAGGAAAGAATCAATCTCTCGTGGAATGGATAAGAGAGAGATAAAAGCTATAATTACCGCTATACTGGCTAATACTGCTGGTTATCTTCCTGGCGTGGAGTGCCCTGAATTTACAGTGTCTTCAACACATGACCTGTATGATGTTATAATGGGTATGAAACACCTTATAGAAGATTACGGTGATGCGTTTGTTCTGTTGGTTGGAACTGCTGTTAAAGAAGCTATAGATACTTATGACAAGGATAATGTTGCTTCATTTAATTATAACATTACTTTGTTAGAAAGGCTTGAAAAGCTAGGTATTAAAGTTGTAAAGATATTTGGTAAAGTTGAGGAAACTGATGGCGGTGGAGAATTGGCTATAATGGATTCTAAAAAGCTAATTTTGGTTGCTAAGAATTCAAGAATCGCAGAAGGAAAGCCTGTTAAGTTTGTAAGGCGTAAGATTTCTGCTGATATTGCTAAATTGATGGGTGCAGATGTGGACAGTGCTCAGAGAGCATTGATTGTAAGTCCTACTCCTGTAAATAAGGCTGGAGTAAACACATTGGCATATAGCATATATGGCTATGAATCAAATGTGCTAACTATTTGTAACCCCAAGGCAATTTCGATTGCAGATGCAACTTCGATTCTCTAATTGAGAAACCCCGAAGGAGGGGCGGAAAACCCCTCCTTCTTTTAACTAATTGAAAGACAAAACTATGAAACTTACAAAAAGAAATTTAAAAAGAGAATATTTAAAGAATAAAAAGACAACCTATCAAATTGCTAATATGGTAGGATGTTCTCGAATGACTGTTTCAAGATATTTAAAGATATATAAAATTCCAAAGAGAATAAATTCTTTAAAATATCCCAAATTAACTAAAGAATATTTATTAAAAGAATATATAATAAATAAAAAAACCGCCCCTACAATCGCTGAAGAGTTAAATTGTAATCCTAGCACTGTTTATTTTAATTTAAAAAAATATAAAATTAAAATAAGAAGTAATAAAGAATATATAAATCGTCATCATACTGAAAAAACTAAAAAAATATTACGCACTTATCGGGGAGAAAAACATTCGCAGTGGAAAGGCGGTAAAAGTTTAAATAAAAAGAAATATGCTTTTGAATATTATAGAAAAAATACTATTAAAATTAAAGAACGAGCTCTAAATTGGTATTTAAAAAATAAAACAAGAGCATTAGAAACAGCTAAAAAATATAATACCCAAAGACGCAAACGAGATTTTGGATTCCGCATGGAGCATATTTTAAGAAGTAGATTATGTTCTGCATTGAAAGGCAAAACCAAATCAAAATCTACGTTAAAATTATTAGGTTGCACTATATTAAAATTAAAACAACATCTCGAAAATCAATTCAAAAAAGGAATGAATTGGTCAAATTATGGTAATGGTTGGTATGGCATGGGCATGGAAGAATGGCATATTGACCACATTCGCCCTTGTGCGAGCTTTGATTTAAGTAAACCTGAAGAACAACACAAATGCTTTAATTATACTAACTTACAGCCCTTATGGGCAAAAGAAAATTTGGAGAAACATATAAAATGGGATTAATTACATACAAATCGGGTCAAATCGGACAGAAAGAAAGATTAATTATTAAATGTGTCGTGGATGAAAATATTGACCCTTATAATGATTTTTATATCACAAAAGACCGTATGAGATTATATTTAAAGGATAATCAAGATTTATTATTTGACGGTTTAAAAAAAGGAGATAAAATAGTATATCAAGAAGAGCTTGGTATAATTTTCGTTACTGGTTTTTCGGATGGGTTCGATAGAAAGTATATTAAGATTTTAGCCAAAGATTCTCACAGCGTAGGAAAGCTTCTAAAACGCATGCTCTGGGAATTAAAAAATACGGACTTATACATAAAAATAAAATTGAACAACCCCATTAAAGAAGTATTAGAGAAGAATGGGTGGAAATATTTTGGAGCAAGAGGCAAAGAAATTTTACTTATAAGAAAAGCTAATTAAAGGAGA
>Ga0222658_1001364_pt1 | contig 10736 bp, 11 predicted proteins | sample AntAcemetagen476_FD_179830 | JGI IMG/M metagenome (GOLD analysis project Ga0222658, IMG submission 179830) | Saline water microbial communities from Ace Lake, Antarctica - #476 | ecosystem: Environmental > Aquatic > Non-marine Saline and Alkaline > Saline | place: Antarctica: Ace Lake... | reverse complement strand
TATTGCTTGCAAGGGCGACAGTCGCGCCGGAAATCTTACTGAAAGGATATGCGTAATAATCAGCTGTTGAAATACCCTTACTACGCAACCCATCAGCCCTATCAAGAAAAAGTAAATCACCTTTGTCGATCTCCACATTTCCATGAACATCGACTTCACATTGATTTCCTTTTCCCCAACTACCTCTATATAGTTTCCGATCATAATCTCCCACACAAAGCCCCAATTAGAAAGCCTGCATATACTTGTACGATACGCCACTGAACTTTGTTACAAGGTTAAAATCAACATTAGCAGACGCTGCTTCCGTCTTGACGCAGTATCCCAACAGGCAGTAATATGCAGTTGTCAGCTCGGCAAAAGTTTTGCTAACAACAATCTGATCGGAAGCCGCCGCCGCTGCGCTTGTCGCCCCTGCGATCAACTGACCAAGAGTAACTCCTCCGGCTGCCAATAGCGGAAAACGAAAAATGCCGGTAGTGGCAAGCGGAATTTTCTCTGTAGTTCCAGATACGCTTCCCTTCATTGCGACCCCACCAAACTGGGCGTCATAATACTCGGAGGAAACATCCCCTAAAAAACTTACAGGATAGGCATACCAATCCGCCGTGGTCTGTGCTGAAGACGCGGTTTTAAAAGGAGATGCCATGCTCATTATGACCAAAAGATCCCCCTTCTCAACTACGACATTCCCATGAACATCAACCTCAACTTCGTTTGTATCACCTCTAAGGTGTCTGTTATTTTCGCTCATCTTTATAAACCTCCTTATTCAAATTTTCTTACTTAATCGCGCCCTTGAATTTGTCCTGAGCCGATTCTTTTTTCTTTTTCAAATCATCGAAATTACTTTCAGTCGTATCCCTGAATTCATCACCGGCATTTATCTTGTCTTTAGAAGTACTCCAAAGCTCTGCCCTATCCTTGATGGCTTTTTCAATATCTTCATCTTGCTTGCCCATCAAGTCGGCCTTAAACAGATCGGAAACGGCTTCTTTAGGAAGCTTTGCCAGGCCGAGCTTTTCAGTGATGAAAGCATCTTTCTTTGAGGCGTTGGCTTTGGTCTCAAACTCGTCCACTTTCTTTTTCAGATCGGCAATCTCCGTCTCAAAGCCTTCAACCTTCTTTGTTAAGTCTTCGTTGACTTTGGTCAAATCCTCATTTGCCTTTTTCAGGGTGCCATTTTCCTCTTCCATCCCTTTGACCTTCTCTGCATCCTGAATCGTAGCCTTGATCGCATCTACCAGATCGGGCCTTTCCTTACCAAGTTCCTCCATTGTTAATTTTGTCCAATCCATTTCATCTTCCTCCTCTTTTTTATCTTGTTTGTTATGAAGTAATTCAGGCATCGTTGATCCCTTGCCTGCCGTTCCCTTGCCGGACATTATCTTTCCAATCTCAGATTCAAGATCATCCAAAACCGCCGAAATTGATTTTTTCTTATCAGCAATTTTCATTTTCTTGTCCCTGAGAATTTCCTCAATAACATCTGAAGCCTGCCAATTAAGATCACTAATCGCTCTTGATATCTTTTTTTCCTTTATCTTATCAACCAGCAACCCTTCCATATAATTTGTTATGTTATGAAAAACAATCGCTTTTGTCGTTCCATCCGGTTCATCCTCTACCATCTCAGTTATTTCCTCGACCCAACTTTGCCTTTCATTTTCCACATCCTCGTGTGTGCTCTCAAACAAAGTCGTTGTTGTGGCCGCTGACGCCACAAGGTCAATGGATTTCAAGGACTCAATTTCCACTACATGTTCCTGACCCTTATCATCTTTGTATACTTTGACTCTTGAATTAATCGAATTACCGACTCCCTCCGGTCTCATTGTGGCAACATCCTTAACCAGTTCCCAAAACACGGGCCTGACTGTCAAATTAGAAAATACTTTCTCTCCGTCCCGATGCGAGTTTGAAAAGATCCCTGCCCAATCGCGAATATCCCTAACTCCGTCACGATCTTTCGCTTCTGATTTGCTTGGATGATTAATGAAAAACTTCGAGCCGTTACTAAGATGGGTTAGGGCTTCAATTGCAGGATCTTGATAGGTGTATCCGTTCTTACTATAGCGCGTCCCAAAGACGCAAACATTCTGAATTGTATGGTTAGTTTCGTCAATATTCGCCTCTTCAATATCGGCAAACATGCTGCCATCCCATGAGGCTATAATATCCTTTGTCCTTATCAAATGCGCTTTTATTGTCATTTTTTTTGCCTCTGTTAATTGATTAACTATTCTGCCAAAACTCGGCAATTCCATTCATAAAAATATGTTCATGCTCGATTATAGGTTTTTCTTCTGCCATCTTTAGCCCTGTACTCTTGACACAAATAGGAATCGCCTCTTCCCTTGTTTTTCCTGTTGCCATGATCTTTGTAATACAATCTTCAAGCTTTTTAGGCATCTTCCAACTCCATTTTTTATATTGTATATTATGAATATACCTTTTGAAAAATATTTTACCTATTTATTTTCATTTTTTAATCATTCTAAAAACACAATTCCTTTGCATCTCATCAAAGCATCAACCAATCCGCTTGCAATTTTGTCATATCCGTCAACCGTCGGCCACTTTACCTGTTCAATATCAACTATCGTCTCCTTAATATTGATAGTAAATCCATTGATTAAAAGCTCTTGTAGATATTTTAAATTCAGATCATCTGCTATTTTCTGAAAGAAGCCTAAATCTTCAACACTTCCAAATTCACCAACCTGTTTATCCTCAGTTTTTATATAGATCATTTCTTTTCCTCAAATTTATCGCATTGTGCTGTTGCATTTTCAACATAGTTTGGAATACCTTCCGGATACTGGCTGCATATTAACTTTCCAATATCTTCCTCATCATTGGATAAATCCCATTTGAAGGATTTACTGTATTTGCATTTGCCGCATTGCAATATAGGAATCATTTTATTTAATCTCCTTTTATTCCAATCCCACTCTTCAACTTAACCTTCTTTGCCAACCCCTTCTTCAAATTAACTTCCATTCTGAGAAATATCTTCTTGACAACAGGATGCAACGCCTCACCATTCGCCATCTTTGCAAAACACTCGGCATAGAACTCGCCCTCATTTGTCAGGCCGTACTTGCTAATGAACCTGGGCATGTCGGCCTTGCCGATGCCCTTCCTCAATTCAACAATCGTTTTCTTTGACAGCTTCTTGCCGGCCATCTCCTCTGTCCCGCCCAATGCAAAATATTTCTGATGTCCAATCTCATGTCTGAATACATGTCCTCGGCTTGCAGTGCCAAACCAGCCATCCAAGGCATGTTGTTCCTTCACAAGATCAACCATATCGTCGACAGTCTTGAAAAATCTTGGATTGAAAGCGACCGTCCCATCCTCAAACGCCAACCCTGCAAGTTCTCTATTCTTGCCTACAAAGAACGATTCATCAAAGCGCACAGCCGAAGGCTTGACCTGATACTCGTCCGCTATGCCCTTCAGATACTGGTTGAACAAATTTGCCGAGTCAGTATCAAGATCATCATAATCAGCAACATCCAAATCAAACCTTTTCTTGGCATAATTCTCAGCCCTGACCCTTGTCTTTTGCATCGGGACTTTGGCCTTGGCGATTGGAGGAGTGTCAAATTTCTTTGCCCCTTTATTCAATAACACTTTCAATTTGACCATTGTCTCTGCATCATCAATATGCCCGACCATGGTCATATCCCGCAGTCGCCAACTGCCGATATCCTTCCTGTAAAAGACCTGACCGAAATGCTCCGAGTTCACATCCATGTCTATCGCTGTCTGATGCTGTCTTATCCCATACTTCTTGACAAAGGCATTCTTGCGAAGCCTGGCTGGCTTCTCGACACTAAGTTGATGAGCAAGACCACGATTGTTCTGTAAGATGGTCTTATGCTCTATAAATTCATTGTTAAGAAAAAAGTCAAACGGCTTGCTTCCAGTGCTATGTTCTGCTCCGAGCTTTCTCGCAAGTTCCCTTTCCCAACGTTCAGCAACGCTTCTCGATTGTCCATCTATTATGTATTTGTTCTTGTGTGCGGCCACCTGTCTCATAGACATCTTGGCTTGGAGTTTGGAGGAGATGGGTTTAATAGATTTGATCCTGTTGGGAAAGATCTTTTCTGCTCTTTGTAAAGCAAGCCAATTCTTAATAAGATTTTTATCCCTAAAATTTTGAAATTTAAAAGCAAAAGGCAAAGAATCTCCTATCTTTATTGCTTTATAAGCATCATCCAACTCGATCTTTGGAATCTTAACCCCAACATAATGATAGAAATCATCCCATTTACCTATATCTGTAATTTCCACAACCTTTCCTTTTACAACAGGAAAACAATGTTCTGTTGCACGCCACTCATATTGCGGAATCATACCTCTTGGACTATATTTATAAGAAATATGTCTATGTATTACAAACCCCATGTAAGCATCCGTATCCTTTTTTCCTTTAACATACTTCAAAGTATTTCTATGACAGGCGCCTGAAGACATAGTCCCTTTATATTCTCCAAGTTGTAATTCTGGCAATTGATCAATCTTTGGAAGATCTCGTTTTGCCATAGGTATTTTATCCAATTCTTTTCTTATGCTCTTAGGAAGTCTTTCAATTTTTCCGACCTTCACTCCAACACCTTTTCCATACAACTTCATTCTTGACAATGCCACATAGTCGCCAAGTATTTCCTGCATCCGCTTCGCCTTCATGCCCTGTTCCGAAAAGTAACGCATAATATTGAGTTCGTTCAGATTATGCTGGGCGGTCGACAAAGACTGTTTGACAAGCACGTCATCAAGATGCTTTGCCACGGAGTCCCATTCCTTGGCCTTGACAGACTTGACAAAGTCATTCATTGTTATAGCATTGATCTTGTCGGCAAGTTTCCATTCGGGATGGGTTGTTGTTAATGGCTTTTTAATCTTAGCCTTCACCCCCTTCTCAACAAGAATAGATTTTGCAAAATCTTGCCCAGAAGGAGTCCTGTCTTTGGCAATAGTAAAACGACCACCTTGCGATTCAATCTTATTACGAATCTTATTTACAAATTTAGTAGCGATGCCTTTTCTATGATATTTAGGGCTGACAATCACAACTGCAAGTTCATAGTCTTTCCCTTTTAGGTGAGTAGCAATTGCAAATCCTACTTTCCCATCTTGTGTTGAGGCTATTGCTTCAATATAATTATCATTGGCATTTATCTTAATCGTAGGAACTTTATTTGTCGTTGGTTCACCAATAAATAATCCAGCTTCTTCTGCTATTTCTTCTGGATTCCTTTCTCCTCTTATCTTCCACGGCTCTTTAGCCTTCGCTCCAACGCCCTTTGTCTTAGGCTTGGATATTCTATCAAGCTCGTCAACCCTGAGTATTCTGTTATCCCTAACCATCTTGTTCAAAGTCAGTTTTCCGCTGTTCCACAAGTCATATCTTTTCTTGCCGAGTATGTCCCTGACAAAGGCAGGATCTTCGACATCCATCTTTCTGAGCCACTGATCATAATTCAATGACTCGGATATTTGCCCTGCCCATCGCTCAGGGTCGCCATGATATTGTCGCATCTGCCTGCTCAGATGTGTAGGAGGAATTCCTTTATACACAAACGGCCTGCCGCCTTCGGACGGTTCATGCTTGTCACAACCAAGCTCCTTCCATGACTTTGACAAAGGGACAAGCACACATCTGCAACGAGGGTGAAGGGGCGGGGTATCCAATCCTGTAATTGGGTTTCTATTAAAATAATAAATAGTTCCATCTTTTACCCCGCATACCAAACATGTCCTGTCGTCAAGCGTGGCGAGATGTTGCATTCCCTTGAGCACATCCTGGTTCTCTTCAAATATTCTTTTGCCAACCGCATTCTGAATCCGCATTATTTCTGTTCTTGCAATAATCTCTGACTGAATAGCAAGCTCTTTGCCCATCTTGCCTGTCAAGGTAGGGCCAAGTCCAACCAGCCTTCTGGCTGCTTTGGCTGTATCCTCTCCAAGCACAACAGCCTGAGTAAGTTCATTCCTCATACGAAAGACAGCTTGTCCATGATTCTGAATCATTCTCTCATTATACAAAGCCCCGCCAAGTGGAGTTGAAATAATTTCATTCACATGATCATAAGGGATTCTGGCAATGTTTATTCCTATCTTGCCAAACCTGTCACTTAACAAATTATGATAATAGTCCACTTCCGTCATTGCAAATTGATTCAGATTATAGGAAAGGCCATTTATGGAATCCGTTGCGGCATTTTGAAGAACAAACTCAATCTCATTCAGTTGCGAACCAAGCCTATCCAAACGATATTGAAGAGTATAGCCAGTTCCAATTTCATTGAGTTTGCTGATACTTTGTTGAATATTCTGTTTGGCAAGATGATACGGGGCTACCATTTCACGGATAGCGCCGTTCTCAAATCGGGAAATATAATGGGATCTCTTAAGAATCTCGTCTCTAAGTCCATCATTAATTCCAGGAACGGAAGTTGCTTCTGTTATATGTTTTAATTGTGCTATCAAAGATTATTCCTCATCTCCGTAATAGTCTTCTTCGATTTCTTCCTCGATTTCTTCCTCATCAAAATCAGCTCCGAATTGATTTGTTGGGGCCGAAGGAAGGTTAAAAGGAACTTTGTAAATGTCCTTCCCTTGTTCCTCTTCCATGTTCTTTTCCTCTGTTTCCGGATCGAGTGCTTCCTTCAACTGCCAAGTCTTCTTTGACAAGATTTTATTTTTATGCTGAATCTCTCTTGCCTTGTTATTTTTTTCTATGTCAGCAAGGATAAGAGGAGGCCATTCAATCGTACATTCTGTTGAGCTGCCTTTAGGCAAACTGCCATATTCAATTCCGCCTTCTATCGTTTCTTTGAAAAACTGAGTATAATAAAATTCAAACGTGTCTTGCCAATCCTCTATCTCCCTGACAAAAGGATTCTGTGCGACCATTGTACTTCCATAATTGGCATTGGAATAGTCTGAGGTCAATATCATTTCAGGAAACCCGCTGCCCGCCGCAACAGCAAGAAGCATTGCCCTGCCATCATCTTTAACATCCGCCGCCTGAATCTTGGGGCTGAGCATCTGATAAGAAACACCTTTGCTTGCAGTCAATACGGTTCCTCTTCTAAGAGCCTTTTGTTTGTACTTGTCTGCATCTGTATGTTCTGTCTGTTGAGCATCCCTTATACTTTGAACTGTTCCCGCCCCTGCATCAACTGTGCGTATCAAAGCAATCGCCGACCTTGCCCTATTCAAGACAATCCGATCCTCAATCCAATCCATGTACTTTGTGATCATAGGCATCGCCACAAGCAAAAAACTCATTCCTCTCTTGACATCCGAATCGGCAAATATTTTGATATGAATGATTTCCTTGGCGGGAATTTTTTCTTTTAGATTCCCTTCCTGATCACAGTAGTAATAAGTAATGGGCTCTTCTATATCATTTGGATTTGTCCCGATTCCATAGGTAACATTTTCATCTTTATTAAACATATCTTCTGAGGATGGATTCCTAATATTATTGGCTCTCAAAAAACGAATCTTCATAAGGCCGGCATTAGGATCACTCTGATTCGTGATAGGAAACTTTCGCATCAAAATTTCACCGTCTCGAAATGTCCTTGTCACCATTTCTTTTTCTCTCAACGACCATTTATTTAAAATCAAAAAATTATTCCAATGTTCCTGAACTTTTTGATTCTTATCCTTCGCCCTTACTTTTGGCCCTTTTCCCAATACAAACTTTGCCAGATTTCTGACTATGGCTCTGGCAAACAGATTGGTATGAAATGCTTTGTATGCCTGACTAAGCATTTCATTGTGATCGATCATCTTTTCTGTTTCCGACATGCCCAATGTTCCACCAGCCTGACCAGTCAGCCACCAGTCTTTACTATCCGTATCCCTGGCAATTCTGGCGTCACTTGCAAGGCGGCTTAGCATTTCCTCGGCCATATTCAATTCTGCCCGATTGTATTTTAATTGATCTTGTTCAAGTTGCTTTCTTAATTTGTATGTTTCAAACATTATTTTTTCCTCCCCTATTTCTATATAATATAAAAAAAGATACCTTTTTGAAAAAATAAAAATCAATCTTCAAACCAAAAACCGCCTTCCTCAATCTGCTCCTCAACAGGCATTGCAATATCCATTATGATCTCATAAGCCGACTGAATAAGATATCTGCTGCAATCCATTCCATGATCTTCTGTCTTCAAAGGCAACCGCCTGCTCACCTTGCCGTCCAGTTGTCTCGGATATTTGTATTTCTCAAATTCCTTGTCTGTTCCGATTATATTTTCGTCGTCACAATCATAATAATCCTCAACAATATAATACCAGCTCTTGTCCTGATCCACGGCATAGTCATGCCAGACTTCCAAATGTGCCCTGACCAAATCAATTCCATTTTCAATATCATTTATGGCTTGAAATGTAGGCAAGGCATATAAACCATCCAGATCAAGCCTTGCCTGTTTTGCACTCGGATCGGCAAATATTATTTCACCAGGAAAGAACTCAGGAGATGATTTTATTCTGGCAGCATGAGTGGCTATTGTTCCGCTTCCTGCCCTGTATTCATAAATTATGTAAAATGACAATTTAAAAACCAAAGGCTTGTTTGTGCCTGTAGATTCATCCATTGCCCTGTCTATATCGCTATAGTCAACCCATGCCTTCTGATATACAAACGGATGCCCAGGGCTGCTTCCAAAATCTATTGCCGACATGATTATTCTTTTGTCGGGATTTGGCAGCAATGCTTCTTTGTTTGGAATGATATGAATGTCCTTGCTCCAATATTCTCCATATACCAGTGCTTCCCGTGACGGCCTTTTATTCAGCCACTGCGCTTCCAATACATCCTTGCTTATCGCCCTTGCCTTGTCGATCCAGTCATCAATCTTGTACCAGCCACTGCACTTATGCGCCAAGCCCTTACATTTTTCCCATATCGGGCAATCCCTGTATTTGGGATCTTTCTTGCATTTTCTTGTGCATTTTTCCAGCACCTCCCATATGCACCAGCAATATATCTTGTTGCCGGTTTCTCCTGCTTCGTCCAACAATCTCTGGAATGTCCCGGTGTCGTATTTTCTCGTCGACAAAAAAGTGTTTTGACCTATGATCGTTATCCCTTCTTCCTCTTTTGACACCGACATTGACAATCCTTCCTGCAACACGTTCCAGTCCATCAGTTCGACCTCGTCAATGCGGGCCTTCTGCGGATGCGGGGAATTCAATCCTTTGACGCTTCCTGTCACCACTTCCAGCATGCTGTCGTTATTGTACAAGGTCAGCCCTTTTGTGGGAGGCTTGGCGCATAAGCTTTCCAATGTAGGATGTCTGTGGACTTCCATGAAATACCTATACACCTTTGATGCCTGATCCAATATAGCTCCCGCGCTTGCCACCTCGCATCCGTCCTTGAACGCCATATCCAGATGATTCAGTATGGCGACACATCTTGTCTTGCCTCCGGTCCTGTTGGCGAACGCGATGCTATTTCTTACCAGCTCAAAGAACATGTCCCTTACATAGTCGAATGGGGCGCAATGCGGATAGTCAAGGTCTCCATAGTTAGGGTTGTACAGCTTGCAGACGTGAATCCTCGGTATGTTGAACCCCAGGAACTCCCAAATATACCAATGCAGAACCTCCTCGTCCTTTATCCCGTGTTTTTGCAGACATCTGAACAGTCGGGGATGCTGTTTCTTTTCCCGATGGTGCTTCTTGTTGTAATTGTCCCTGAGCTCCGAGCAGAAATATTGGAATGCCTGGACATCTGTCACGCTCTGATCCGTAAAGGTATAGTTGCGTTTCAGATCGTATGTTCCGTGCTCGATGTAATGCTCGACGGCAGCCAGGCATCCCTCCTCATGCGAAAGGATCATGTCCAGGAAATTCTGTGTCAGTTCAAGTTTCATTTATATCCCCATCCATTTTCTTATTTTCCTGAAATGGTTTCCTGTCCATTCTTCCGTGTCTGGATAAGAGCAATATTTCTCTGTTTCTGGAAGCATGTTTGTTATGTTCCTTTTGTCGTCCTTTGACAGCATCGCCATCACAGGTTCTTTCTCGCCGTCATAAGTCCTGTCTCCCACTTTCACTTTCATGGTTTGCCTCCTTTTTTCTGCTTTACAGGCTTCTTATGTTTCCGGAACGCATGCTCTATCAGGCCGGCCAAAGTCTCATGCAATATTCCCCGCGCCTTGATTATCACGATCCTTTCCTCCAATATCCTGTCCGTTTCCTTGTCCCTTATTCTTTCGTATGTCACTACGCATCCGAACAGCAACACGGCCAGCCTCGATATCATCTCGTTGCAGCTCATCTTCATCATGACGCGGAATATGTCCTTCAACGGCTTTTGCCTTATCTCGCGTATGAAATCGCTGTCGGTCTCATATGAGGTCTTGGCCAGCTGGGTTCCGTCCGGGCATTGTGCATTTGTCTTTTCCTCGTCCTCGACGGTTATCCGCACGTCTTCCTTCGTTTGTTCGCTTAGCTCTTCCATGGTTGTCCTCCTTATACCCCTTTATGGCTTGCCGGGCCTGAAAACTTGATCGACAGCTTTCCGTCCTTGTGCGATATGCCCTCCACCGTCGAGTCCTGGAAATACTTGCGCATCACCTCCTTTTCAAACTGGGTTTCCGGTTCAAGCTCAAGGCGCTTCGTCCCTAACGATATTATTATCTTCATCTTGTTCCTCCTTTGTTATGGCCTATGCTTCCGGGCCTGCCGGACAAGGT
>Ga0222658_1001363_pt1 | contig 10741 bp, 5 predicted proteins | sample AntAcemetagen476_FD_179830 | JGI IMG/M metagenome (GOLD analysis project Ga0222658, IMG submission 179830) | Saline water microbial communities from Ace Lake, Antarctica - #476 | ecosystem: Environmental > Aquatic > Non-marine Saline and Alkaline > Saline | place: Antarctica: Ace Lake | collected... | reverse complement strand
GATTAGTGAAAAAGATTTTGAAGTATTTTTAACAATTTTAAATTCATTTGCGCCGCATATCACCAATGAGCTTTGGGAGAAATTAGGAAATAAGAATCTTATAGAAAAAGAAAAGTGGCCAAAGTATAATAAAAAGCTTTTAATTCAAGATAAGATTACTTATGTGGTGCAAGTAAATGGAAAAGTTCGCGCGAATATTATCGCTAGCGCGGATAGTAAAGAGGATGATATAGCGCAGTTAGCAAAAGAAGATAAAAAGGTTGCAAGTTATTTAGAGGATGCAGAAATAGTTAAACAGATTTTTGTTGAAGGTAGGTTAATTAATTTTGTTATAAAAAAATGAATATCGTAAAAATAGAAAAAATAGGTTATAAGAAAATAACCGAATGTCTTAGCTCGGGCGGTATTATTGTTTATCCAACAGACACTGCATATGCGATTGGGTGCGACGCAACAAACGCTATAGCATGCGAAAAGATATTTAAAATAAAGGGTCGCGAAAGCTCGAAGACCCTTTCTTTAATTGCCTCAGATTTAGAAACGACAGAAGATTGGTTTAATTTTTCTAAAAAAGCCAAAGAACTTGCAGAAGAGCATTGGCCAGGTGCGTTAACTTTAGTATTGCCAATTAAGAAGGAAGGCCTTTGTGAGGATACAATAGAAGATAAATGCGCAGCAGTGCGAGTTCCTAATAATATAATTTCTCGCACAATCAGTAGGGAGGCAGGGGTTCCAATAGTTGCAACAAGTGCAAATGAATCCTCAAAAGGGCCATGCTATAATATAGAAGATGTTATAGAATCACTTGGGTCTGCCGCAGATGAGATTTTATTTGGCATTGATGCCGGTATTCTATCTAAGGGAGATATTTCAACTATTGTAAAAGTAGACAATGATAAAATAGAGATTATAAGAGATGGAGTTATAGAAATTAAATAAAAATAAAATATATGCATTTTTCTAGAGCAATAAAAGCTTTTTTTGCAACTAAATTAACATATCAAGTTCGTGAACTATATCTATCAGCTGGCATAGTAAATTTTGCTGTATCAATGGTTGCTATTTTTGAGCCAATTTATTTATATAGTAGAGGATTCTCTTTGATGCAGGTTTTGTATTTTTATTTAGTAATCTATTCAGTGTATCTTTTTACTATTCCTTTAGGCGCAAAATTTGCGCATAGGTTTGGGTATGAAAAAGCAATTTTATTAGGTACACCATTTTTAGCATTGTATTATATTTCTTTGCATTTAATTGGAAACGATTTTATGTTTGCTGGTCTGGCTATTTTTGCATTTGCCATGCAAAAGACATTTTACTGGCCAGGGTTTTATGCTGATTTTGCTCGATTTGGTAAAAACAAAGAGCGCGGTAGGGAAGTTAGTAATATTATTGTTCTAACCTCTGCTGTTGCTATTATTGGCCCGTTTGTTGGCGGTTTAATTATTAGCATATGGGGATTCAAAATATTATTTGTAGTAGTAACCATTTTAATTCTTGCTTCAAACCTTCCTTTGCTTTCAACTCCAGAGAAATTCAAACCATCATCATTTTCATATAAAGAATCATTTAGTCGTCTTTTTGCAAAAAAGAATCGAAGAAACTTTTTTGGATATATTGGTTATGGGGAAGAAATTATAGGAATGGTTATTTGGCCAATTTTTATTTATACTATTATAAGTAATTTTCTTTCTATTGGTTCTTTAGTTGCTTTATCAACACTTACCACAATAGTTATTATTCTTTTTGTAGGAAAGATGGTGGATGGAGATAAAGAGCAAAGAAGGTCTATATTGCGCATGGGGTCTATTTTTCGTGCAGCTGCCTGGCTTCTTAGAATTTTAGCAAAAGGAACTTTAGGCATATTTCTTGTTGATTCTGTTGGAAAGATTAGTAAGAATGTAGTGACTGTGCCAATAATGGCAATGACATATGATAGGGCTAATGAAACTAGTGTTATGAAAACAATGGTATTCTTTGAACAGGCCTTGATTATTGGAAAACTTTTAGCTATTTTTCTTTCTCTATTTGCTTTAAGTTTTTTCACAGATTCATTTACAGCGCTTTTCATAATAGCAGCATTAATGAGCTTATTATATTCTCTAGTAAAGTTTGATAAGATTAAATTAAAGTAGTAAATTTATATTATGAATTTATCCAGCAAAGACACAATAAAAAGACTTGCCAAAGAGTATCGGATAGAACCTTCTGCCTTAAAAGGGCAGAATTTTTTAGTTGATAAAGATGTATTGAATAAAATAATTAAAGCAGCAAAAATAAATTCTAAAGATAATATTTTAGAGATTGGTCCTGGGTTTGGAATCTTGACCAAAGAACTTTTAAAGAAATCCAATAATTTAATTGCAGTTGAGATGGACAAAAAAATTGTAAAGTATTTAAATAATAATTATAAAGATAATAAAAAAATAAAAATTATAAACGAAAATATACTAAAAATGGATAATTCTGAGGTTTTAGGGTTATTTGGAGAAACACAAGAATATAGAATTATATCTAATATACCTTATCAAATAACAGGAAAAATCATTAAGAAATTTGTATCCGATACGAATAAAAATCAACAAACACAGCAAAAACCTACAAATATGATAACACTAGTTCAAAAAGAAGTAGCAGAGAGGGTGTGTGCTTCAAGTGGAAAAATGAATCTGCTTGCTATCTCTGTTCAGCTTTATGCGAAGCCAAAAGTATTATTTAATGTTTCTCATGTATCATTTTGGCCAGAACCAAAAGTTGATTCAAGCTTGCTAGAAATAGCTGATATTAGAGAAAAACCAAGATATCGGATAGAAAATATAGACAAATTTTGGAGAATAGTTCGCATTGGTTTTTCTTCTCCTAGAAAGCAATTACATAACAATTTAGCAAATGGTTTAAATAGAGAATCAAATGAAATAAAAGAGATATTAATTGATCTAGGTATAAGTGAAAACGCAAGAGCGCAAGAATTATCTATGGATGATTGGGTTAGAGTAATAGAGAAAATATAATTACTTGTCATCCCGACCGAAGTGAATCGTTGTACTCAACGATGAACGGAGTGGAGGGATCTCTTGATTGCTACAATTTAATATATAAAAAAAGAGATCCCTCCACTTCGTTCGCACTGAGTACAGTACGTCACTTCGGTCGGGATGACAAGTAAATATTTATACAGGTTAAGTACCTGTTTTTTTGTTGTTGGGTATATCTATTTCGTGTTATAATATAATTGATGTGGATATGAAAATAAGGATGAATTTAGGAATTTTAATCAAAGGGATTTATGGATAGAATTTTCAAGTTTGGTTTTATAGTTTTTGCCGTTTTTGCCGTTGTGTTTGGATTTATAAAAATAAGCCAAACAATAAAACTTAGTTTTCCAATTGGGTCAGATGATTCAGAGAAAAATCAAGCACAAGAATTAGAAGATATTAAACTTAGAGTTACTGATACAGATGAAGATGGATTATATGATTGGGATGAATTAAATATTTTTGGAACAAGCCCTTATCTTGCAGATACAGATTCAGATGGAGTGAATGATTCTGAAGAAATAGAATTAGGAGAAGATCCTAATTGCGAAAAAGGTAAAACATGTGGTAGTGGCATTTTAGAAATTATGCAAAATATACGTGAACAGGAATCTGTCGCCGAGGATTCTGGAATACCTTTAGATTCTACTTTAGATACAATGAAAGGTTTTTCTCAAGAATCACAATTTGCCCTTGATGCACTAGAGCAAGGTACAATTCCAACTGCCGACCAAATCCGTTCTCTTCTTATGGATTCAGGAGTTGCTCAAGAACAATTAGAAGGAGTTAGCGACGAAGATATTATTCAATTATTTATGGATACAGCTAAAGAAACCTAGTAGTTGTCATCCCGACCGAAGCGTACTCGCGAAGTGGAGGGATCCCTTTTAAAGCCAAATATATTTTATATAACAGAAAAATGTATCATGTCTATATAATAGCAAGTGATTCAGGGACATTATATATTGGAGTAACAAATAATCTTTCTAGAAGAGTACATGAACATAAACAAGGAATAGTAAAAGGATATACTAAAAAATATAAATGCAAAAAGCTAGTTTATTTTGAAGAATATATTAATATAGAAGATGCAATTAATAGAGAAAAGCAATTGAAAAATTGGAATAGATAGAAAAAAGAAAATTTAATTAAAATAAAAAATCCACATTGGATTGATTTAGTTGATAATACTATATAAAAAGGGATCCCTCCACTTCACCAATGATTACATTGGTTTCGGTCGGGATGACAATGCTTAGCGCATGTATAAAAACAAAAAAAACCAAAATAGAATTTTAAGCGCAGTACTTATAATAATGTGTAGTGTTTTAATTTTTGGTGCAAGCGCTAGGCCTGCTTATGCTCTTTTGGGAGTTGGTGATGCTTCTGTAACAATAGGTGATATACCAAGAACCCTTTGGAATATTTTTAGTAAAATTTCGCAATCAGCTGGTTCGCGTGCATTCCATCAAGCATTGCGAAGCGTAACTTATAGACTGGCTCAACAAAGTGCTGTTTGGATTGCTTCTGGAGACAGAGGAAAAAAGCCACTTATTTTTACAAAAAACTGGGATGATGAATTACTTAGTATTGGGAATGAAGTTGCTGGAAAATTTTTAGTTAATGTTTCTTCATCTGCTTTTCCTGTGGATTTGTGTAGCCCTGGTTCAATTCAAAATAGAATGCGGTTTACATCTGGTTTAACTGATTCAATTACTGAATGGGATCCATTTAAAGACATTCGCAATCCCTATGGGGAGATCAATAAAGACACAGGAAAAACAGCATGTTCGCTTAGTGATATAGGCAGTAATATAAAGCAAGCAGGGCAGTCAAAATACAATGAATTAGCTGCTCTTACTGGCGGATATGAACCAGGAAAAAATGAGTTAAGCAGTTTTATGATGATGCGTGAATATTTAAAGCGTGAAACAGAAATAGCAGAAAAAAATAAAGAAGCAGAAAGAACTCACTCTGGAGTTGCTCCTCCTAAAACCGCAACAGGACAGCCATCTGGAACTACTAAAGAACAAGTAACAGCCGCACAGCAAAAAGCATTAGATAAAGCCCTTGATCCTGATGTGCAATCAACAGGTGATATTTTTGCTGACACATTTGCTTTGTTTACTAATACATTAACACAGACATATTTAAAAAGATTGCAAGCAGGATTTATTAATCCGCGTTCTAGTCGCTCATCCGATAGCTTGGCTTCGCAGTTTGATGGCTCAGGCGCGTCACGTGCTGCTTTACTTGCTGATTATGATGTATTTTCTCCTTCAAAATCTTTAAATATAAGCACTCCTGGAGAAATTAATTTATTTTCTGACATGGTGAGCTGTCCTCCTTCACAATATCAAACTCCTTATAATTGTTTACTTAATGATGGAATGCAAAGTGCTACTAAAAATTATCTTACTCTTCACCAAGCAGTGAAGAATGGATTAATTGATGCTAATTTACAGTTTCCTCAAGAGCACAGCCCAGATCTTCCAAATCTTTCTTTATTGAATTTACGCAAATTGCGATTCTTGCGTGTTATTCCTTTGGGTTGGGAAATTGCAGCAGAGCGACTTGCTTCTCCTGTTTCATTTGGTGAACTTTTAAGGTGTTTTGAAGACCCAAACAACAAAAACGATAGTACAATGCCAGTTGGTTGCCCTGATGATGAAAGTGGAAATAATCTTTTATATCATCTAGTTGATCCTAACTGGGTTTTAGAACTTCCTCAGCAATATTGCAGGGCTCAAGGGTATGGAACAATTCCAGAGCATGAGGCATCTCCTAATAGGCAGGAGGTTTGTGTTGATTTGCAAAGTTGTATAAGTGAGGACGAAAATGGAAATTGCGCGGCTTTTGGATATTGCACACGCGAGCGCGTAAAATGGCAGATTGACGCTAAATCCTGCGAACCTCAATTTGCTACTTGCACAACTTTTACAAAGCCCGATAGAACAAAAGTTAGCTGGCTTGCAAGTAGTATTAATAGTGATGAGTGTGAAAGTAGTAATGCTGGCTGTAAATGGTATAGCATGTCAGAAAATTCAACAACAGTAGTGGACGACCCTCCTGTTTATCAGCCTACTCCAAAAATTTATTTAACTAGCAGTGCACTAACATGCCGTGAAAGCGAAAAAAATACAAAAGAAATTATTCCTCTTGATGAGGGTATAAATATAATAAAGAATGGAGATTTTAATAATCTTCAATTAGAGGCAGGTGCGGTGCGACCTTTATCCGAAGGTGGGTGGATATTTGGTGGAGCTAAATTATGGCCTGCTGATAAAGATGTTATATATGATGGTGATGCAATTAAGCCAGATCAAGCCATACAGCAAGTTACTATAAAACCATTTACTTTTTATACTTTATCTTTTTATGTGCAAAAGAATGGCGTAAATGATACATCATTAGTAAAAATTACTAATGCCAATAATAATCTTATTAATGTTTCGTTTCCTCAATTTGGTGGCACTTATGAAAATAGATTCGCAACCAATCTTCCTTCGGTTGGCTTATTAGAGATTCAAATACCTATTTTAAATGAAAGTGTTAATAGATATGCCGCGACATTTTATCACAAAGGCATAGATCCAGATAACATTATTATTAATCTTGGGGATGAAACATTTTATGACAATATACAACTTGAGGAGATTAACATAAACGATGGATCAAAAGCCGTGAACCTTGTTCAGGAATTTGTTGATGCCGGAAATGAAAGTTTGGAATCTTTGAATGAAATTACATCTGGGAATATACAGCAAGCATCCCCAACAACTTCATTTAAAGAGTACGATGATAATCCTAGAATCGCTTTTAAAAATGCGTCAGCATGTGTAACTAATGATGAAGTTAGCGCTCGTAAATACACTCTTACGAATAGTAGCCCTGAAATAGAAAAAATCGCACGCCTAAATCCAGCAGGTTTGTGCCCTGCGGAATGCGATGGTCTTGATCAATATTTAGAAATGCCAACCGCAATTGAAAAATTGCGCACGCCTGATATTTTACCTACTTTAAGTGATTTAAAATCTTTTATTCCCGAAAAAGCAAGATCTTGTACTTTAGATGATGTTGGATGCGAATCATTTACAAATACTAAAACAGAACAAGTAGTATATTATAACGAGGTTCAATCTTGTGTTTTAGATACTAATGGTAATATTTCTACTTTTTATACTTGGGAAGGTGGACAGTTAAAGACTTGGCAATTACTAAAAGATGATAATACAGAAACAGGAAAGGGTAATGGGCCTTGTACTGTGTTTAGACAGGGATTGTATGAAACAACCTCAACACCAGTGGATACTGACACTGAAAGCTGCGGTGATCCGTCTGGCGGATCGCCGGGCGAAGCAACCCTAAGTTGCGGTGCTGAGGGTGTTTTATGTCGCACATTTATTGATGAAGATAATAATGAATATATTAGGGATGCTAATTTAATTGTTACTGCTTCAAATCAATGTACAGAATTTAGAAGAACAGATGAATATAGCACTAATCAAGAAAAATGGTATTTTATACCGTCTCAAGCAGTTCAATGTTCTCCTTCGGCTCTTGGGTGTAGGGAATATAAAGGCAAAGATGCTAATAAAGTAAACACGCTTATTGAAGAGGATTTTGAAGATGGTTTTAGAGCTAGAATAGGTGAGCTTAATTGGTGGACCATTGATGGAGATGCAACACCTCTTCTTAGTGTCAGTGAAGCGGACGCAATCAATGGAACATATTCATTAAAATCTAGCGTACCATCAAATTCTATCCAGTTAAATACAGCGCTTACAGAAAAAACTGGCACTCATAATTTTACTGGCAATAGTTATGAAATAAGATTTTTGGCAAAAGCCATTGATCCTAGTATAAAAATTACAGGAGCACATTTTACTACAGCAGCAGGTGGTGACGAATGGTTTTTTAGGGGAATTGGAAGTCCTAATACATCAGCAGGGGATCCGCCAGATATTTTAGTTCCGCAAGAATGGAGAAACTACCAGCTTGGTCCATTATTCTGGCCTAGGGCTGATCAGCCATCATTTTTGCGAATTACATTTAGCGGAGGCGAAGTGCTGATAGATGATTTTGAACTTGTAGAAATACCTAATAAATATTATAGAATTAACTCAACAGTTGAAGAAGAATCTAATCAAGGATTACAGCCCGATGTTTGCTATGAGCCAACTGTGGAATTAGATCCTTCAACTGAATTTAATTCTTGCCATCAATATGATGATGATAGAAATAATACATATTATGTTGCGAAATTTGATAAGCTTTTCCCCAAAGAAGCGCTTTCTTGTATTGCTGTAATAGATACACATAATTCTGATAGCCCTTATGGCCAGGAATTTAATATTGATGCTGTTGGAAATGACGCGAATGATGATTATCTTCTTGCTGTTGCTGATGAAGTTTCTTATAAAAGAATTTTAGATACAAATAAAACCGATAATAGTAATGCTGGGTGTACTGAATTGGGATTACCAACTTCTGCTACTACTTGGGAAACAGTTTATAAAATAATTGATCCAGATAATTTTGAAGGCATGGATATGTGTAAGATAGAAGAGGAAGGGTGTGAGAAATTTATAGCGCAAGATTATGGAGACGAGGTTTTTAGAGATCCAGGAGTTGATGTTTGCACTTGGGATGCCGAAGATGGGGTGTTTAAGGAGCCAGATGGCACCACAACATGTGGAACTTCTTCTGTGAGAGAATGTCCAAAAGAACAACATAGCTGTAGCGCATATAAGCCATTTAGTGATGGTTTGTCAGAAGGCGAAGCATCTGTTTTATACAAACTTCAGCGACAAGTAAAAAATATTGAAAACGAATGTACAGAAGAAGATACAACACTTGGGTGTATTAATTTTTACGAGAATTACACAACACCTACAATTCCATGGATTACAGAGCCAAATAAGTTAAGTGCTATTGAAATGAGCCCTAATAGCGATCAAGTTTTACCTGTTGTGCAACGAAGGGAATGTTCGGAATGGCTAACTCCTTCTACATACTCCGAAGCAGATGACGAAAAAGCTCGCACAAAAAGAACAATTACCTATGATCTTGGCAGGTGTCAAAGGTTAGATTTAAAGGGTTCTTGTGATAAGTGGGTTACAACTACTAGCCCAGATTATCCTGAAGCATATTATCATGATAAAGAAATTACTGTGTTTGATTCGGCACTATATACTAACCGCTATACTGGTGATAAAACTTTATATAATGGTGCTTGGGATTATTCTGGGTATTCTATCCCAACTCAATTTCCAATTGAGCACCTTAAAGAATTTGAGACATCTATTTATGAAAGGCCTGTTGTATATAGAGGTGTATGCCCCGAAACTGGATATACTTGTACTGGAGTTGACATAAGAGTAGATGATGGACATTTTAGTGATGGTTTTGTAGGGAATATTGTGCAGGTTATAAGTGGTGCTGGTGCTGGAGATAATAGATTTGAAAAAAAAGCAATTATATCACGAGTATATGATTCTTATACAATTGAGCTTGATCCTTTACAAGGCACAGAAGGAATAACAAATCCTAGTAATAAAGATTATCCTCTTAGTAATTTTTCTGATTTAAGCGGAACAACATTTGAAATTGCTGGAACAGGGTTTAGTGGTAGTTGTACATGTAGTGCGACAGGAGATTGTACAAATAGATGTGGCACAGGGACTTCGGCTGAAAGTAAAATTTTTATATATAAAGGCCCATTTAATACAACTTATGCTGGTTTAAGTTTGCGTGTTACATCTGGTTCTAATATTGGCGAGGTGCGCAAAATAACAAGTTTTGGAAATTCAGCGAAATTAATTTTAGATAGAGGATTTGATAATGATATGGCCAATGCGACATTTGAGATTCTTGGTAGGCCAGAGAAAGCCGGAGAAAGCTCTATCTTGATTTCAGCTAAGACAAAAGAGTATGAGGTTGTAGAATTTTTACCAGACGATAGCGTTGATATTGGATTTACTAGATTAGAGATTGCCACTGCTCCATTTACTGCAGGAGAAAAAAGAGGAGATTATGTTCTTATAACAAGAGGCCCTATAAAAGGCGAGGTTCGGCTTATCGATAATAATGGTACTTATTGGATTACATTAGAAAATCCTCTCTCAGAAATTCCAAAAGCAGATTCATCTCTTACACCACCTAGGGGCTCATCTTCTTTTAAAATTGTAAAAGCAAGTGAAGTTTCTTGTAGAAGCTTCCCCGAAGAAGATTCTCCTTTTTCAAGCAAAAAAGTAAGCCGCGATTTATCTACTGGAAGTTTTATATTTAATACTGGAACTAGGGCACTAGAGAATGTTAATTTGTGCGAAGAAGGCGATAGTTGCGAGTGCTCGTATAAAAAAGCAAAAGCAACAGGCGAAACAAAATATTACAGCATGGATACATCCTTGTCTCTTTCTGATGATTTAAATTCTGTTACTGATGTGCTTGGTTGGGATGGCTATTGCATGGAATATGATGCTGACACAATGGACCCCGAAGGCAATAATGCTTGTCTTGCTTGGTGGCCAGTTGATTCTGTAATGTCAAAATCAAATATATTCAACAATAATCCAGAAGCAGGTTTTGTAAATTCAGATCCTCTTTATTATTGTTTGAATGCGCAAAGCAATGGCTTGTCTGACGTGGAAGAATTCGGCATTAGAACTATTGGAGTAAAAGATGGCAAGTATGTTTTAGAGGTT
>Ga0222658_1001353_pt1 | contig 10838 bp, 15 predicted proteins | sample AntAcemetagen476_FD_179830 | JGI IMG/M metagenome (GOLD analysis project Ga0222658, IMG submission 179830) | Saline water microbial communities from Ace Lake, Antarctica - #476 | ecosystem: Environmental > Aquatic > Non-marine Saline and Alkaline > Saline | place: Antarctica: Ace Lake... | reverse complement strand
CGTGAACACGTCGCCCTCAAGCAGAGTACCAGCGGCGCCCCAGCCTAATGTAGCCAGCGTCGCGCCGGTTTGTGTAGCTCCATCAACAACCGGAGTGGATCCAGTTGCGAAATGACCACAGGTATGTGTCTGAACATTCTGCGCCATGTGGAAGTCGAGCTCCGCAAGCGAACCGATAAACCCTTTGGTAATGACGCCGTTAACGATCTTGTCGCTAAGCAGGCCCTTCAAACCTTTAAGAGTTTCCGCCTTGCCTTTTGGATTGACGAACACATGCCTCATATCGCCAGGCGTGGCCTCTTCATCCAGTTTACGCATCGCATCCGCATAAACATCGAAGTCCGCGGGTGCAACCCCGGGAGTTCCGACACTATTGGCAACCTTTTTATACAGTGCGAACAGATCGACATCCGGACCATTAGCCAGAGCGGACATAGCGGGCTTAACGTACCGTTCACTTACCCGTTCAACTGTATCGGTCATCTCCTTGGAACTCCACTCAAACGACACATGTGCCTGAGTAGCAACGGTAAGGGTAATATTGGCCTCTGCCAACGCAACCCCAGCCCGGGCACGGGCCTTGACCATCCTGAACTTATTGGGTTTCCGTATTCCAAGTGTCTCACCATCCTTGGAAAACTTGTTTTCCCAATCCCGATTAACAACCTTGGATACCCCGAGGTTATTCTCAAGCTGTCGCAACTGCTCCTTGGCGATCAGCGTCGAGGTTACATATACATTGGTTTCAAATGCCATGGTTCAATTCCTTATCCTTTCTTATCCTCCGCGCTTAACCTTGTCCCGGCGGTTCATCTCTGCGTTATATTCACCCTGGGTCATTGTCTCCAGCGTCTTTATATTAGCAGCAGACCCGGACACGGGTTTTATCGGGTCGCTCGCGTTAGATGCTATAGTAGTTTTTGCAATCTTCCTGGCCCCGGAAGAAATGTCTTGTATCGCCATCGCGGCCTCGACCACACCCATCTGTGCGATCTCGGTTGCGCGTTGCGGATTCTTACCCAGAAAATAGGCCACGTCTCTGCCGTTATCTAACAGTGCAATGGCATCAGCCATGGGCTCCGTCACAGTAACCTTATCGTTGAATACCGTATCAAAATCCTTGTACTTCTCCTTGCCGGTATTGATTACCGATATGATTGCGTCATTCTTTTCCTTCGCCAGCGCAGTCTGTTTTACCTGAAGCGCTGTAGTGGCGGTCTCGCGATCAGAGTTCTCTTTATCCGTAATCGCCTTCTTCGCCTTATAATCTGTCAATGCCTCGATATAGTCCGCATCACTATCGAAATCACGTGAATCGGGCTTCAAGTCTTCCTTACTTGCATCCGCGCCAGCTACCTTCGCCTTCAGTTGCTCGTTCTCTTCACGTAGCAACTCCGTCTCGCGTTCAGCGGTTCGTCTCGCCTTCGTGTACTTATCTAACTTTTTCTTCACCCCAGCCGGAACCTTGTCCGTATCAGCATTTTCTTCGACTGTGGCTTTTACGCCAGCAGCTTCCTCTGTTGCTTTTGTGGCCTCTGCCGCTGCTCCATCTGTGCCTTCCTCTGTGGCCTTTGTTCCTTCCTCTGTGGCCTTAGCGGCCTCTGCGGTTGGACCTGGCTCACCCTTCTTTACCGTAGCTCTCATCATATCAACGGAAAAAGAGTCTTCACCCGTATCCACCACGCCACCCTGAATTTCCTGAGAAACGCTCATGCTTACTTCGCCAGTTTCCTGTGCCATCGTACTACTCCTTTCATGCCCGGTGTTACGCGCCGGTACGGTTATTTTTAGCCTGGGCAACAAAAAAACGGCCATATGGGGTGTGGCCCACACAGCCGTTTTCTTGCTCTTACGTCTCACTGCCTCGCCAGACAGTAAAAACCCAGTTATTATTTTCAGTTACCAGTTAAAAGATCGTCACGCCTTTTCTTCGTCCAGCTTATGATCACCGCACCAGTCATTAGTGAAAACTACCGGATACCCAAACAATGTTGGCGCGTGCCTTCGACACCTGCCAACACGTTGAGACGTCCTGAACAGCTCCCTTTTCTTTTCGACAAACCACATACACGTACCACATCGCATCCCGGCCGATCTATGCGCCCAGGGATCATTCGGATCGTTGTCCTTGGCAGCACGCATCGTGTGCCGCGCCTGCCTTACAAGGTCAGGCTGTTCCTCGGATACTGCTTGTTCGGGACGGTCTTCCGATATGTCCTTCAAAAGCTCTTCTTTCTTCGCCCTGTCTTCACTTTGCTCATATCCCATTTTTAATCCTCCATTTCCTGTTTTTTAAGTTTCAAGTTTCGGTTATTTTTTCTTCCTCTTAGGCCCCGGCTGGCGTGTCGTGTTGCGATTAGGACCAGACCCGTTCTCCCGCCTTTCACCGCCGCATGCGCCTTTATCTCCCCTGCCTGGATGCCCTCTATTTTCTTTTCTTGCTGCCATAATGTTTTCGTCCGTCCCTTCCAAGTTTCTATTTTCTTCCACCAACAACAACCTTCTTTTCCCGATCGAGTATAAAAAACCCGGCCGGATCACCAGTATCTACCTTGTAAATCGTGAGAAAATACAAAATCGGCTCGCCAGCCTCATCCCGCATTGTAACGACTTCACGCCGAAACTCCTTCTCACCCTCGACCACAGGCGCCACGGCATCCACACTTCCGTGTCCAGTCTCCGGCCCGGACTGCTCCGTTTTCCACGTCTCCGCGCTCCCGTCTCCAACCTTCGGCGCCATACCAGCACACCCACCAGCAAACACCATACACACCAAAATAACAAACAATTTCCTCATTTTATCTTATCCTCCATTTGTTTTAAATCAACTGCCTCTCACCATCAGTAATTTCCCGATAAGCTATCTCGAATACGGCCTTTGGTGACCACGACACATACCCATCGGGATAAACGACCTTGTATCCCGGTCTGGCTTTGCATACTTTTCCCAATCCCTTTACTACAGGCAAGAATGTAAGTTCGTCCATCTCTTCTGCCTGAATAATTTTACTTCCTATGTAGCTTTTCATCTGAACCCTCCTTTTTTTAAGTTTCAAGTTTCAAGTTTCCAGTTTCCAATTTCTACCCTCACTGAAACGTAATAATCTTCTTAGCCTCAGTAGTGCTCTCGCCCCGCTCAGTCTTTCCCACAAAATACTCGAGCGTGGCCTTAAACAGATCAGCACACATGGCCACGGCCGTCTTCTGATCCTCCGGGATCCCGTGAAAAGTAACCTTACCATCAGAATAGTAAGTAACCCTCAAAACATGTATCGGCATCCGCTTCCCGTATTTTACCGCCTTCTCACTCATATCGTTCCTCCGTTTTTCCTGACAGCCTTCAGCCTTCAGCCTGTCCCTCAGCCAGCAGCGCCTCAACCTCCGCAGCAATATTCCCCTTTTCCCCAACCAGCTTAGCTTCTTTAATCTGATTCTCCAGCTTCAAGCCCGCGAGCTTTTCCGCCTCCTGCTCATTCTTCAACGTCTGCTCCTGCACCTTCAGTTCCAGCAGCGGATCTGGCGGTGGAGGTGGAGGCCCGGGTACTTCGGGCGGAGGTGACCCGTCCGGGCCTCCGAGCATGGAACTATCTTCACCGGCATCACCTTTAATCTCATCCTCAACCAGCCCCGGCGGCAGCATCTTCCTGAACCGTTTTGCAATCTCATCCGCACGCGGCATGTCCATCTCGTCAAACAGTATATCCGATATGATATCAACCCTTTCAGGCGTCATATTCGGCAGCAGCATCCCCATCTTATCAACAAACTCGTCTCGTTGCGTTGAATAGCTTGGCCCGGTATCTATATCGACATCATATTTCCCAACCGAAAGATTATATACCTTGCCATCCTTATTCGACTCACCATTGATCCCGACGATCTTCTCTTTATAATCCGGACCCAGGATGCGTTCGGTCTTTTTTCGATCATAAACCTGCGGTATCATCCCAACCAGGATCTTGCCGCACGTCTTTACACCCTCCGCCATATTATCGACATACGCATAATGCCCGAGCTCCCCGGTTTGCCTTCGTTCACGTAACGCGACCCCGGATCGTTCATTACTCTTTTTCCCAAGCATCGCATCCTGTATCCCGATTGTATCCTTCTTATCCTGCCCGGCCAGCATTATCTCCTGCAACATGCCTGGCGATCCGGTCGGCGGTTGCTCCCGCCACGGCTTCAGATTGGGCTGGTTAGGATCGGGCTTATATGGCAGATAGAAATACAGCTCTTCCGCGGCTTTATCCCATACGTCCTTATATGACCCGAGCAGCGTATCCGCGATCAGGTACGGATTCTTAGGCGCCAGGGCAACCGTCTCAGTATGGCTTGAACGCCAGTAATCATACATCCGCACCGCATCCTTCGAGTGCCGTGCAATCCCGCGAACCTCAACAACGCCATTAACACACAGTTCCTTACCCCATACGAGCACAACAGGAAACATAGGCCCGTTTACCTTAATGGGACCCTCGAGCGTGCTCTTACCATCGACCTTCTCCCACCATATCTCAGTTATCGGAACATCGCGTTTACGTTTAAACTTGCCATCCTCATCCGGCTCGTTACTCAAAGACCCGTCATTCAGGACATATATCGTTCTGGTACCAACCTGTTTGCGATAGAAGTATTCCGCAATCCGAACCTTTTCACCAGATCGCCAGTTCTTGAATGCGTCACCGGCAACCGAAAAGTCTATCGGAGATCCTTTATATTTCGCCGCGTATGAATCAATCGAAATATCCTCAACGATAAAGAAATACTGCCCGTCCTGCTTATCGTCCTGTAGCGCATCCGAATCATAATACACCGAATACGGATTTTTTATCTTGCGTATGAAAATCTCCTGATCGAAATCCTCATCATTGGAAAACTCCGTGACAACCCGAAAGGCGCCACGACCACCGGCCGCGGTATGCAGCCCGGCATATCCATATATCCGACTTGCGCTACTTTGCCGTTCAATCCTGCGTATCAAACCGGCAATAACGTCCGCCGTCCCGGGATCGGACTGGCTGTCAACACCATGTACTGTAACACCAGGCTTATTCGACCGGATCGCACCATCGATCTGATCAAGGTACGTCGGCAGATCGTTTATCGTAAGACACGGCCGGCCCTTGCGACTCGCAAGAGCTTCAGGTGTCCAGTGCTCACCATTGATGAAGTTAGTATCAGCAGTGCCTTTGTCGCGCTCATCCTGCTCGTTTATTACCGAACGATCCAGCCGCGACCGAATCTCCTGCATATGATCAGTCTTTATCGGTTCAACCTCAACCGCCTCACTCGTCTTCGGAACTTTCTGCTTAGCCATTCTTTAGTCTCCTGACCCCGGCTGCCTGCCCTGAGTTTCCAGTTTCAAGTTTCAAGCCCTTGCCCCTACCTCAAGGTATAAACAACCTTCCCGGACCCATAAACAGAACATTCAAGATCATACCAGGCACCCGGCGATCTCTCGATCGTTATCTCCGCCTCGTCGGTCTTTGTCTGCTCTGTCTGCCATTCATCGTCATCGATCTGCGGATACCGGCCTGAATTTATTTCCAGATTACGTCGCAGCAATACCGTCGCGTTAAACGTACCGGATATTGAAACCCCAAGCGGCCTGGTTCGGCCAATATATATCGGAGCTGAAATCCCGGTTGCCTCAAAAGTCCCTGTGATCATATCAAAATCCCCCTATCTCAATTTATATGTAACATCAGAAGCATGCGAAGTGCAGGCCAGATGATACCACCCGCCTTCAGCGTGCTCTATTGTATATTCCTCAGCAGTAAGAAACTCCTTCACTGTGCCCCAGCGCGGATCATCAATCTGTGGATAATTGGCTGAATTTATTTCACCAATACGCTGAAGTACAACCTTCCCGAGCTTCCCGGGATCAGTAACCGAAACACCAAGCGGCGTGCCGCGGGCAATATAAATCGGATCCGAAATCCCCTCAGCCTCAAAAACCGCATATATCATGCCCGTGTTAGTCCTAAGTCCAGCCATTTATTTCACCGTCCCATCCAACTTGCTTCCCCAGCTTCAGCGCGCGGCCTATAAGGATCAGCGCCCTCAATCGGCTTAGTCTTCGCGATACTCAGCCCGGACATTATCATATACCGCATACAGTCCATGTAATGATCATTCATCTTAACAACCTTACCATGATCATTGCGCCGATATATCCGAAACTCTTCCGTCCAGCCGACAAGCGTATTAAACACCTTCAACCCGCCGGTCGTCATCCGCTTCCAAACTTTAAGCGTACCGGCCTCAACCGCATTAACAGCCTTAACCAGATCGAGTCCCAGGTCAAGATATTCGGTAAGCAGCTTCGATCCATCCCTTTGACCACGGCCATTCGCATTCGGATCGATAGTGCCTGGTATCCATATTCCACGTGCCTTTATAGCGTCTGTATGTACCGGCGGTTCCGCGTGCCCGCGCTTGTATTCTGAATGCAGATAAACAATATCATGCTCCCGGTCATAGGCTCCCCATAATGCCGCAGTCCACTTCCAGCCGACATCCATACCATATACCTGCGTGAAGTGCTCCGGGATCGTAAACGGGCTGCACAGCAAATCCGACTCTGCAATCGGATATATCGCCCCGGCACCCAGCGCCGGAATCCCCTTTGCCCGCGCATCGATCTGATGCGGCAGCATTGACGCCATCTGATATTCCTTCTCTTCCTTCGTCAGATGAGGCGCGTCATCCCACGTCGCCTGCATAATATATCGAATACCCATATCGTTCGGGATCTTACCACCCGGCATAAACCGAAGCACAACATGGGACAGTCCTTCAAGCGGTGTGAAGGTCAACATGATAAGACCTTTAGTCGTCATCGTCCTGATAGTGCACTCACCATAAATATCATCATCCGGCTCCTCATCAAGAAGAATAACATCCTGCTCAACCCCCTCGAACGACTTCCGACCCTGCTCATACGACTTCAGTACCAGCCGTGACGTACCGCCTGATACATGCCTGACATAAACCTGCTCATAGGAATCCGCAACCCCGCCAGCCCGGCGCTTCATATCGACAATCTCCGCACCCGGTATCATACCGGTCCCAAACGCGCCTACCGGGCCGATCAGCTTATCCTGCAAAATATCACGCACCGTCTGATTAGTTGATCCTGCGGCCCAGGCACGAACAGCCTTTGTAAACCTGCGACCTTTCCACCAGTCCGGATACTGCCCGGTAAGATGCAGCGACAACTCATACCCGCCGATCCCTTCCGTTTTGCCGATCCTGTTTGCGGCCATCGCCGCTCGTTCCCTGAACGTTGCCCCAGCCTCAAAAAATCCAGTATGCTTCTTATATAGCTCACGCCGCAGCGGCCCGGTATCCGGATAGTACGTGTCAATCTTCCGACGCGCCTTCCGAAACGCCTGAACCTCCAATAACGCTAAATGTTCCGCCTGTGCTGTTCTGCTCATCGCTATACTTCATTCCCCCAAATATCCCACCCTATAAATCGATCATCATCAAACAGATCGTCTTTGTATGGACGGCCAAAAAGCTCTATTTTGTTATACCCTGCCCGATCCGAGACCAGGATTATCATTTCTCTCATCTTGATTGGTTTTGCGGAGTGCTTACCACGGGCAGCAAAAAATCCGGTAACTCCCTGGCACCGCTTCTCGCCATCGAGCTTATATGGGAGCATGCCCTTAACTCCAAAAAGACAATGCTCGGTCATGCCTCTGTAGTACTGCCCCAGACCGGTCTTGTCTTTCATCCAGGTTATTATGGTCTTATATTCAAAACCCCATGCCTTCATTACGTCGAGTCCATCCTGCAAGAAATTATTTGTAACCCACAAGTATAAATGAGCGTTATCTGCAACAATAGAAGACACATTTAAGTCAATAATCTCTTGTGTTTTCATAAGCGGATAGTGCCTATCTGCGCCTCGCTTGATTTGGCCACCGCCTGCTTCAAACCACGGCGGGTCTGCATATATTATCTGATATTTTTTGTCTGGAAATTGAATCATGTCACAACCCATTCTGCCTCTGTCACTTTGCCCCTCTGCCACTATCTTTCCTGATCCCTGGCCCCTGATCCCAGGCCCTTAGCTACTTAACCGCCTTCAATTCCCCAAACTTCTGCAACCGTTCAGTTATTTCATCATCCGACAACTCCTCAATACTCGTCGGCACCTTCATCCCCATCTTCTCGGGATCCTCCAGCAGACCAGCGAACCTTAACTTTGTCTCGACAATCTTCACCGCATTCATCCCGGCATTTTGCCGATCCTTCAAATCATATATCCCGATCGTAGCTTCTCCGGTCTCCGGATCAACCACCTTATTCCGAAACACCTCAAGCAAAAACCCCTCAATCTCATCCAGGGCCTCCAGATCCAGCGGGACGGTAGCCTTGATATGCTCCTGTACGATATGCTTCGTCTGCTCCGACCGTTCCTGCCTGACGCTTTTCAGCCACCGGGACACTGAAGGCTGGCTTATGCTATCAATCCCGTTCAGCTCAGTGGTAATAATCCCTGCAATAGCTTCCGCAGTCTTATTCTCACCAGCCAGCTTCAATACCAGCTCACCCAATTCATATTTGTCGATTTTATTGATTGCTGCCATAACATCCACACCCCGCTATGAACAAAGAAACGAAAGTTCCTATAAAGATAGGTGCGATTATAACACAGGTTTTTGATCTGCCTGATTTTGCAGCAAAGATCACGCTATAAACACCTGAAACAACTTGCAAAAAAAATCAAAAAAAAACTTGACAGCCCCTCAAATACCCTTCCTGCAATTATGCAACCTCAACAAAACAGAAAAGGCCACCTGGGCAAGATGATAACAGCCCGTTTCCTCATCCTTCGCCAGCGGGTCCACCTGACACGCGGCCAGGTGCCGCATCGCCGCATCATAAAACCGACGTTCCGGCTGGTCAAACGGTAGCAGACAGTTAAACGTCTCATACTTCTTCTCACCCGCATTAAACACATCAGCCAGCGGTTCGAGAACCTCCAGCGGCATCGCATACCAACCCTGCTTCCCCTCGTCCAACTTAATACCCTTACCATCTTCATTCATTTTTTCGCGCCCCTCCCAGATTTTTGCGGCCCCTCCCAAAAGACCAAAGTTGCGATTGTCTTCTTCGAAGTTTCCCCGCTTTTATTTTTCAGCTTCTGTTTTTCAGCTTTTTGTTTTTGCAGTTTTTTCTTTGCTGTTTTTGCTTTTCCTGATCCCTGAAACCTGTCTTTTGACTTACCTTTCTGAATTACCCGTCCCGATATTCGCCAGAACCTATATACCCCATAAGCCTTTGAGGAAAGTTTTTTTTGCGGGCATCGCAAAAACTGACCGCGCGCGATCCTCTGTCAGGCGCAAAAATACCCTGACCGGCTGCCCGATCAGGGTTTAACGCGCTCGATCTACAGGCCACGCCGCCGCAGCCAGTTGCGAAGGTTGCCTTCAGTCGTGTGCAACCGCTCCGCGAGTCGCTTGCGCTTGATGCCAAGGCCCAGCATCTCAACGATCTCTGTCCTGTGCTCATCCAGCTTGCTCTTGCCGGGTCCAGGCGGCCGGCCCAGGCGGACACCTTGCGCCCGTTTGGTTGCAAGCGCTGCACGCGTCCGGGAGCTTATCAGGTCCCGCTCGATCTCCGCAGCCATCGCAAACGCCAGGGCGACTACCTTGCTTTGCAGGGATCCGTCAAGCACCCACTCACCCTTGACCGCATACACCACGACCCCGGCCCGGGTTGCAATACTGAGGATCTCCATGATCTCAAGCATCGACCGACCCAGCCGCGACAACTCCGCCACGATCACAACGTCACCCTTACCCAGACCAGCTAACACCCCCGCAAGCTCCCGATCGCGCCAGGACTTACGCCCTGACACGATCTCCTCTACAAACTCAACAGACCCCAGGCCGCGATCGTTAGCCAGCCGCAGAACCTCGAGCCGCTGATTATCCACGTCCTGAAGGTCTGTTGACACTCTCAAATAACCCACAGTCTTCATCTTTTTATGCCTCCCTCGGCCTGTCATGGATCCCCGCGTAAAGCCAGGCATAATACTCGTCAGTAATCTCCCCGGCCGGAAGCTCCGGCAACTGCGCCCGGAACTCCATATCACGCACCCGCTCGACCATCTTGCTTTCTGCCCGGCCGTCAATAATCCCGGTTACCGTGCCAGGTGCTACACCACACGCGGCCGCGATCTGATTTATAGACTGCTTACGCTCATCATAATACCCATAAACAGCGGCACGCAACTCTGAAGGACTGCTAAACTTCCCGCTCGTCATTTTCCTATTCATCCCGCCACCCTTGCCCTTAGGTCATCCAGCCGCTCCGGCCTATAATATAGATCAAGCTCCGCGCCGTTCCATAGCAATTCTACGATGCTGATATATCCCAGTTCCGCGCACTGGCCGTCACCATTCAGGCAGGCAAAACCGAACGCCTGAAGTTGATCCTGTTCAACATCGCGCTCCAGGATCCACCAGTCCGAACCGTGCAGAAAGTAATGAAGCCCGGCCATCGCTTCACCACCCAGGCCGCCCGTCTCATACGTCACCGGCATCGCCGCAATGATCCGCTTGACCTCCGCGATCTTATCAATAAAATATTGCCCTTCCTCACCGCGACACGCTGCCCGCATCACGCCCAACTGCTCCGGATTGATATAATCATTCAGATTCATCACACACCCCCTCGATCCGCTACCGCCAGCCGGCGCATCACTTCAAGCGCGCCCTTTTTGTACACACACAGGCAGACCAGCAATAATTCCTCACCGCTAAAGTCCCAGACCTCAAAGTTCCGGGATCGTGTTTTACGACTCACCAAATAACGAC
>Ga0222658_1001351_pt1 | contig 10840 bp, 11 predicted proteins | sample AntAcemetagen476_FD_179830 | JGI IMG/M metagenome (GOLD analysis project Ga0222658, IMG submission 179830) | Saline water microbial communities from Ace Lake, Antarctica - #476 | ecosystem: Environmental > Aquatic > Non-marine Saline and Alkaline > Saline | place: Antarctica: Ace Lake... | reverse complement strand
TTATATTATTTTTTCTTGGTTTTCTTTTATATCCTCGTATTATTCTTTTTGTCTTGTACTTATAAACCTCAATATGCTTGCCTGACTTAATTAGCTTAAAGTTAAAGCTTTCAAGCATATGTATTTAGGTTATTTAACTTGTATTACAAAGCTCATGTCTAGGTCGGTTAGATGTGTGCTTATAATCAAGTTAATGTATAAAGAACAATTAGTTTAAATTATTTCTTTTGGTGTGCAACCATTTTTTCGGGTCAGGCAGAGCCCGAAAAATATGGTTTGCACTTACCAAAAAGAAATTTATATTTAAACTATCAGGTATTCTTAAATACCGGCAAAATATTTAAGAAAAGCTATTTAAAAACAAAAACAGCCCCTGTTAAGGACTGACATTTCTGTACGGACTAATGTTTCAAGTAAATAGCAAAGCTATTATATCATGAAAAATGGGTTTTGTCAAATTTGGAGTAAATTGGTTGACTGCTGGGGTTAAAAAACATATAATTAAGTAGAATAATCAATTATTTAAAAATGGGAAAACAAGAAATAAATAATAGAATTAAATTATTTAAGGCTGATTTAAAAAAGTCTAATTTTAGTTCTGAAAGAATTGTAAGCAAGTATATAACATTTGGAAACCCTTATATATTTAATAACGATCCTGATAAATTTTACGAACTTAAAGAAGGAATAGCGAATTATTATAATATAAGACCATCTTGCGTAAAAATGGCCGGTTCAGCTAAACTTGGTTTCAGTTTAAAACAAGAAAAATTATGGGAACATATAACATTAGATTCAGATATTGACGCTGTTGTTATAAGTAATTATTTATTTGATGATTATTGGAAAAAAATATTAAGTTATTACAATCCAAACCAAATTAGTATGCTTACTCCAGAACAAAGAAATGATTACACACAGTTAAGAAAATATTTATTCAAAGGTTGGCTTAGATTAGATTTACTAGCTCCTGGAATACCAGGCATAAAAGACCATTTTGATTTAACTAAAAAATTATATAACGTATATGATAACAGAAAAGTCGCAATAGGTTTTTATAGAAGTGAAGATTTTTTTGAATATTATCACACATTAAATATTAACAATATAAGAAAAACATATGACAAATAATTACAGAGGTGTTTCAACTAATGAAAAAATAATAGATATATATAATAAATTAAAGAATGGTTCATTAATTTTAAAACCACGATTTCAAAGAAATTTAGTTTGGAATGATAAGCACAAAGAAAATTTTATTCAAACAATATTGTTAAATTTACCATTTCCTGAAGTTTATTTTTGTGATGGAAAAATTGAATTAAAAAATAAAAATTCAAAAACTAATGTAGTTGACGGACAACAAAGGCTTAATGCAATTTATAATTATATAAATGGAGATATAAAATGTTTTAATATTAAAACTTTTGATAGTCTAACTGATAAAGAAAAGACGACATTCTATAATTATCGTGTTGTTGTAAGAGACCTACAACAAGTAGATAATAATCAAATTAAAGATATATTTAAAAGAATAAATTCTGTTAACTATGCTTTAAATGCAACAGAAATTCACAATGCCTTATATGAGGGTGAGTTTATTAATGTTGCTAAAAAGATAAGTCAGGATAAAAGTTTAGATAAATTAAGTATCTTTAGAGATAGTCAAATATCAAGAATGAAAGATATTGAACTTATACTTGTAATAATGAGTACTATAGAAATAAATGGATATTTCACCAGAAGTCAAGAAGTAGAAGGTTTAATACAAAGGTATGACAATAAATATCCATCTAGATTAATTATGAAAAAAAATTTAATAGGCACTTTTAATCTATTATCCAAAATTAATTTAGAAAATGACTCTATGTGGTTTAGGGTATCAAACTTTTTTACATTAATAGTAGAATTAATTAAATTTAATAATGAATTTAAAAAACAGTTAACGCCTAAGAAGCTTAAAGAAAAATTAGTTGAACTTGAAAAGTCTATAAATAAAAATAAAACAAAAGATATAGAAAAAAATATTTATGCAAAATATTATTATTACGTTTATCAAGCAACAGCAAGTAAAAATGCTAGAATATATAGAGGTAAAATTGTAGCTGATTTATTAAGAAAATGATTTTAAAATAAAAAAATATGGAAAATGAGATAAGTAATGATTATATTGATAATGCGATAGATGAGCTAAGTATTTTTTTTGGAGTTAAAGAACCTATTTCTGGTGAAAAAATATTCTCACTGATTAGGTCTAACAAAATTAAAGATGCGATGAAATTAATAGCTATGCAATTGGATCTACCTATAGATATAAATATTATAAATGTTCCAGATAATTATAAAGAGCAAAATCATAATAACCAGTTTCAAAGTACACATTTAGTTAAATCACACCCAAGAAAAAATGGAGGTAGTGGTATAATCGCTCAAGTTAGTATACCTGGCAATTTACCATTATATGGTTCATCCACATTAAATAATTATCCTATAGATGTAAAAATTAGTCATAATTGTACCACTGAACCAGTTGTATTTTGTACAATTATGGCACATGAATTTTCTCATGTACTATTGTATTCCTTAAATCATTCTCAGAAAGAAAATGAATTTTATACAGACCTTACAGCAATTATGTTAGGATTTCAAAACATATATCAAAATGGTAGAAAAATTACACAAACAACAGAAGAATACGGTGTTATGAGCGTTAAAACAAAAACTTGTACTACTACTTACGGATATTTAGATGATAATCAGTTTGAATTTGCACGAAACAAAATAAATCTGATACTTTCAAAAAGCCGAGAAAAGAAAGATAAACTCTATAATATTTTAAAAAAACAAAACAAAGAGTTAAATAAACTTAAAAGAAACCTATTTAAATTTAAAATGTATACTAAGTTTCTTTGTAAGAATACAAACAAAAAAATTAATATTGATGATGGTAAAAAAATAACTTATTTTTTTCAACCAAATTACCTTACTGAAAAAGAAGAATTAATAAATAAAAACATTGGTAAAAATAAAATTGCAAAAGAATATTTAAAAACACACACTCACTATACTGAACAAAAAAATAAAGTGGTGAGTAAAAATAGAGTGGAAACAAAAAAATATATTAAAGAAATAAAAACCGTTTCAAAAAAAATTAAAAAAGATACATTAATAATGAAAAAATATATAAATATTAAATACAAGGTAAAAACAATACTTTTATATTATTTCAATAAAATAAAAATATGAAACAAAAGACAAAAGATAGGATGATAGATTTTATTCTACAAACTACGTCCATAGCTTTAGGAGTACTTATCAGTCTATCAATTATGACATGGTATCTTACAGATTATGTAATTAAAAGATAATTTATATCATTTCAGTTCGGATAAGGTTGATGACACCCCGCATTAAAAGAAAAGTAACCCCTTGTGGGTTGCTTTTCTTTTAATGTGAGATGAAGGTGGGATTCGAACTGGAAGGGGTGGAAACGATAGTTTCCACTATTGGAGGAAAGCTCACGAAAACCCGGAGGTTGTCGTGGGAGGAGTTTACGACGACTTCGAATAACGAAACGAAGTGAAGTGCCCCCCCTCTCCGCAGTTAAAAACTAAGCTAATATTAGCTTAGTTTTTATATGGGAGTATGCAACTTTGGAACGGTATTGACGTTATATGTATTATGGTATATACTAAGTATATACTTTATATATAAAATTAATAATAAAAAATATGAATACAGTAGTTATAAATATTAAAACTGATCCAAAAGTTAAAAAAGAAGCTAAAAAAATTGCCTCTGATTTGGGATTAACTTTGAGCGGAACTATTAATGGTTTTTTAAAACAGTTTATTAGAGATAAATCTATTTTCTTTACTTTAGATGAAAGTAATCCCAGTAATTATTTACTCTCTTCTATTGAAGAATCTGAAAAAGAAAGAAAGCACAAACAACATCATTCTTTTAAGAGTAACGAAGAATCTCTTAATTTTCTTGATAAACAATAAATTATGCAAATTGAGTATTCTAAAAAATTTATTAAGGAATTTAAAAAATGTCCATCTACAATTAAAATTGCTTTCAAGGATAAATTAAAAACTTTTATAAAAGATCAATTCAATCCTATTTTAAACAATCACTCTCTTACTGGAAAGTTAAAAAAATATAAAAGCATCAATGTTAATGGAGATTGGAGAGTTATCTTCCAAGAAATTAAAGAAAAAGATGTGGTATACTTTATTGCTATTGGTACACATAGTCAGTTATATTCTTAATAAATACATTCCAACATCGTCCCACCCTTCCCGTATTAAAACTAAAAATAGAGTACTCTGTGAAGTACCCTATTTTAATATTTATTTTTTAATTATTTACAAATACACTTCTTTTCGGTGTTTAATTCTTAAAATTATAAGAATTATTATATTACCCTTATTATCAACATCAAAAATAGCTCTGTAATCACCAATTCTAAATCTATATGTTCCAAATTTAAAATTTGATAATTTCTTTGAATGTTTAAGGGGCTCATCTGTTTCAATATAAAAATCTATTTTATCTAAAATTTTTTTAGTTATATTTAAATTAAAATTAGATAAGTCTTTTTTAGCTTTTAAAGTATAAAATAATTTATATTTCATACTTTATAAACCAAGTTCTTTTCTTATTTCTTCTACATCATAAACCCTACCTTTTTTAACATCTTCTCTGGCTTCTTTTATATCATAAGCAAGTTTTTCTGCTATTGCGTCTTTGGCGCTAAGAGGTTCAACCTTAAAAACTGGCTTATTTCTATTTAATACCACAAAACGCCAGTTGTTTTTTAGAGCCTTTGCCTGTAAGTTTGTTATATTTTGACGGAATTCTCTAATACCTATAAGTTTAGTTATCATATAATTATAATTAATATTAATGTGTATCTTTAGTGTACACATTAATTAATAAATTGTCAATTTAAATTGTGGATAGTTATATTTTAGTTCGGATATTATTAATAACATGCTGTAAACAAAATTAGGCAAGTAATTGCCTAATTTTTGGTTTAATAGTAGAATATAAGTATAAATTAATATTAATATAAAATATATGGCAGAAGCATTTTTTTCATCATTTTTTACAATAATGGTGATTGTAGGACTTGTTTTACTACGTTCTATTCGTCAGGTTAATCAATACCAAAGAGGAGTAAAATTTTTCTTAGGAAAATACTATAAAACAATTGAACCAGGCTGGAGGATTGTTTTACCAGTTATCCAAAGTTTAACTAAAGTTGATATTCGTGTTAAAGCGGTTGATGTTCCTTTGCAAGAAGCAATTACAAAGGATAATGTATCTGCAAAAATCAATGCAGTTATTTATTACAAGGTATCTGACTCAGCCAAAGCAGTTTTGGAAGTAGAGAATTTTAAATATGCGGTAAGTCAACTTGCTCAAACAACAATGAGAAATGTTTGTGGTCAACTTGAATTAGATGAACTTTTATCAAATAGAGATCAAGCTGCTAGTCGTATTAAAGAAATTGTAGACAAAGCAACTGATCCATGGGGAATTACTGTGGAGACTGTAGAATTAAAAGATGTGATTTTGCCAGACGATATGCAAAGAACAATTGCCAAACAAGCAGAAGCAGAACGCGAAAGAAGAGCTGTTATTATTAAAGCAGAAGGTGAATTTTCTGCATCAACTAAGCTCGCCGAAGCAGCTCAAATTTTGTCGAGCAGTCCCGGAGCACTTCATCTTCGATCGCTCAATGCATTAAACGATATTTCATCTGATCAATCAAACACAATTGTATTTGCTATCCCACTTGAGATATTAAGAGCATTTGAGAGAATGGGACAGAAATAAATTATAAATTTGAAATTAAAAAATCTACCTGAGTTATCTTAGGTAGATTTTTGTTTGCGGAGAGGGGGGGATTCGAACCCCCGGTGAGTCACCCCACGACAGTTTTCAAGACTGTTCCATTCAACCGCTCTGGCACCTCTCCATTGTCCAAATAGAATAACATAAATATCAACTAAAATCAACCCCTTCTAATTATCACTTTACCCACAGCCACAACAACTTTTTTAACCATTCCAAGAGCCATTAAACCACGAGCCCGAGCTATAAACCCTAAAATAAGAGCAGTGAGACCACCACCTGTCGCTACTAAGTAATTTTCTGCTTTTTCTTTTGAGTTATTTTGAAATTTAGATCCTTCGCTATCACTCAGGATGACATTACTACTCGCAGTAATGACAATTTTAATGTCATCCTGATTTCTTGGCCAAAGTTGCAAACCAGAAGAAGTATTTTCTAAAACTCCAGTAATTTCCATACTTTCTCCAACTACAAAATTATGACTGGTAATTTTACTCCCTGGTTTAAAATATACTTTTATTTCGGATGATCCATCATCTAGGTATAGATAATTTGTTTTTATTTCCGTAATCTCACCTTGAATATTTACCAAACTTCCCAAATACTCTTCTCCAAGTTCATCAATTTTATCTATTACCAAACTTTCTAACACTCCACAACCCCTGTCTGCCGGCAGGCAAGGCCTCTCAAGAGGGGAATTCACTTTTTCCTCGATAATTTTAATATCATCCTTGTTTTTTATTTTTATCCTTTTAATATTTCCTGTTTGAGAAACCTCTCCATTTATTTCTACAAGGTCTCCAACTTTTAATTCTGGAAAATCTTTAAAATGTTGATAAACCTGTATCCCATTTTTTCCGTCAGAGATATAAAAATATTGGGAACCAAAAATACCGGGCATTACCACAACGGTTCCTTGAGTTACCACTTTATCTCCTTTTTGACTTGAATTTCTAATTTCTTCTAAGGATAAATTTCTAACTGGCTTTATATTTAATTTTAAACTTTGTTTGGCAACTTCTTTTTTAACCAACTCTGTTAAATAATCTTCTGTAATTTCTTTTGCAATTTCACCTTGACCAGATTTTGCAAATTCAAAACTATTTACTAATTTTTTTTCACTATTCCACAGAGAAACCAACCCACCGGAATTACTAAGTGAAAACTTTGTAATAATTTTATAGAAAACTAAATTTTCACCTGAATTTATAAAAGTATTTTCTGGAATTTGAAAAACCTTTCCATGGTATTTTAATTCCCACTTAGAAATGTCTATCGTGGTTGTACTAGAATTTTTTAACTTTATATATTCTCTCACATCGGCTCCAATAGGATTCGCCAGAACCTCTGAAATATAAATCTTTGGTTCACTATCTAATCTTTCACTAACAAAAATCTCTAATTCTGTTTGACCAACTGTACCCGCCGTACTGGTTGCAAAAACCTGAATTTTAAAAGTACCAGTTGAGGTAAATTCAAATTCTTGAACACTTCCAACAAAACTTGAACTCGTAAATTCCCAAACAAAACTTAATTTTCCTCCTCGTGGATCAGCACTGCCACTTGCATCAAACAAAACTCTATCTCCTTTTAAAATACCTTGAGGGTAGTTTATATCCCATGCAACTTGCCCTTCTGTAGCTTTAGCGAAGGAGGGTTCGTCATCTCCAACACTATCCACCCACTTTCTTTCTCCATTTTCTAATCTTAAAACAAAACCCTCTTCTGCCTCTTCATAACTCAATTCATCAATCACCCCACCGCACCCATCAATTAATTTTACTTCTTCAAAACTAGTATTGTTTAAAGCGATACTGGTAGTTGTTCTTTTAAATTCCAAAATTTCTTCCGCTAAAATTTCCCCACTCAAATCAAAACTTTTTGCCTTGTCTTTTAAAATCCAACCGCTCAAATTAACTGTACTTGAGGTTAGGTTTTTTACCTTTATATATTCCAATTCCGAATCATCTCCTTTGGGGTTAGGAAAAATCTCATAAATTACCATTGATGAACTTGCATAACACACTGGACTTCCTCCTTGTTCATCTCTAACATTATCATCTACCACGTTTGTTGACGGAGTAGGCGAACCCCCTCCACCAGATGGGGGATTACTCACTGGCTCATTAATAATATTTACACTTCCTAAAGTTATATTAGTCGTCACCGCCCAATCTGAATAGTCATCTGTATCTGTTCCATCTTGTTTACGAGCAATTGACTGTCCCTTTTCTGGGGAACCTAAACTTCCACCATAATTTATCTCATCAATTTTAATTCCTTCACAATCTTTTAAAATTACATAATCACCGCTGTTATTTAAATAACTATTTTCTCCTAAATCAACGGCCAAAAACCCATCTCCAGAGATTACTCCAGAGATAACCCTGCATTGATTTTTATCATCACAAATTTCACCACCCGTTAAATCAAAACTTGTGGTTGCAGTATTAAAAAGTTCTACCATTTCATTTCCTGATTCTGGATCTGAAACTACTTCATTTATTTTTATAAATTCCCATAAAGTTGTAGTGGGGGTAGTTGTAGTTGTTGCTGGAGTGGTGGTTGTATTTTCAAAAATACTTATTGAAGTAGTCGCGGTTGTTGTTGCATTGCCATCATCAGTAATAGTTAAAAAAATATCAAATGTTCCTGTTGCCGAATACGAATAGGTTGTACTAACCAAATTAGAACTTCCACCATCTCCAAAATCCCAAAGCCAAGAAACAATTTCACCATCATCACTTGAGTTTATCCCGGAAAACAAAATGTCTTCATTCGCTTCTGCTGTGGTTGTGTTAGTTTCTATTACAGCAGTTGGGTTTTGATTTACAGTAGTAGTTGTTTGACTAGTATTATAAACACTATTTTGTGCGCCTAAAGTATTTCCACTTACATGTTCTTGCCAATTATTAGAAGTATAATCCGCCAAATTTGGATTTATTCTTTCCAAAGAAAAATTTGTAGAAGTAATATATGAAAATTGTTCAATAAAATTTCCATCACCATCTTTTAAACCAATCTCTTCACCGTCTTCTTTTAAAGTTCCCCATGAAGAATCAAAAACTGAGCCAGAAAAACTCGGGTAAATATTTAAAAAAGTTTCTTCATCCTGGCAAATTACACCATATTCATCAGGGGATAGAACAAAATCAGTTGAGCTAACTAACAAACCGTGATTTGTGTCATCTTCCCAAAATTTCCAATTAGTTAAATCAATTTCTTCACTACCAGAATTCCAAATTTCTATCCATTCTTGATTGGTTCCTTCATAGGCACCTATCTCATTAATTAATATATCTGAATTCACCGACGCCAAACCAAAAACATTTTGACAAACAAAAAAACTGCCTAACATGACAGCACAAAAAAATGACTTCCTCCTCATAAATTATTCTCCTTAAAAAATTAATGCGTTTATTATAACATAAAATATTTTTTAAAAAAAGAAAGGGGCGAAATGTGAGGCGCCAACAGTTTAACCAGCTTCTCTTCGTTTTTTGTCATATCGATTTAATCTCCTTGAGTACGGTTAATCAACAAAACCTATAAATGTATCATAAACAAAATATAAAGCTTGTCAACTGAAAAACAAATTTAATTCGATAATAATCACACCCTCATAACCTAAATTTTTCTACCTAGTAGTGAGTAGATTTTAATTATAAAAATCCTAAATTTTCTCTGTTTGTATAAACAAGCCTATACAAAATATAAAATTTACAAAAAGAAAAAGGGTCAGCGCGAAGCATAACCCTTTTGGAAACAATGAGCGAACGAAGAAATCACAGGCCTTGAGGTTACCGTTACATTTTGGGTTGGTATTTATCAAATAATTCGGGCAAATTAGCCTGTTTTTTAATTGACATTTCTAATGAACACTTGCCATTCAAATGTTTAAATTTACTTTCACAATCTGTGAATTTTTTAGTTCTCCTTCTAATCATGTAAGCATTTAAAAACATCTCTGCAGTAGACAGAGATTTAAAACCTTTAATGCTTTTAAGTCTGGCGTTTAGATGAGAATTAAACAATTCAATCAGATTGGTATCTTTTGGACAATTTAATATATTTTTGTATTCAAACAAGTATCTTCTTCTCTGCCAAATATTCATAACAATACTTTGTCTTAATATATTCTTTTTTGCACTACTGATAATGAAATGTCGAAGAACAGCTTTCAGCTGTTCCTCGTTTTTGTATTCGGTAAACGCATGTAGTTTTAAATTTTTAAAAAACTTCACGTGGTCTCGTGAAGTTCTGACTTTAAGTTTTTGTCTGATGTTTTCTAGGTAATGATTCTGACATAACTGTATCTTGGCTTTAGGGTAGTGGTAGTTTAAGGCTGGTTCTAGCGAAGATAACACGTCATCACAACAAACTACCCGACAAGGGTAGTTTGTTGTTCTAATGAGTCTAAATAGCTTGCGGTAGGCTTCATAGCATTCTGACTTAACCAGTATGCCTACCACAATATCATGAGTTAGGTAATCAATGGCATAGATAAATGGAATCTTCTTTTTAAAACCCTTCACTTTAACAAACTTGCCATCAACAATTAGTATGCCGGAGTACCGGTTGCAATACTTGTGCGTTAGCCAAGTGTTGTCTGGCAAGCTTAACATTTCTTTTTTAACTATTCTGTAGACCTGTGTTCCTGTTAATCCATGTTCGTTACCTAAACTACGATATGGTATTCCATCTATATATGGAATCCAAAACACAGGCTTTTTTTGCCTGTGATCTATTGAGAAAGAATGTAAACATTCTTTGCAAAAATATCTTTTTAAACCATTCCTACTACCCCATTTATTAGTTTCTTTACTACCACATTTTTTACAATGTGGATTATGTTTTTTGGTCATAATTTAGCTATTTAACTAGTTAAAACTAGTTATTTTAGCTAATGTTAGATTAAATGTCAAGGTTTTACCAACCCAAAATGTAACGGTATCGTGAGCACGCGCCATCTGAG
>Ga0222658_1001350_pt1 | contig 10843 bp, 8 predicted proteins | sample AntAcemetagen476_FD_179830 | JGI IMG/M metagenome (GOLD analysis project Ga0222658, IMG submission 179830) | Saline water microbial communities from Ace Lake, Antarctica - #476 | ecosystem: Environmental > Aquatic > Non-marine Saline and Alkaline > Saline | place: Antarctica: Ace Lake | collected... | reverse complement strand
CATTGCTATTGGTTTCGCTGTTTTGTCATCTATACCCATTTCAAGCATTTCATCGTAAGCACTTCCACCCTCTACGTATGCCATGAATTTAGATGAGCCAGCTATCTGTCCATATAGATAACCCTTTCCAGCACCAACTAAAGTTCCAAGACCAGGAACTACTGAGCCTACAGCAGCACCAGCAGCAGCACCAGCTAATCCAGTTTTGATACCCTCGCCTACAGAACGTGCCATTAAGGGTATGATATTTGCAAAACTGTATAACATCTTAGTTCCCAAACTTCTGCCCTTCACGCTAACATTTAGCCTTTGTGCTTGGTCTTTTAGTTCAGTAACTTCTGCCTGTTCTTCTGGTGTTAAGTCTCTTTCCCATAATGCTACACCCTGCAAATATCCCAAATCTGTATTAACCTGACCAAGTGTCCATTCATCTGATAGCTCCTGTAAATACCCCCTGCTTTCCTGATAATGAACGTCACCCATTCGTTCCTGTATCTGCTTGCGTTCTTCTGGTGTTGTTCCTGATGCTTCAACACCAAATGCCATATTTACCCGCTTCATCTGTTCGGGGGTATTTATATTTATATCAGTATCATTGCCGTCATATTTATATTGCTTCTTAAATATACCCTGATATAATGTAGGGGCTTCCCCAATCTCATTAAATTGCTGGAAAGTTTGAGACGGTTTGACCTCATCCTGCCAGTATCTATTACGAACTATATCCTTTTTCTCATCATCAAGATTGATAAATGAATAGGAATTTTCTACATCAGACCATTTCATTTACCAGTACCGAATAAATACTTTTCTGCGTCAACTGGTTTCGTTCCACCACTTGAAGATGTGTATGCTGTTATTTGAACATATCCCTCGTCTCCCTCGCCTGACAGCATTGTGGTTATATCATTTCCCCTTTGTAGCTTATTACCCTTTTTGAGAGCTTCGGTAGATACATTTTTATACTGTACAAGAACGTCATCATCATATTTAATAACAATAGTATTTTTCTGACCATCAGCATTTATGCTTAATATAGTTCCGTTTTTCTGAGCCTTTATCCAACGACTTCCACCAGTAGTTAATCCACCCCCAATATCCTGTGTGGCTGTAGTTACCCTGATTGAATCTGCACCAGTTTTTTCATCTTTCACTTTTGTTATTGAGCCGTATTCTATCGGTTTTACAGGGGGTTCTTCTGCCTTCGGTACTACGGCTACTGGTGTTACATCTGCTGTCACTGGTGTTACATCTGCTGTCGGTGTAGTTGCTGGTTGTTCGACAGGTGTAGTTACAGCCCCTTGCTGTGAACCAAAATCGGTTTCGCTTGCTTCTTCCACCGCCCATGTGGCATAATCAAAATAAGGTGATTTCCCAGCGAGTATGCTATCAATCTGTATTATCCGTTTTTTCTGTATTAAATCAGCCTGTTCTTCCAGTGCTTTGTAATTAGTTGCCTGTGCATAATTGTCATAGGTCTTGTTAAGACTTAATATAAAGTCAGCGTCATCACCCTTATATACTTTCTCTCCATTCAAGTCTTTAATTATGGTTTTCTTTCCAGTGTTATCAACAGTATATGTTGGGTTTTCACTTTGTAGTCCGAGTAAAACCGTCTTAGCTTTATTCTGTTCGCCTATGTCGTCTTCATACTTCTCTGACAAATCAACATTTACACTATCAAATGTTCCCCTCCAAACAGAAGCCTTATCAAGAAGCTCATCTCTCTTTTCTTTCTTGAGCTTAGTCTCTGAACCATATTGAGCACCGAATCTCTTTATTACACTCATTCTCTCTGGTTTTGTATATGTTTCATCTGTCGGTCTGCCTGCATCGTCAAACCAATCCTTATAATTATCATTATCAACCATCGCAGCAGTAATCGCCATCATATCATCATCATTTGACATTTTATCTCTTGCTTTAGCAATCACCTCATTTGTCTCTATTAAGTTTTGTTTATCTAACTCCAACTTTAATTTAGCACTAAGTTTTGGCAGATAAAATGCACGAACATCTTCAAATGATTTTAGGTCTTTAATCCCATCTACATTAATACCCTTAGATACAGCGTCTATCATTACCTTATTCTTATATGTCTCAGTTTCAGCATAGGTCTGGAATTTAACTTCATATTCTGCTTTAAGTTGTGGTATCTTATAAGCAGGAGTCATAGCAAGCTCTGACCTAAATGCGTCACCTAATTCAGATTTTTCAAACAGGTTTCCATATTTACGAGACAATTCTAATTCAGCATTACCCCGTTCAGTAATATTAGTTGCATCTGCCTGTCTCTCTGGACTTGTCTTTGTTCTCGATATACCAGTTTCGGGGTCAGTTATTTCTGGACTTATCCCCCGTAATGCAGCAGTAGCTTGCTGTGCCCTAAAGTTTATATCCTGCACAATCGGGTCAACTCCCCTGCTTGCCACATCTGTCCATGACACAGGAATCCAATCGGTTAGGTTCTGACTGCCAAGTGCGTTTAACTGTTCTGCTGACTGCTTCCAACCTATCTTCTGTTGCGTTTGCTGAGATAATTGACCAGCGACATCAGCTAATTTTTGTCGGTTTTCAAGTGTCAGGCGTTGATTTCTGTCACGCTTCTGCTGTATAAAAGCCCCTATTTCACTGCTAAATTCTGCCATAATATTATACCTTTATTGATTGCCTTGATTTATCTCACCAACAAAACCAGATATTTCACTTACTGGTGTGCCGTTAGTTAGTGCTAACTGTATCTGTTGAAGTTTCCAATCTCTCTGCCATTCTTCTAAAGTGTCATCATTATATATATCGTTCATCATCTGCTGTGCTTCTGCGTTCTCCGCTTTAATGGATTTCAAGTTAGATTGCTCAGATAATGTACTAACCCCGCTGATTATACCCTGGCCGACATTCGCCCAATCCTGCTCACTTGCGTCACCGCTTGCTATACCCGCAACACCTGAGATTGCCTGACCAGCAGAAGCACCATATTGAGCAAACTTTAAAGCACCAACAGGATTGCCACCGCTTACAACCAAACCCAATCCAGCACCAGCTAAAGTTGAGGCAACCTGAATACCTGTATTTAAAAGACCCTTTCCCTGCTGTGCGTCTAACTCCGCCATTTTAGCATCTACTTCATCAAGCTGTTGCATTATGCCTTGTTTACGCTGTTGGTCTTGTACTGATACACGCTCAAATGCTGAACCTATATTCTGTGCATAATCGGTCTGTAGCTGTCTCGCACCTTCTATCCTTGCACCTAATGGAACATTCTGACGTTTTAAGGTATCACCTGTCTGCTTCGCTATCCTCTGAGTTTCCCTGCCAACTTGCCCGATTTCCTGACGCAGTTGAGGATAAGGGCTTTGAGAATAAGCCTGCATTAAGTTCTGTCGTCTTTTCTTATATGCCTCGTATGTAGCTCCGTTACCCATATAATATCTCCAATTATTTAATCGCACTCCATTCAATCTGAACGCTTATATCAAGGGTATCTGTTCCTGCATACAAGTAAATATCTGTTCGTGTCCATGCAGTTTCGGACATATCCCAACTTAGCTGTTCACCAGTTAGCAGGCTGTCGGTCATTTCCGTGTAATACAACTTGTCTGTGTCATCTGTATCAGAAGGTGCGAAACTGGAAGCATAAGAAAAATGCCTAAGTTGATAATATACAGTAAGGCTGTCGTTGAGATTTTTCATAACGATAGTCTTATTAGTATAATCCTGCCAGTCTATCTGTAGCTTCTCAGTAGATGTCGTGGTATCAACCGTAACTGTTTCAGTATCACACCTAACGCCACCAAATACAAAGGTGAACGCTAATAACATAATTAGTAAAATAACTATTCTTTTCATATTTTTCTCCTATACCAGCACTGTGCCATGTTGATAAGGTTCTTTTGAACCTACCTTGCCAGAAACCGTATTGTTTGTTCTTTCAATAGCAATCGACTTCTTAGCACTTTTTATTCTTTTATTAAATTTATATTCATAATCCATTTTTTTCTGTCGGTTATAATACTTCTCATAATCATATAGCTCTTTCAATACATAAAAAGCTATCGGCATTGTAAACTTATCAGGTATATCAAATGCTGTGGAAATATCATCTATTGTTATCTCATCAAATATTTTCTCACAAATTATGGTGATATTATTCGTAACTTCTATATCGAATACAAATGACATGATATATCCGTCTCTAATTACTACCGCCTGACTCGATGGTGAAGGGGTATATATATTATCAGAATATGGGTCAGCAGTAGAACCCGTGCTATTAAGTAATGCTATATCCGATAATGAACCAAATACCCTTGCCGTACCAAGATAAACAGCAATAACCCTATTAATGGTCTTAGGTATGCGGATATTATTAGTCAGGCTTATCGTATAAGCATCACTTACCGCCCATGTATTATTCGTACCGCCTGATAATGTGGCAGTGATAACGTTTGCCGTAACTGCTGTTATCGTGCCTGACGAGCCATCTGTCGTGTTTAATATGGACTGACCTATCAAAGTGTCATCTACCGCAAACGAAGCCGCAGAATCGGTCATTGTGGCTGCCGCAGACGTTGCTGTGCCACTGTAATATGTCTCTATATCATATCGGTAGTTCCACCTTACCTCTAACCAGTCGTCTCTAAAGAAGTTATTTATCTCGTCTATGATTTCAAGTACTTCTGCACTACGTAACTTTTTCCGTGCATAGATTACTATATCTGAGGGTTTCATTAGAATCTCCTTATATCTGCTGAAATAGATGTAAAGTTATTTATCCCTGTCAGGGTGAAAAATAAGAACTCGGCTCTGTATGTTATCCCGTATGAAGTATATCTGCTAAATCCGTTATATTGTGTCGTGTTGGCATTACCCCTGTATTCTGTATCTATTGCCAAATCCATGTCAGAACCTTCTGCGTCAACCATTGCCCTGTCGATTAAATAGCCCTTTACACTGTACTGCTTAGTCTTTAATTCTGTCTCTTCTGTGGTATCATCTGCTGACGGATACTCATATAATACATTTGGATTAAGGGCATTTGGAATATTTATCAAAGACTTCCCATCTTCAATGGTTGTAGAGGAAGTGATTTCCAATCCCGTAGAAGAGTACCATTCATTGTATTCTAAGCTGTAAATGTATTGCTTATCTTTCTCTACTACAATTAATTGTCTCTCAGCAGGATTAATAAATATCCTTGATACCGCTGTAAACTCTACTTTACCAAGTGATATGTTTTCTATACTTTCACCGTTGTACATATAGCAGTGATTTTTAGCCTCTGAATACCAGAATACTATGTCACCGTATTTGGCTATATACTTTCTGGCACTGCAACCATATCCACTTTGCTCACCCACCATTGGATTAGCACCTGCTTTCTGGTTCGTCTCATCATCTATAATCAGTCTCGTTATACTATTTTCTGTGAATATCAATAATGTCGGTGCATATTGATTATTATAAAATCCCCTGACTGGAATGATAGCGGTACAGGCATTATCTGCTTTGTGATAATTCAGGTCACTAAAATTCTCACCTGATTTATCTGTCCATCGGATTATATAATTAAAGTAGTTACCAAGATTATCAAAATCCACTTGGTCAGCTAAACTGAAATTGGAATTTTCCTCTGCCGAACCATCTTCAAACTTTCTGCCAATCGGTGCTGTTAGATACAATGGCATTGCATTTGCCATATTCCTGACTGCTTCTGTATTATTATCTGTCAGTTCAAGATTGACATTGCTCTGGAATACTGCACCCGTAACACCTATATTCTCAAAATCAAAAAGACTACTACCACGACGTACACTACCATACCAAACTGCGTCTATTTCGGACTCTCCATCAACATTGTCTATCTGTGCAGTGAAAACATAGCTGTCACCATTATTGTAAAGTGGCATGACATATAATGTGTGTGTTTGGTCATTATGGTCATTAGGGTTTATCTTAACTGACCATAATGCAAAAATAGGCAATACGAAATCATTGTCATTTATTTCGTGTATATAGGTTTCAAAAGGAAGAGTTCCCTCAAATCGGTAAGTTCCGCCCTCATTAGTTATTACGTTAAAATATATTTCGTTTTCATACACATCATAATTAAAATATACCGTAACCCTCTGCGGTGTACCATCTTCATCATTAGCTGTCCTAAACATATTAAGCGTTATGTCCGTTACTTCTCTCCGTAACATTACATCAAATCTTGCTGACATATAAAACGTATAGGGCGTAATCTCACCCGCAAAATCAAATACCAAATAGTTCCTGTTGTTTGTATATGGGTTAATATTTATATCACTTTTTGCCTGTAAATACGGCATAGTGTTTACTGCATTTGCAGGGGGATAAAGGTTTTCTGATACAGCACCAGGATTTACCTCAGTATCGGCAAGATTAATTCTGCCGAGAGCTTCACCGTCAATTAGGGTATCATCACACCAGCATATTATTTCTGTATCGGCATTAAATACATCTACCCTTCTGAATAGTCCCCCTGCCGTATCTGCGTCATCACTAAATCTACCATCTACGACAGTATAGCGACCACCACTGTAATCTGTTCTGCTACCTATTGGTGTAAATGCAAGGAATAGCTTTTTAGTTGAGCCAGCAACCATAGTGGTAGTGAACATGATTTCCATATATTGGTCGTCTGAATCCCTGCTGACTATAAACACTTTTAGTAAGGTTGACAGGTCATCATCGTATAGCCTGATATAATTAAGGTTTATATCCTCGTAGCCATCATCGAAGAAATCAGTTACATTAAAGTTAAGTATTTCCTGATTGGGTGAACTGCTAACATTACTCTCGCCATTATATAATCTCAATCTGATTGGTTTATCCATTATCGTCTGATTATTGACATTTTTCAGATTAATACCTTGTAAATATCTGAATAGACCCTCATTCTTATATAGTTGGTCGTCCGTTGCAGATACGATTATGTCACCTGCTTTTGATATATTGTCAGATACTTTTAGTACATCATTCTCATAAGATAATAACGTAGTCTCTGTTCCAGAAGCGTATAGGATAAACTCATTATCACCTTGATTAACTGGATAATTTGAAGCGTAACTAAATACCGATGTATCTTCGCCTTCCGAGAATTTTGTCGTTTCTGTGTATATATTTACACTTTCTATATTCTCATCATTGATTACAATATTCCTGACGTTTATAGATGCTATATAATTTGTTTGCACTTCATCTACATATTTGAATTTCTGACCGTTATATGCGTTTGAGATTTGAGATGGATTGCTCTCTATTCCGTTCTTATCCACCAAAGTTACTGCCACCCTGACAAATCCGACTTCACTAAATCGCTGTTGGTCTTCCTCGTCTGTATATACGGCAGTAAATAAATATGGTTTAAATGAGGGTGCAAGTAATCCGAGATTGTCCTTATTGATTGTATTATCTGATTTGAGATATATCTTAGCTGGTGAGCTTATACCGTCTGAGATTAGCAAAGCATCAGGTGAAGCGAATATCGTAACTGAGGAATTGGTGGGAAATGTTATATTGAGATTTGCACCGCTCCACCCACCGTCATCTTGCTTAAATAACTCCGCTGTATTATCATCATATAAAACAAAGTAATACAAGTCACCCCTGCCGTCTATCCGTAAAGCGGGTTTCCATGACCATATCTCAGATACCGTTCCAAGCCTGTCTATCGCCTTACTCAGACCTGAATTTGCATCGTCTTTACCCTTTCTACGGACAAGCTGACCGTTCTTTCTCACAAGGTTTTTTAGCACCCTTGCAGAGTTATCAGGTATTAACTTAGCGTCACCTGCTGAATGTTCGCCTAAATCAACGGTTATTTTCATTAATCAGTTATACTCTTAATATACCAATTGGATGTATGAAATATTAATTCACAAGCAGAAGTTTTACTATCCAATACCGTCTCCGTGTCCCAACCACAACTTGCGGGCTGAATGGCTATACTGAACGCGGTAGAATTTGTCATAGTTACAAAGCATATTGTCTGACCCTCTACACCGTCTGCTACTGTAATTGTATCGGCTTTAGTGGCATTTATATAATTAATAGTCTCTGTAATATTAGCAGGAATACCGTCACCGTCACAAGTTAATTCCTTACCTTCTGGAAATAATAATGCTGAATTTATACTTACATTTCCGTCTCTATCACCAAGCAATACGTCACCGTCTGTCGTTGCAGCACCACCGTCTAAGAATAAATCCCCACCGTTTGCAGAACCGTCACCACCATGTATAATGAAGTTTTTACCATCTGCTGACTCTTGTGCTGTTGGACTTACTTCTGGATTGTTACCTGAAAATGATAATCCTGCTGTCGTTACAGTTGAAGCACAAGTTACAAGACCGTCTAAATAAGTATAGCCGTCAACCTCGAATATTCCAGCGATATATAAATCATCGGAATCAGTTAAACCATGACTTGACGGGTCTGTTGACTCTGCTACATCTGATGCCGTAAATGCTACATACTTTCCAGAGGGTGAATAGAAGTTATAAATACTTTCCTTTTCCTCCATTAAACAACCGTCAAGTGTTACTCCTGTTTCGGAAGTAGTCTCAGATATTGTATTACTTAATATTGAAGAACCACTTATCGCAGTTAATACATTAGCACTAAATGTAAAATCAGTAGCACCGCCTATATTAACATCAATTTCATCTGCTGTATCTGAGAAAATACGTGAATTATCATCATCATCAAAGGATATATAGTTGTCATTATTAAGCTGAATATCACCGTCTATTAGTAGCAATCCGTCAACCGTAACGCCATTACCGCTACCACTAATTTCGTCAACTTTATCAGAAGTAATATAGCCATTTGCTACAATTCCATCTGTATTGGTAAGAACCCCTGTTACTAACTGAGTTCCAGCAACAGTAGAATTTCCCGAAATAGTTGCCGTAGTACATACAACGGTTGGAAAAGTTCCAGTACCAGTAGAGGTTATTGCTGTGAAGGTTGATGTGCCACTTGAAGCAGTCACATTACCAGCTAAATTGCCTGTTACGTTTCCAGTTATCGTACCGCTTGAAGTTACATTACCAGTTAGCGTTGTGGTTTCTGTAACTTCTAATGTTCTCACATATACAGAGTCAGCAGTTACATCGTCTGTTACTGCTAAATCACCAGAAGCAGTTGCATTTACACATATAAGATTAGCAGCAAGTGTTAGGGTGTTAGATTTTATATGATTGCTTGCCGAACCAAGATATAGGTTAGTTGCACTAAGTGTTAGGTCAGCAGCAGCAACCACGCTTAAATCATTTGAGTCTGCACTATATAAATATGTAGCGTCATCCCTAAAGTGAAGTTCGTTTGCGTCATTAAGGCTTAACTGTGTGGTTGAAATCTCTAATGGTGAAACTGCCTGATTACCCATCCATATAGGCTTTAATATTGTCGTAAGCGAATCAAACTGAACGAACATCAACCGCTTATAAGTGCTACTTATTCCACTGGAAACTATCGTGTCGGTGTATGCTGATTGTAGCGTCATAAATGCTACACAAAAAATCACTAATAGAAAAATTATCTTTCTCATATTAACTCCATATATCTGTTTTTATTCCTGCCATATCAAGCTCTGCCTTAATATAATTCAAAGCTACCTGCTTCTGAATTTTATCACCTAAATCATATATCAAAATGTTATATATCAGGTCATCAAAATATGCTGGTATATTATACTCTATTGTGGTTGACTTAATTGACGTTAATGCCAGCTTGCATTTTATCTTATACACATCTGTGCCTGAACTTATATCTGCAAGGAAATGTATCGTTCTGCCGTTGATTGCGACAGAGTTTGTATCTGGTACGAGTAATATTGATTGCTTAATATACAACTCCACAACCTCTACACTAACTTCCCTGAGTGCTAAACCATTCTTATATATTTTATCTAATTTCATTATCCTGCCAGTTGTAGCTGATAGGGTATAGTCCGTTGAATTATAATTAAACCAATCGGTAAACTTTCCCAAGTCACCCCAATCGGTATCTGTATCACCCCACGTAGATGTAACGCTCCCCCAAGTTCCAGCAGTTGCATTAATAATTTTAATAAAGCTGTCAAATCTCTCAGTTAATATATTTATTCTCGATATAGCAATATTGATACTATCTACTATTTTATTATAATTTGGTGGCTCAACAATGTAAGCCTGTATTCTATTTATTAGTGTTGGTATATTCATCTTTACTTACCTTTTTGGGAATTAAGCTGTTTACTACCATATCCATTACAACTGCTATTGCATCGTCTGAAATCAGGTTATCTATGCTGTCAAAATTAAAGTCTGGTAGATAGTTTAACTTGAATTTTAATATTGAATTATCGCTTAATAATCTTATTTTGTTATTGTCCCTGAACCATTTAACTTCCTTTGATGTAGGTTGCATTATTGGATTATCAACTGACATTGAATATTCCGAATCCGTTACCTGTATAAATCTCTTGCGTTTGTTATCTACTGAATAATCCTGTGCTGATATATTAATAAAAAGAATACTCTTTGGTATTGTATAACTGCCTTGCTTTTCCTGAAAACTTACAGAAGCAGGTGTCTGCAATAGATATAATTGTTCAAGTGGTGCATTGGGTACATACTGATTATACGCTGACCTAAAGCTATTCTTTAATATCCCACCAAACTTAACACCTGACGGGTCGCCTAATTTCTTGCCTAATTCGAGCTTTATATCACTCCACGTCATTTTGCTCACCTCTCTGCAATGTAATCATATTCTTTACAGCTTCTACCTTACACGCTTCTATGAATAGGGAACTGTATATGTCGTACATTTC
>Ga0222658_1001349_pt1 | contig 10848 bp, 14 predicted proteins | sample AntAcemetagen476_FD_179830 | JGI IMG/M metagenome (GOLD analysis project Ga0222658, IMG submission 179830) | Saline water microbial communities from Ace Lake, Antarctica - #476 | ecosystem: Environmental > Aquatic > Non-marine Saline and Alkaline > Saline | place: Antarctica: Ace Lake... | reverse complement strand
AGAGAGTGATGGTACTGATAGTAGTGGCAATGGTTATACACTTGCTGGTACTGCACCAACATATACTACAGGTAAATTCGGGAATGGTGGAGATTTTGATAGTGCCAATAACGAATATCTTTTAATAGCAGCTGCAAATTGTGGAAACATAAAAATAACGGGGGATCAAACGTGGAGTTGTTGGTATAAACCAGAGGATATAGGTTCCGACTATCGTTTAATGGGCATCGCTAATTCAGGTGCTTCTGATGGTTGGATGAACTTTATCCATGACGGTGCTTCCAATAAACCGATATTTCAATATAGAGGTTCGGGAGCAATTGCATCAATAGCATCGGATACAGTTATGTCGGCTGGTACTTGGTATCATATATGTGGTACTTACACTGGAAGTAATGATCTTTTAGAGATTTATGTAAACGGAGTTAGGAATTTCGATACAGCGGCAACTGCACAAATCACACCAGTAGGGGATTTTGCAATAGGTAGAATGGGAAGTTATGTTGCTGATGAAACCAATGGGATTATAGATGATGTTGCAATATGGAACAGGGTTTTAACTGATGCTGAAGTACAGTTCCTATATTATGGCGGTATAAAAAAGATCTCTGGGGTAGTCAACCAATCTTAAAGAGGTTAGTGGAGTAGCCGAAGCAAGTATAAAAAAAGTAGCCGGGGTCTCTAACGTCTAACTTGTAAAAACGCTTTTTATCGTTTATTATTGAAATATGCACGAAAAATGGCAAGAAGCACAGAAATTCGAGCTAGATTGGCACTTATATCAGCAATTCAACACATATAATGAAGAAACAAAGCAATACACCTATGCTTCCTTAATGGGATTAGATTATTATAAAACTAACTACTATGGTCAGATAGGTTGGGATTTCGGCGAAGATTCCCTTATCGACATAGGTGGTGGAGAATCCTCGATATTATTAAAATCAAAAGCACAAAAACGAACAGTTCTCGATCCTTTAATGAACAAGTTTCCCAAATGGATTAGAGAAAGGTATGCCTGCGCAGGTATAGAAACTATATCTTCTAAAGCAGAAGATTTTGATAGCGGATTGTATGATTGTGTCCTTATATACAATGTACTTGAGCATACAGACGATCCTGAGAAGATAATAAAAAACGCTAGGAAAATAAGTAAGGTTATAAGAATCTTTGAGTGGCTAGATACTCCAACAAATATCGGGCATATCCATACTTTAACAGAAGCAAACCTTAATAAATGGTTAGGCGGTGTGGGTAAAGTAGGAACAGTAGATAGAGAGGGCTGTACGGGGAAATCTTTCTTCGGCGTGTTCAAAGGAGAAAACTATGTTAAATCTAGCAGTAAATAAAATATTAATAGAAAAGGTATGAAATCAATGAAAAAGTATCGGATACATCTTTTGGGACTGGTTCATCTTCCTTGTACTAGAAAGTACATGAGCTGTGCTTTTACTCAAAAGAACTATAAAATGGCGCAGATGCTTCTCTCTTTAGGGTATGAAGTTATCTATTACGGTGCAGAAGGCTCTACAGTACCCTGTACTAAATTTGTTGAAACTCACACTTTAAAAGATATTAGAGACGCTTGGGGAGAAGGAGATAACAGATTTGAAATCGGGTATAACTGGCACGACAAGCAATTTAAACACGATATAAATACTAAAAGAGAAGTTGTTACATTAAAATACTATTCCAATGCAATAAAAGAAATAAATAAAACTAAACGCCCAGATGATTTTCTTATGGTTACACAAGGTACATATCAAAAGCCGATAGGCGATGCGGTAGAGCTCAGATTGACATTAGAGCCGGGTATTGGTTATCGTGGTTCTTATACAAGATACAGAAGTTTTGAGAGTACCTACATTCAATACTTTACTTATGGATCAGAACATCCCCGACAATCCATTGATGGACATTATTATGATAGAGTGATGCCTAATTATTTTGATACTAAAGATTTTCCATTTCAAGATAAAAAAGAAGATTACTTTTTATTCATGGGCAGGATGATTAAAAGAAAAGGTGTATTTACAGCTATCAAGGCTACAAAAGCCATAGGTGCTAAACTAATACTTGCGGGTCAATTAAGTAACGAGATCTCTATTAAAGAACTAAACTCATATTCTCATGTAGAATTCGTAGGTTTTGCTGGTCCTGAGAAAAGAGCAGAATTGATGGGCAAAGCTAAAGCACTATTCGTGCCTTCATTATATTTAGAACCATTTGCGGGTGTTCACGCGGAGGCTATGCTTTGTGGCACCGCAGTAATCACCACTAATTTTGGGGCGTTTACAGATACGGTAATTGATGGGGTAAATGGGTACAAGTGTAATACTTTAAATGATTTTGTTAACGCCGCTAGGCGTGTTGGCACGTTGGATCCTAAAAAGATACGAGAAACTGCTGAGAAGTTTACAATGCAAAGTGTAGCCGAACAATACAAAAGATGGTTCGAGGATCTTTACCAATGGTATTTAAGTACAACTGATAAAAACATAAAAGGCTGGCATCATATTGATTGAATACCCATATTTTGTTACTATAAAGTAACTATGCAGTTAATAACTTCAATTTTGCGAGGATAAGGCGATGGAAAAGGATAATAATACCGTATCAATTGCAAAAACATGGTTAGCTTCCAATTTGTGGAATATTTTATCCTTAATTGTAGTTTTATTCGCGGCCGCTATCTATTTAAAAACAGATGTTAAAGCAAACTCTGTAGAGATAGAGAAGCTTCAAGAAATTGTTTCAAAGTATCCTTCGGAGAAATGGTTCGAGTTAAAATTTGACACTATAGATAAAAGATTCGACACACTAGAAAAAAAAGTTGAATAAAAAATATAATTAAGCTATGTTATTAAAGTTACCCAAAGTTTATTCTCAAAAAGACAGTAGGTGGGCTTACAAAATACTCGGATTCAATAAAAACCTACGATACAATATCTATAATTACGGGTGTTTAATTACTTGTTTATCTATGATAGCTTGTTATTTTGGACATAATACTAATCCCGGTACCATGAACAAGTTTTTAAAAGATGTTACAGGATTTTCCAACGGAGGCTTTTACAATTGGGGCTATATAAGCAGAATTTTTAAAGACATAAAGGAACGTTGGGTAGGTACACCAGATCCTCTTACAGACGCGCAAATAAATGAAATAAAAGAGGCTCTAGATAATGGCTTTCCAGTGATGGTACAGCTTGATAGTAACCCTAGAACTGTAAAAACAGATATGCATTACGGGCTACTTATAGGTTACGACCCTTTAGACGAAAATAACTTTACAATGATAGATCCGATAGACGGAAAGATTGTTAGTACAAAAAGATACCTTGGTTGGTGGAGACCTAATATACGAAGGAGTATTGAACAATTCATTATTTACGAAGGTAAAGTCTTAACTGATGCTGTTCTTTTAGAAGAAAAGATTGCGGAAATGGCTGAAATTATTACAAGCTTTCGTAAAGACCACGAGAAGAAATTATCAGAGGCGCGTAAGAAGTGCCAAAATAGACTGCTAGAGGTTAAGAAGGCTCTCGAGAAAATAATGAAAACCTTGTAGGTAAGAAGTCTAGGAAAAACACGTACTTAATTTATAGAAAGGAAACAAAATATGGTTAAAAATACAAGAGAGTATATGTCCGATGTAGTAAAGTATGCAGGGCCTTCTTCTGCTGTAGCATTGGCTACTTCGGAGATAGTTACCTACTTAATACCTGCACTAGAGCCAATTGAAACTGCTATCGCATTGGTGGTCGGATTCTTAGTAAACATTTTGCTTGTGGTTCTAAAGTCTAAAGAAATTATATACAAAAACTAGAGTCGGGGGTTTTCTTTTGGTATAATATAATCAGGAGAATATGGCAGACCATTCATATGTTTGGACGCATACTCTCCTATCAATTTCCTGGCTTTAGGAAAATGATAGCAACCTTTTACCTATTGCAGTTATAACGTTAGTAGTTACTGCGTTACCTAGACATTTGTATCTTTGTGTATCGCTAATTGATACGATACTCACCATCTTCAAACCTAATAATGCCTCGCTTGAGTAGTTCTGCTCCAACTTGTTCAAGACTATAATGACACCTATTATGTTCTCGTCTATCTTTGCAAATGTAGAGGTTGGACTTGCTATTGTTTCTTTTATCAAGGTCAATATGGTGGACAATTTCTCCTCGTTCCAATTTCCTTCCAAGCATATCTTCAGCAATGTTTTTGTGGACTTCTCTTCCGTTTTCTCTAATATATGGTTCAACTTTGTTAGCTCGTCTTTGCTCAATGTTTCGTTCTGACTGTAGAGCATCACCATAGCGTTTCCACGACTGATAATGTCTATAACAGAGTTCACGGGCAATAGCTTTTCTACCACAATACTTACATCGCTTCTCAACCCGTTTGGGTAACTCTGAAGTTCCATAACGTTTCCATCTTTTGTAATGCTTGAGGCAGTATCCAATTTTGGTAACTGCTTTTCTATTGCAGGACTTATGTTTACACATATTTCCATTATACTAGACAAACCTTCTTTAGTCCAACCATCTGGGAACCCTTGTAATCTTTCGCACTCTGTTGGGGTTAATCTTCTTATCTTAGGCGTGGCATACAAACCTGTTTTTGCCCCCCAACCACCAGCTAACCCAGCGATAGTTGTTGAAGTTCCTTTTGTACTATACGCCCTCATTCCCTGACTTTGACCTGTGGTAAGTTCTTTAAGAGTGTTTTTGCTTTGTCCTCCGATAGGAAATACTTTCGGTCTACTTGTTCCTCTAAGATGTCCGATAATGAACACCCGCTCTCTGTTTTGGGGAACGCCGAAGTCTTTTGAATTAAGAACTTGCCATTGACAGCTATACCCAGTTTGGGAGAGAAGCCTAAGGATTTCCTGGAAAGTTCGTCCGCCGTCGGAAGATAATAAACCTTTAACATTTTCGAGTAATACATATCTCGGTTGTTTATCTTTGAGAATTCGTATAATTTCAAAAAATAGCTTTCCCCTTTCGTCTCCAAAACCTTTGCGCTTTCCTGCAATGGAAAACGAGGGGCAGGGAAAACCTGCCGTGAGCAAATCATGGTCTGGGATTTCTTCTGCTTTGACTTCTCGGATGTCTCTGGTGTCAACACAACTAAAGGTAGGTTGCCGTGTGTTTCTTTTCTTAGTGTTGGAACTATGTCCTTTAATATCAGTTTCTTTTGCTTTCTCCCTTGTGGGTCTATTATTTTGTCCATAGTGCCTTTCATAAATTTGTGCTGCGTACTTGTTGAACTCGTTGGCGTATACACAAGTAAACTGTTCTTGAAGTCTACCGTTACTGTATTCGCTAGGTTGTCCTCCCTCGGCATTAGAACTTTTAAGTTCCTTGTATCCTTTACTATTCCCGTTCTTCTTAGACGCTTGGCTTCCTCTGTTCTGCGCTCCGTTAACTGCTTCCAAGCCATATCTAAATCCTCCTATTCCTGCAAATAATTCTATAAATTTCATATCTTTTACCTGAACTCATCCTTACACTTTTTACATATAGGAAACTTTTCCTTTCTATGATAATAGCTTTTTCTGTGGAACCACATGGTGTCGCTATGGCACAAGATACATATAGCTTTACATTTAACCCTATTCTTTTTTAATAGCTCTCTAAGTGTAAATTCTTTTTCCATAAAATAGGTACTTCTTGTTAGATGTTTAACTAAGCTTAAAGTCTTTTTGTTGTTTAGGATCCACTGTAAAAGAATACAAAGGAAGATTGTGCCAGTTCTCTCTAGTTTCTGATTCTAATTCCCACATCTTTCTGCGTATTAATTTAATAGTCTCTATTCTACCTAGAAATTTAACAGTTCCGGTAAGATCAATTACCTTACAATTTTTCTTCCCTTCAGCAGATCGAACCCCTCTCCCGAGCATTTGATAATAGAGCCCAATAGATTTAGTGGGTCTTAATAGAACTATTCCATCTAATTCGGGAAAATCGAAACCCGTTGTAAAAACTCCGACATTAAAGACAGTCTTTATTTTACCCTGCCTGAACTCCCCTACAACCCGCTCCCGCGTTTTCTTATTAGTTTTGGATGTAACTACCTCCGAGCCATCTACTAGTAACTGTAGCCTCTCTGCCAGAGCCACAGTAGGGCAAAATACCAATACATGGTTACACAATTCTTCCGCAAAAAACACCGCTTCTAACAACTTATCTAATTCAGAGGATAGTTTTTCTGTAAATTTGTTTAAGTCGAAATCTGATTTGCTTTTAATAACAGGAATTTCATCATGGCCCAATATAGTTCTATCTATGTATTTTAAAGCAGTTAAGTACCCAGCATCTACTAATTCCCCTATATTTACGTTATACATCATACGTTTCCAAAAGTGTCCTTTGGTTCTATTTATCAATTTTGTAGCAGTATGAGCAATGAATACTCCCTCGCCAAGATTTTCATAGGTTACATCGAGCCGATAAGGTGTTGCCGTTAGGCCCACGACTTTCGGACTCCCAATACCTTTAAGAAAAGTCATAAACATACTATTTGGTTTCTTTGGGTTCACAAGATGACACTCATCAATAATTACATAACCAAAATGTTCAAATTCTTCCGGCTTTTTGTATATAGATTGAATAGTTGCGAATGTGTATAACCCTATATCCTTCCTGCCCATACTAGCGGAATATACGCCTATTTCCGACTTATCAACAAATGTGGACATCTTGTTGATATTTTGTTCAAGAATCTCTTTTGTTGGCTGGATAATAAGAATGTTTTCGTTTGTTTTACGTGCTAGTTCTGCAATCACTAAGGATTTTCCAGCACCGGTAGGCAAGACACAAAGATCTGCGCCGGATAATTTTTGACTCCATATTAATTTCTTAACTGCTTTTTTTTGGTAGGATCTTAATTCATACATATAATAAAAATCCCGCCCCAGCCGTAGAATTAATCATGACTCTCGTCACAGTCAACTAGGATAGGGGCAGGTAGCTAAGGACTAGGGTAGCTAATCCTCAGCTACTTACCCCCCTCCCCCGCACATTATTTTCTATCAGGTACGAATTTCTTTAAATTATCCATTGAATTAGATAGTGCTAACGCATAAATAAACGCCTTAAACATATTTCTGTAATTCTCTTTCCCACGAATAATACCTACTTCAAGAGTGCCATCTTCCCTACCTATGCGCAGTATCAATTGGCCCGCATATTTCTCTTTTGGAAATTCCTCCACCCTAGAATATCTGTAAGCGGCTGTCTGTAAAAATGTTTCTGGATAAATACCGCTACTAGTTTTCAAATCTCCAACATAATTCTCACCATAATAAGAACAAATAAAATCTAAAGTTCCACAATACCCATACTTTTTGGAAAAAGTAACTTGCTCCGATATTAAGAACTTAACGTCGTGATCCTTTTTCCATTTCAAAAATCTTTTAACCGACCTTTTCAATTTTTTATTCACGGGCATCTGAGGTTTTTCCCCCTTTATATAGCTCTCAATCCATTTGTGTAAGATAGTTCCGATCTTTCCTGCGTGGACTTTCTTATTTTTATGGGCCCACTTGGCAGCTTCCCAAATAGTTTCTAATTCTACTTCATCATAAGATTGTCCCGGAGCAATTTGTTCAATAATGTATTCAACTGCCATAGTGGAAGCCCAATGTATTAAAGCGGGCTTGGCTATAATTTTTAGAGCTGTAGTAACAGATTTTATAACTCTATCTTCTTCTTCCCAAACATACCTGTGTCGGCGTGACTCAAACATTAGGGTTACTTTTCCTTTATATAGTTTATTTTCGTAAGACATTTTTATTTTCTCCTTATGGGGTTCGGCTGGAGGTGACCAAATCCAAACCCCACTAGCAAATAATAAAAGACTATTTTATACTTTTTTTCTTAGTCTTTTTAACTTTTTTAACTAGCTTTTTCCTAGTTGCCTTTGCCGCCGCTAGGCGTTTCTCGGCTTTTCGTGCTGCTGTTGCGAGTTCTGCGAGTTCTTCTTCATCATCTTCATCGTCCTCGTACTCATCTTCATCTTCATCTTCATCTTCATCTTCATCTTCATCTTCCTCGTCATCCCCGTCATCCTCGCCCATAGCCGCATCAAGGGCGGGATTCTTCAACACCTCATCCAACTCGTCATCCAAATCTTCATCGCTAACGTCAACGTCAGCAATCGACTTGGTAGCAGTTTCAGTCACAGTATCTTCTTCAGGCTCATACTCTACGGGCTTTAACTCGTGTTCCTTTTTAAGAAGCATACTAGTAGAGGTAACATTAGCCCAAACTCTTTCGTCTTTACCCTCGTTATGCTCAACTACGCCCACTAACTGTAAACCAACAAGATCGTTCGGATTAAGACACTCTTTGCTATCAATATCCTGTTCTGCCTCTGTAAGTTTTCTACGCAATGCATTTGCAGCTAACTTGTGCAAATTAGATCTTTTGTTAATGCTGTTAGAAACAGGCCACCAAAGAAATCTACCTCTAGTAGATTCTTTACTTTCTGGCAATTTATAATCGTCTAATATAGCAAACTTAAATTGGAATCCGGGCTTTTCTTTGCCCTTATAAGTTAAAACAGTATCGTTCACGTCAACAATCTGTAGGACATAAGATCCTTCAGGTATTGTCTCAAAATCTCCGCTATTACTTAAATCTGATCTACCTTTTATCATATTTTATTACACCTTCTTTCCACTTAATTAAATACTTAATGAGGGGCGCCAACTTTTATGTAGTTATTGGCGAGGCGATATGAAAATAACCAGCCCGCCCCCAATGACAAGAACGGCCGCTACAATACCTTTCCTTATCCCCTCATTAAACCTTCAATCTCCTTTTACTACTGGTGTAAACGTCTCGCTTCCTTCAACAATTTCAGCAGTTCCATCCAACACCTCGTCTTTTTTCATTATGCTCAAAACTTCTTTATCAGCTTTTAAAGCTTCCTCTTTGTACCCAACTTTCTTACTGTACTCATATTTCACACTGCGCCTAAGAGAAATACTCCTATCACTAATAAAAGCCTTATGATCTTCCATTGCTAATAAAACCTTTATAACAGCCTTTTTCTTACCGTCCACTTCCTTTTTCAATTCATCCAAAGCAATTTTGGACTTTATATAGGAACTTAAGACTTCTTTTCTTTTAGCCTTTTTTGTATTTTCCATTTTTTTACTTACCCCCTTCCTTTCTATAATCTTCTAAAATAAAACCACTCATAAATTTATCGTTAAGATATGTATTAAAACCCTTGAATTCATAACTTCTGCCCCGGCTTTTATTGGTTATAGTAGGAACATATTTAAAAAGTTCAGGCGTTGGAATAAAATAGGCTCTCAAAAGTTTAGTTCTATTTTCGTCATACCCCATCAATAAATAATAATCAGAGTTTTCCGACTTATGTAACATTGAAAATCTCCAATACTTACCCTTTGTACTTTCCCTTAGATTGGAAGATTTTACTTCTATTCTAACTTCCAAATTTTTATCTTTAAGTAAAATATCAAACATATTTTTGTGAGAAGGTTTTGCATTTTCGCCTAAAACCTTAATAGAATCTTCTATACTTTGAAAGTCTAGGATAGCGTTTCTGTTAAAAAACCATTGCTTGCCTATCTTGTATCCGGGTATTTTTTTAGATTTCGCCCAAGAGCGGGCAGTTGTTTCACGAACTCCGAAGATCTTTGAAACCTGTTTTATATCTAGTACGATAGTGTTTATGTTAGTATTCATAACTTTATGTATTGACAATATCATTTTACAATGGTATTGTCAAGTCATGCTACAAAATAATAGTCGCTTATTTAAATCTACATATCTTGGAGAATCTTATAATAACACTAAATTAGATGAAGCTAATAAAATTCCTATAGAAAGTATGTATACCGGGACTTTGAAAAAAATGGGTAAAGTTTTAATGGGAAAATGTCCTTTTCATGAAGAAAATACTCCGTCTTTTGCAATTTATCCTGAAACAAATACATGGAATTGTTTTGCAACGTGTGGTGGTGGAGATGCGGTTAGTTTTTATATGAAATTACATAAAGTTGATTTCAGAACAGCGGTGGAGACACTAACTAAATAATGGCGAAAACAGCAAAATCAAAAAAAGCAAAGGGTATTAGGCTCGAGAACTATATTGCCCAAAGAATTAGAGAAGTTTTAGGAGTTGTTGCAAAAAGGATGCCCAAGAGTGGTGCTCTAAAGGACTTTAAAGCAGATATATATACTGACTTACCTCTCAGTATTGAAGCAAAGAATCAAGAAACTTGGTCGATCCCTAAGTGGTGGGAACAGTGTAAAAAAGATGCTAAAGAAAAAACACCTGTACTCGTCATAAGTCGTAATCGCATGAAAGAACCGCTAGCAATTTTAAAATTCGAAGATTTATTAAAATTTATGGTGAATAGCCGGGAAGGAAAAGATGAATAGTAGTAAAAGAGGTTTGATAACAATAGTAATAGCGGCGATAGCCGTAGCGGCGGGGGTAGTGTCCTTTGGTAGTTTGGTTGGAAATACCATTGATATGCGTTTCGATAATCGAGATCGGATGCTATGTGCATCTGCTCTAAAAAGCGGAAATAAAAAATACTTTGAGAGATGCCAATGCTATTACGAAGGAGAATCGGTCAGGTGTATTTATGAGATATCAAAGTAATTATTTAAAGAAAGGAACAAATGAAACTAACACATGGAACAAAAGTAACTTGTGAAATAGAGGGCAAGAAGATTACAGACGCTAAGATAAGTAGAAATGCTAATGGGGATTTCTTCATCTGTCAAAATAAATGCCTGAGCGTAGTAACGGCAGAGAATAAGCTAGGTTATAAATATTCGTGGCTTATTTATAAGG
>Ga0222658_1001346_pt1 | contig 10882 bp, 13 predicted proteins | sample AntAcemetagen476_FD_179830 | JGI IMG/M metagenome (GOLD analysis project Ga0222658, IMG submission 179830) | Saline water microbial communities from Ace Lake, Antarctica - #476 | ecosystem: Environmental > Aquatic > Non-marine Saline and Alkaline > Saline | place: Antarctica: Ace Lake... | reverse complement strand
TACAGGATAAGCCAAATAAAGAAGATATATTAAAAACAGATAATTTTAACATTGTAGTAGTTTGTCTTGAAAAAGATCAAGAAATAACGCCCCATCCAGAACCTTATGCGTGTTCTTTTTTGTAATTGAAGGGAAGGGGATATTTATCAGCAAAGATGGAGAAACAGAATTAAGCAAAGGAGATTCTATTTTTATTGAATCAAATAAAATAAGGGGAATTAAGTGTATAGAGAAATTAAAAATTTTGGGAGTTCAGGATGGACATTAGTATTACTGTTATTGTTATTAATCTATTTGTATTATTAAGTTTAGCTATCTCTTTATTCAAATCAAAAGAAAAAACAATATTGAGTTTAAAAAATGCGCTCAAATCGCTTGTGGGTATAATGCCTTATGTAATAATTATTGTTTTGGGCATTGGACTAATACAAGGATTTTTATCAAGAGAAATTATTTCTGGTTTTCTGGGGGAAGGTTCTGGTTTTTCAGGAGTATTTCTTGCAGGACTTTTGGGAGCAATATTGTATATTCCTGCTATAGTTTCATTTCCACTAACTGCTTCATTAATTGAAAATGGCGCTAGTATAATGGTTGCAGCAGCTTTTATCATAACTTTAACAATGGTGGGTCTTGTTACATTGCCTCTTGAAATAAAAGAACTTGGGAAGAAATTTGCAATATTAAGAAATTTATTTAGTTTTATCATAGCCCTAATAATTGCGATTATCATGGGAGTGTTTTTAGGATGAAAAAGTTAATTAGAAACTACCTCATCTTATCTATTGTAATAGTAATATTCATAACTCTGCTTTTTATCTTTCCATATAATAAAGAAGGTATTATTGAAAATTCTGCAAATTATTTTTTTGAGATGGCCTTGATTCTTCCAGCAGTTATGATTTTAATGGGATTATTTAATATTTGGATTTCTGAAAAAACCGTTGCAAATTATTTAGGAAAGCAACCTGGATTAAAGGGTTCTTTCATATCGGTTTTTCTTGGTGCACTTCCGACAGGGCCATTATATGTGGCTTTTCCTCTTGCATCATCAATGATTAAAAAAGGTGCAAGCATTTCAAATATTGTTATATTTCTTAGTGCATGGGCGTGTCTGAAAATACCCCAAGAATTAGTAGAATTACAATTTTTAGGTTGGAAATTTATGGTTTTGCGTTGGACATTAACAGTTATTCTCGTGATAATAATGGGTGCAGTGATAGAAAAAATGATCAGTAAAACTTCCTTGGTTAGATGATTATATATGGGACTTTTGTTTCGTTTCGTAGCGGGGGGCAAATTGCAACTAACAATGGTTATGGTCACCCATGAAGATTTTCACAAAAAATATGTGGATAGAGTTATTTAATTTGAAAGATTATTTGTGGTATGGGAAGTGGTTTGTAATGGAGGTTTCAAGAAGCTGGAGACCTAAAATGAAATCTTTGATAAGTGGGGTTACTTCTGTGCCCAGGGCATTTTTGATTGGTTTTGTTGTGAGTTTGTTTTTGTTGCCTTGTACATCTGGTCCTTATATTGTAATTCTTGGATTGCTAGCTAGAGCAACTACAAAATCTTATGCTATTTTATTGTTAGTCTTTTATAATTTGATATTTGTTTCACCTATGATTTTAATAACTCTTGCAAATTTTTTTGGGCTAACAACTACTAAAAAAGCTGAGAAACTTAGACAGAAGAAATTGAAGATACTTCATTTGATAGCGGGAATTATTATTTTGTGCTTAGGTATTGGGATGTTGATTGCAATAAAACTGGGAATGATATAAATTGATTTATAGTTCAAATTCATCAATAAAATTAATTATTGTTTGATATTTTTCTAAATATTTCTGTCCCTTTTCAGTCAATGTAATTTTTTTATTTTTACCATAGGTTTCTTTAAGGAATTCCTTTTCTAATAATTCTGAATAATATTCCTTGAATCGAGATGAGGAGATATTTGATCTTCTTAGTAGTGGTGTTGGTTTTATCGAATGATTATCTTGGATGATTTTCAAAATATCTTTTACAATTTCTAGTTTGTTTCTTTTTGCCATTTTAACCTGTTTTTCTAATAACCTTATAAAAAATTAGTAGAAATATTCCTAGGGAAAATAGGTAGATGAATAATTGGAATGTTTGTAGAAGGCTTGGGACTAAGATGTCTACGATGTTGAAAATCCAGAAGATGAAGAGCATTAGGTAGATTATGTAAAGGTTGTGGGATTTCTTTTTCTTGGATTGATGGTATGCGGTGTAAACTGTGAATATTATGAAGATTAAAAGTAGGATGTTTATTGTGAAGTACACTAATGAGGTTCTGAATAAAAGAACTGTTGTCGAGATGATTAGGGCAGATATGTGGAATAGGTAGATTGCTAATTTCGATTTCCATTTTTTCCACATTACACTGTAGAGGAGATAAAAAATCGCTATTGCGCTAAAGTACATAAATATGAAAAGTGTTACACTTCCGAAAACGGGGAGGAGCAATCTTATTTCTCTTATGTCAAAATAAAATAAAATAATTTTTATGAAAGATCTAAAGAAGTATGCAAGTGCAAAGAACAAAAATGATAACCTAAAATATTTTATTCCCTTATGTTTGGTGAGGTTATATAGTTCTTTTGTTCCAAAATAAATCATTAGGCTACAAACGATTATTACGAAGGAGTAGATTATCTCTGTCCCGATGCCAAGGGTCATAAATTTTCCGATGCCCTGTCCCATCCCAGCTATTGCTCTTCCAGTCATTGGTGCCATTTTATTATAAGTTGATGAATGTTTAAATACTTTTAAGATAAATGGATTTTAAGTCCACTTTATTTATATACCTAATTTGTTTTAATTGATTAATTAAATATGGGAGGTAAAATAAAAATGAAGAAAAAAACATTAATGAGTTTTGGAATTTTCGGTGTTATGGCTATATTGGGAATGAGTATGGTATTTGCGTATCAAGGAGATTCTAGTGTTCAGGGTCCGAATTATTCTGAGGAAAGGCATGAATCAATGCAGAATGCTTTTGAAGGTTTAGACTATGATGCATGGGTTACTTTGATGACTGAAGATGGAAGACATCCGAAAATTGTCGACGTAATTACTGAAGAGAACTTTGATGATTTTGTTGAAGCGAGAAACGATGGAACTTTAAAGGAATTTAAGGGATCCTTAGGTCTTGGGCTTGGACAAATGAAACATGGTAACGGTGAAGCTTTAGGAAAAGGTCAAGGAAAAGGACAGCAAAACTTTTGTAAAGGTTCTAAGTAAAGTTGATTTTTAATTTTTTTTAATTTATATGTGGATGTTGAGTCCACAAAGCATTTAAATAATATGAATGATAGGTAATAATATGAAAAGGGTGACGTTATTCTTAATAATAGGAATGTTTATGATTAGTTTAGTTTTTGCTCAACAAGGGCCTAGTGATGGAACAGGTCCTGAACATGATGCAATAGTTGCTGCAGGAGGGCAAGAAGGAAGCCCTACTTCTGGAGAAGGAGTTAGGGCTAAAATCATGGCTGGGAATTATGTCGGAGAAGGTGGACAGCAAATGATGATTCAACAACAAGCAAACAATCAAATTCAATTAAGAGTTAATAATATTTCTGCTGATTGTGGGCTTAATTTAACACAAACTCAAAATAAAACAAAACAAAATTAGAAACAAAATTAAGTAATGGAAGAAATGCAGAAATTAAAATTATGCCAGATACTGCTTCTGAAACTGCATTAGCTAGATTAAGATTAAAAGTTTGTTCTGAAGAAAATGAATGTCAGATTGAATTAAAAGAAGTTGGTCAAGGTGAACAAGTAAAGGCAGCTTATGAAATGACTATTCAAAGACAATCTAAGTTCTTAGGATTATTTCAAACGAGAATGCAAGTCCAAGCACAAGTTGATGCTGAAACTGGAGAAATTGTTAGAGTTAAAAAACCATGGTGGGCTTTTTTAGCTAGTGAACCTGCAGAAGAGTAATTCTAATTAATATCTATCCACCCATATAGGTACCCATATGCCAACAAACGGTTTGGGCATTAATCAATCAACTTCTCTATATTGTTCGAAAGTCCATTTTGGGGCGTTAGTAATACCCAATAGTAAATTATCTCCTTCAATGAAATACTTTTCTTTAATTTCGAAGTGGTAGGAATCGCCTTGGTTGATTTGGAATTCTCCTTTTTCGGAGTGGATTGTGCATGGGCCTTAGATTACGAATATTATTTCTTCGCATTCTAGGTTCGCGCTTCGCGGGGTGATGGGTGTTAGGTATTGGGTAGTGGGTTGGGGAGGTTGCGTAGCTTAGGTTTTTGGTTGGGTGTTTGTGTGAGATTAAAACCTTAGCCTATCTTTCCCCAGAATGCCAATTAAAAGCCCGACAAACCCCTTCAAATTGCCTTTGTGGGCATAAGGGTTTCTATTCAGGATAGAAACTTCTTTCTATCGGAAATGGAAACTTTTTATTTTAGTATAATACTTTCAGGACTCCAACCATTAGGAATCTTATATTCTTCATCAAATAACCTTGCCTGAATAATTCTGTCTATCACAAATGCTCTTTCCCTTTTTCTCAAGTGACAATAAGCAATAATACAATCACTCTGCAACTGATAAATATCCACTATTCTATATTTGACCTCATCAGATAATAAACTATAATATTTGATTTTGATACTATTCTTTTGTTTAAATGCTTTTTTTAATAATTTCTTGATTTGATTGGGCTCTTTTACATAATTTTTCATGTTTTTATCTGGATTTCCCATCTTCCGCCCTTTGCTCCGCCAACCCTCTTAATTTTCTCTTCTTTCTTTAATTTATCAAGATTATATTTTATTCCGTCTTCTGTAATGTTTCCTATAGTCTTTGCTAATTCTGCCCTAGATAATCTGGGATTATCTTTAAGCAATTCTAATATTTTCTGGGTAGTTTTCTGGGTAGTTTTCTGGGTAGTTTTCACCGAACTTTTAGTATCACTCCCAACCTTCTCCCTCTCAAAGGTAACTGTGAAAAATCCATCACTCTCAAATTCAACACCAAGCCCATAATCTTTCATGGCATCTCTTATTCTCTGAATTCCAGTTCCAGCTTTCTCAACATTTGGGGTCCTAGCCATTATATCAAAAAGCAATTGATTCCTTGGTCTGCTAACCTTTCCTAATTTTTCTTTTTTCAACCCTTTAACCAAACCTCCCGGATTGCTAATCTCAACCCTATCAATAAAAATATTAATTTGAACATGTCCTGTAGAAAAATAATCTCTATGCACCATCGCATTCATTAACGCCTCCCTTATCGCCTCCTTCGGTAATTCTAATATCTCTGTTCGTTTTTCTTCAATAATATATTTTGTATTTAATTTAGAACGAATAAATTTAAACGCTTCTTCAAAATTATTAAGAAATCCTCCACTAAAAGTTTTTTTATCAATAATATTCACTGATGTTCCTTCAAACAAAACGCAAGTAACATCTGCTTGAATAAAATATTTTTTGATATCTTTAGAAAATAGAAGGACTCCAGTATTAGTTAAATAATTTTCTTTCGCAAGATTAATATTTCTTAAAAGATCCATTTTATCTAGGCTATCAGTTATATCTGCCAACTTCAAAAATTCTTTAAAACTTTCCTCATCAAAATCTTTTTCCAAATTAAACTCTTTATTTATTTTTTCATCAAAGGTGATTAATCCTTCTTCTTGGAAAAATGCCCTTAATTCATCTCTGCTTAATTTTTGAGAATTTGCTCCAACCCTCAAATAATACTGCCCTGCATATGAATAGGGTTTATTTTTTCCTTCAGGAATATTAATAATAACTAAATTGTATAATTTTTCAATTTCTATATTTAATGTTGGCTCTATCGTTCTAGCTATTGTTTGAAGCTGTGAACTTTGAGAGTTAGTTAAATTAAATCCTTTAATCTTCCCATCATCACTAACTCCAAGAATTATTTTCCCTCCACCTTCATTAGCAAAGGCACACATTTCCCTACCTAAAGTTGGTATATTAAATCCTTCTTTAAATTCTAACTTAATCCCTTCACCTGTTTTAATCAAATCCTTTATTTTATTTTCCATATAATTTTTAAGTTTTTATCTTATAAAAAACTACTCATCCCAAGCCTTGTCTTCCCTGCACATTTGTACGTCCACCATATTTATCAATCTTCCCTTTTGATGGGCACACAAAACACCCACCTAAGCCCCCTAGTCAGTACCCCTACATATACATATTATGCCGACTGACTCTTTGGCCTTTTCACCCAATTTTTCTCGACGATAAACCCCATCCTACACCCAAAAAATCAGAGTCCTATTTTTGGGCTTTGTTTGCCAATTTTACCAGCTTATCCAGCCTTGATTTCACATATCTTTTGTCAACAGCATCTCCATATTTCTTATATTTTCTCACTTTATTTCTATCAGTTACAACGAAAAACCATTTATCATAATTTTCTAAAACTTTTAGCTTTTCTTTCATCCTACTAATTTTAGAAAAAATAGAACCCGTTTCAATTTCAATCGCGAATCTCTTTCCTTGAATTTCAAAAACTATATCTGGTTTTTTGGTTATAAATAATTGTGTTTCGATTCCGTTCTTTTCTAGAAATTCTGAGATATTCTTGGTTAAAAATAAATGAGTAAAACTTTCATTATGCCTTGGTTGCAAAAGGAAGTCCTCCATCCTACCATTTAGGAGATTTTTATATTTTTTAATTTGATAATCATCATTCAAGAGATATTTGACTTCGTGTTTGGTTATATTTTTCTTATGAAAATATCTTTTATCTGAATCAACTTTTATATTCACGCTTTTTCTATAAGTTCCTATGGGCATCAATTCAAATGAATCTTCTTCATCAATCTCTTCAGAATTTAATTCATCATCTTTGCCCACCAGATTATTCAAATCAAATTTCTTAATCTTCTTCTTTGGTAATTTCTTAATCCTTTCTATTTCCTCAAGTTCCCATTTTTTATAATCTCTACGTGATTTATAACGGAAAGATATTAAGATAATTATTCCAAGAAAAGCAATAGAAAAAATAGTAATAATAAAAATCGGATTAACAAAAAAAGAGAATAATTTGCTGGGAAATTCTTGGATGCTTTTTTTAATTTTTTGAAGTGGCTCTGCAAGAATGACTGAAAGTGCTCCTACAGATAATAAAAATGGAACTAATGCGTCGTCAGAAGCTTCAATCTTATTGCCTCCTGAATATTTCCATAAACTCGATTAACATCCACCTTTATCGCAGCCATCTGCCTTTTCATATTTTCAACCTGAGCTTCTAGTAACTCTGACCTATTTTCAGACTTCACAAGTCTTTTTTCTATTTCGGTCTTAGTTACATCAATTAACAAATCCTCTTCAGAAATTGTGTCTCTCATTCCAAGCATCTCAGAATAATAATGAATCTTGTCAGACTTTTTCCAGCCGAATCTAAATTTTAATGCTGATTCGGATTTGTATCTTGGCAACCAATAGCAACAACTACAATGCCTAAAATCATACATCGTTAAATCAGAATACTTCTGACCTGCTAAACTTTTCTCATCACCAAATAATTTTTTAGCAACTCTTTTCAAATAACGGTTAACGACTGCAGGACTAAATTTAAACAAATAGTCTTCAGTGTCCAATTCATTTTCTTTAATATATCTTTTAACTAATTCGGAACAAATCATCAACTTGATCCTTCTTCCGAAAGTTTTGCTTATTTCATCCCGAATGTTCAACTCCTTAAAATCCTTAGATAAATCAGAAACTTTCACATTCATTAACTCAGTTGGAGACCTAATTCCTGTATCAAATAAGAACATCACAATCGTCTTATATTTCGGGTTGCAGTTTTCTGAGAATAATCTTATTTGCTCTTCATTCAAATAAACCCATTCAGGTTTCTCTCTGGAAGTATCTAAGTAAGTTGTAATATCTTCAACCTCTTTTCCCGCCTTTCTTGCGACTTTTTGATACCAGTGCCAGAATGCCTTAAATAATTTGACAAAGTCTCGTGTCGCCTTATATTCGCGCCCGTCTTGCCGTCTTATCACTCCCTTTCTCATATCAACAAAGAATTGGCAGAGTTGTTGTTCGGTTAGTTCGGTTAAATCATCAATATCTAATATTTCCTTAAACTTTCTAGTTAAGAAAGTTAATCGAAGCCGAATTGTGTTAAGTCTTATAAAACTTCTAGCGCCTTTTTTCGAAGACAAGGAAGTATTAATTCCAAGCTCCATATCTGTCAAGTATTGCAGAATTATGGACGAGTTAGCTCTGGAGAGGTCAGGAATGCCTCCCGCTTCCTTGACTTTATTTTTCCAACGGGTCAGCGACCCTTCGTGGTTATAAGGATCAATCTTCATGGTGTCAGTGTCCACATGGATGTGTTATTTAAGTCTTGTCGACCACCAACTGGTGACACTTCCCCTGGAGACATATTTTCTTTTACATTCATTATTTTTTATAAAAAAGTAGTCCCACCCAGATGCCAAAAAGGTTCAATGCGCGGGCGGGGAATCGAACCCCGGTCCCATCGTTGGCAACGACAGATTCTAACCGCTAAACTACCCGCGCATACAATTATATAATTTGGCGATTTAAAAAAGTTTGGAATACTTGGCGTTGTCCGGAAAGACATAAATCCTAATTTCGAAAAATAAAAAAGTTTGTGTTTCTCTTGATGCCAATAGCCCCATTATCTTTTTAATATTATAAAAAATCAAATGCCAACCTAACTCTCTTTCTCTCATCGAATGGTTTCTGCTCCTTAGCGAAACAATCTGTGTTCCTTTCAGGACATAATTCACATTTTCGACAATACTCCTCATTCCTTTTCTTTCTGGGGGGCTCTCCTTGCACTTTCTTCGGAAAAAACCCCTAGGTCTTTGATCATTAAATCCCCTTTTATCCATTTTTCTAACTGGAGCAAAAAAATCTATTCCATTCTCACGGGCAATTTTATGCAATGGTTCTGAGTCATATCCCTTGTCTCCTAAGCAAGAAATATTTTTCAAGGTATTCCTCTTGAAAATCCTTTGTGCAATTTTCGAATCATGTTCCCGACTCATTACCAAATCCCAATCAAGAATCATTTTATTGTCCACGTCGACAAAAAGACTTGTTTTAGCATAAGTCATGTGAGGTAAGTCTCCAAATTCATTACATCTTTTTTCATAATGCTTTGATCTCCTGAACGAATCAATTCCAGTAGAATCAATCGCAGTTAATTTAACATTTTTTGGAACTAGCAATTTAAAGAGCTGTCTAATTGTTTTCATTGAAAATAATTTCATCCAATCGTGCAGAGTAGATTTTTTAGGAATTCTTTTTAACCCAAGCCAAGAAATCCATCTAGATTCACTCAAGTTCTCGTCTATAAATTGCCTAATAGATTTACCACTTCTTCTTAATAAAATAATTATAGAAATTCTTTGATAATTGTTAAACTCTTTATTTCCAGTTTTATTGAAATGCATGGGCAAATCTGAACAATGGAAAATTTTAAGAAACTCTTTTTCTAGTTCATTCTGAGGATGAGCAAGTATCATTTGTCTCATCCTTATTATAATATTCTCGAGAATAAATAATTTTCGGTTTTGATTTTAGAACTCCGGACAACGCCGCTTATTCGAAAGATTTATATTCTTATAAAATTCTAAATGTTATCTAAAATTGGAGGCTAAAATATGCGTATCGAATTTGATGATGGGGATTTTGATGATGATGAAGACATGGAATAAAGAAGGTCCTATATTCTTAAATTTTATTTTTTATTTTTAACAAGCACAAAAAAGATGCTTAAAGAGAATGGCTTGAAGATGCTAATTGGTTAAATGAATTTGGGCGAAAAGATTTATAAAGCAAAATTTCAATCAAGTATTATGGCAGCAGATATGACGGAAAAGGTTAAGGAGCTACAAAAGAGTCCTACATATATTCGTAATATTGCGATTTGTGCGCATATTGACCACGGCAAAACTACGTTCTCTGATAATTTGCTAGCTGGTGCTGGAATGATGAGTGAGTCTTTGGCAGGGAAAGCAAGGACTTTGGATTTTCACGATGATGAAGCAGAGAGGGGAATTACAATTGATTCGGCCTCGGTTTCTATGATTCATACAGTTGAAGGTCAAGATTATTTGATTAATTTGATTGATACTCCCGGACATGTCGATTTTAGTGGCGACGTTACTCGAGCTATGAGGGCGGTTGACGGGGCGATTGTTTTATCTTGTGCCTCTGAGGGAATTATGCCCCAGACTGAAACGGTTTTGAGACAAGCACTAAAGGAGAGGGTTAAACCAATTTTGTTTATCAATAAAGTTGATCGTTTAATTAGAGAAGTTAAATTAACTCCTGAAGAAATGCAAAAAAGATTTGTGAGTATTATTAATAGCGTGAATAAATTAATTGCTGAAATTGCTGAACCGGAATATAAGCAAAAATGGCAAGTTAATGTTGCTGATGGTTCGGTTGCGTTTGGGTCAGCTTTTCATAACTGGGCTTTGAGTATTCCATATATGCAGAAAAATGGGATTTCCTTTAAAGAAATTATTGATGCCTATGAAGCCGGTGGTGAGAATTATAAAGAGTTGGCGAAGAGAGCACCAATCCATGAAGTTATTTTGAATATGGTAGTTAACAATCATCCCGATCCTGTGGTTGCACAAAAATATAGAATTCCTAAGATTTGGCATGGTGATTTAGAGAGTGAAGCAGGTAAAGATTTGCTTAATTGCAACATAGAGGGAGAGGTCGCGTTTGTCCCAATCAAGATTGTGGTTGATCCTCATGCAGGAGAAGTCGCGGCTGGAAGATTGTTTGGAGGAAGGATTAAACAAGGGGATGAATTGTATATGAATATTGCTGGTAAAAAAGTT
>Ga0222658_1001344_pt1 | contig 10885 bp, 9 predicted proteins | sample AntAcemetagen476_FD_179830 | JGI IMG/M metagenome (GOLD analysis project Ga0222658, IMG submission 179830) | Saline water microbial communities from Ace Lake, Antarctica - #476 | ecosystem: Environmental > Aquatic > Non-marine Saline and Alkaline > Saline | place: Antarctica: Ace Lake | collected... | reverse complement strand
CCGTGTGTGGTCAACCTGCTTCGTAAATTCATCCGTTGCCATAGTGAGTGTTTCTGCATCCACTTCTCTCCCAAAGTCATGTTGTCCTATCACACCGACTGCACGCGCTGCTTCGAGTTTGTTATTAAGTGTTTCGAGCAGACAATCCTGCTCGTAGAATGCATCATCTCTAATGCGTTTGTTTGTTTCAGCATCCCATTCGCGTGCGTACGACAGCCCAATAAATTTGGCCATTGCACGTAGCTCCTTGAGTTCCCAATCGTTCTCCTTGAGTGATCGCCTGCCTTCACTCGTGAGATTGATTTCCATCTCCTTCAGCTTTTTTATGTTGATGTGGCGCAGTAGACGTGCGCTGTCGCTGTACCGCTGTCGCTGTTGTTCAAATTCCTGCGTTACAATTCTCACTGCTTTAGGATCTGCAAGGTATTCACCAATGCGCTGTTTTATCTCTGGTGACAGGGCGGGGATTCCGCCTTCTTTTTCGATGTGTTGTAGATACTCATGAATCTGCTGCTCAAGTTCCGGGTCGGAAATATGTTGCAGGAGTGCCTTTAAGGCAAGTGGTGATCTACTGACAGCTTCTACTACTGGTGTACGTACGCGCTCCAGCTTCTTTCTAATTGTTGTGCTAACACCCTCAATTCCTTCCGGTTGCTCAGACATCTGCTCTGGTTGCTCCGGCAGTTGAGGTGTTTGTTCGGGGTAGTTATTTTTGTCATCATCATCCTTTTTAGCATGTTTTATCTCCCTTAGCTCTCGCTCGGTTTTTTGGCTTCTATTCCTGGCAAAATGGTAATGGAGGTTCCATGTCGTCATTATATTTTGAGTGTTCTTGCGAAATTGTCAAGTAGGGTCTCCTGACGGCTTTCGAAGAATGGGAGAAGGTGAGAAAGAACTTCATAAATGTCACGGTAATCAGTGGATCCTGTGAGGATCTGCACGTGTTTGTTGTGTTTTTGTGCACGTTCTATGTGGATTTCAATGTAGTTGGGACCCTGGAGCATCCAGAAGCCTGTGCATTGATTCCATGGTGTAAATTGTTTGTCGATTTTGAATCCATGTTCGTAGATCGAAATAGTTTTTTCTGCCGGCCCACGTCGTTGCATGAGTAGCAGTACTCCGCTGAGAAGCACTATAACAAGGGCAAAGCTCCATGATTGCGTCCATGCGCTGAAGAGTAGGAGCAATGCGACGAATGTTCCGGCTATGGCGTACCAACGCCATGTACGTTTGTGCGTTGTATGAGTGGGTGCAGTCCACTCAATAAGCACATTGCCTGCGCCAGGAATATTTTTTGTGTTTGTGTCCATATTTCGATCCATTTATTACGAATGAATCATGTAATTATAGCGCAAAACTCGCTTTCGACCCACCGTGGATAATTGCAAAAAACCTATATTGTTTTTTAATTAAAAATATAAGTACATCTTATGCGGCAGAAAATTATTAAGCATATATTGACAATATGTCAATGCATGGCTAAAATCCCCCTATGGGTATAGATATTGACGAATGTTGGGATGCTGATGGTAAGGTAGATTCATGGCTTCTTGTTGGCGCGTATTTTGATGATGGTGACATCTCTAGAGCTTTTGGTGCTTCGATGGATGCACCAAAGGAACCAGAGTATTCGAAGTCAGAAGTTGATCCAGAATCTGAATGTGTAAAAATGCCATTGCCCTACAGTGAAGCGCACGATGAAGACGTATTTGATTTACGTCTTCGTGGTCCTCATGAAGATTCATATATTTTGGGACTTGTTTACTTAAGAGCAATTGAGGCGCAAAGATATGATGTTGTTGAAAAAGCAGAAGCCTTGTTTGCATTCCCAAAAGGACAAAATCGACCATCGGAGTCTTGGCGTGACTTGCCACCTGTGCCCAGAGTGCCTGAGGGGTCTATGGAAGATGGTAATTATGTTTGGACTTATCCTGATGAATATCCTCTTTCTCGAGAGGATGAGGATTCCAGGTCAATAAATTATTTACGGCCTAGTTTTTATTTATGGTCTCTTCAATGAATAAGTGCGTCTATAGATGTTCTAAAACTACGAATTCCATCCTCATAACTAAAACGCATAATATCTGCCAGAAGCTCGGCAAGATTTGCACGTGTAATGGATTCTGTAAAATTTCCAATTTCAAGCCCATTACGTATCGCAAATGATACATACGGTGCGTACCAGCTTGTGGAGGATAGCCCGTCAATTGAGAAGTTATTCGCAGTGAATCCGTCTGGAATTGCGTTTGCAGTTCGCAGGAGTATTGCCAGTGTTTCAATAGTGTTAGCCGTCTTATTTGGTGCAGCAGAGCCGTCTGTATTGCCTTCTACAATGTCGTAGAACGCTGCCGTGTAAAACACGCGAGTGACAAGATCCTGCGCAGCATCCCCTGTGAATTCTTTAGGAATATCTGTAAATGTGATCTCGGTATCCGGTATGAAAGAAAGAATTGGAATGCAGTTAGATACGAGAGCGGTTTTTACTACTTCGAATCGTGTAGCAATTCGATCCGGTTGGAATTCCCAAGTTCCTGCTTCTTGTCCGCCTGTGGAGTGATTTCCTGTTCCACTGAAAATATAATCACCGCTGGCACGGATGTATGTTCGCTTGAGTGCGTCTATAGCTTTAAAGGATGCGGCATGCAGTGGCACATCACGGAATCGCAAGCGGCGTTCCGGATCGTAGCCAAGGCAGGAGTTTACTCGTGGGTCGAGTTCTTCGCATGAGAGCCCTTCCATTGGCATGAGTTCTCCCGTTTGAGGAAGTGGAAGGTAGAACATTTCCAGTGGTTCAGTTTTACCTTCATCAATATCTAGCTTGGCGATATACGATGAGATACTTGGATCTGGATGCAGAGCCATAACGTTAACGAGAAGCGCGCCCAATGTTCCTCGATCCATGTGCCCGCCGGGGTTAAAAGAACTATCTACCAAGTGATTTGCACGGGCGAATTCCAAATATTCTTCGTACCATTCAGTGCCTTCGCGAGCAGTAAAACCTATTGGAAGCACGTCTGCAGCACGCAGAAGCAGTGCTAGAATTTCTGCATTATTCGCGTGTGAATGTGGCTTTGCGCTGCCGTCTGGGTAGCCTTTGGCAATGTCGTATCGCGCTGCTGTGTAAAAGATATGCGCGATGAAACTCTGTGCATCTTCGGTAGCATCTTTTGGTACATCGTAAAATGAGGTACCAGATGGATTAATGCTTTCGTCTATGGGAATGCAATTTGCAATCAGGGCAATTTTTACAACCTCCAATCGAGTTGGTTCTCGTGAAGGTTCAAAAGGATACGAGCCGGATTGATACTCGCCTTGTTGTTTGCCGGATGAGTGATTGCCGGCACCACTGAAAATAAAATCTCCCTGACCGCGAATGCTCGTATTTTTTAGCGCATTAATATAATTCCTTGCAGGATGATTTTTTAAATCAGTAAAAGTAATTGCCCTATCAGGCACGTATTCAAAGCATCCATTAAGCGCTGCAACATCAAGCGCTTCTGTGTATCTAAAAGGAATTTCACAACCTTGTGCATCAATTCCTTCATCTTCTTCGCCACCTCCAAATGCGCCTTCTACTAAGTCATTACTCACAGTGTTATTTGTTGTTCCGGTGTCTTCACCACCTGTAGCTCCTCCGCCATTATTGCCGTTGCCGTTGTTGTTACCATCGCCTTCGTTACCTCCGGATGATTCCACGGAGACGGAGATTGTCATACTTGTAGTATTACCACCGTTGCGTTCATCGGTGTCACCTTCTGTTTGCACAGATGCAGTATTTATTACATTTGGAAGTGCTGCACTTGTAACGTTGGTTACAAGAGAAATAGGGGAGAGAGATTCGCCAGCAGCAAGTGGTCCCTGCGATGTACAGGTTATATTTTTCCCATCTATTGAACACGACCATCCGTTACCGGATGCAGAAATAAGAGACAGTCCTGCCGGTACGGAATCTAAAACAGTAATGGAATTTGATGTTGTGGCGGAGCCGATATTTTGTACGGTCAGCAAAATTGTGCCCTGTCGTCCAAGAATAAATGCCTCCTGAACGCGGCTAGAAATAGCCAGATCTGGCGTTGCGTATGTGTACGTTATTGTGGTTTTTGTACTTGCAAAGAGTGTGGATTCAGATTGCAGATTTCCCGCGCCCTCAAAACCAGAAACACCTTCGGCTGAGAGCGGCAAGTTTACAGTTCCATCTCCACGAAAAAGTGCGGAGTCACCTTCGGAAACGGGTTCAATAGTCACCGATCCTGAACTTGCAGATGCAATGTCATACATTGCTCCGGATATTCCGGCGTAGTCCACTATGCCATCGTAAATCGCGAAGGAATCTGTTTTTGATTCGCCGGGTGAATGCATGAGAATTACAGTTCCATCGGGTCGCTTGAGTGTAATTTCTGCTGCCAAACTAGACGTCACCTCACTTGCGGCGCTATCTACACTTTCTACTTTTAAGTTTCCTTCTATAGCAGATTCAAGAGTAAAAGTGATTGCTGTGAGTGAACCGGATGCACTGGGTAGTTTTGGTATTGAGAGCGATTGTATCCAATTAGTTTTTCGCGACGGAATTTCTACCGAATGTGTGAGCGTGGCTGCAAGTGCTGCAGCAGGGAATAGGAAAGCAAATAGCACTGTTGCGATACCGATGAGTTGTGCTTTTCGCTTCTTCATAGTGACACACTACTTGTTTGGGTATATCAGTTACAAGCGTGGTTGATGTATCGTCTTTTGATATAATTCTCCCGTTTCACCTTCTTTTTCGTATTGATGTGCAATCAATAGACCTTTTACATCATCCTGATTCGTAGTACAGCATATTTCGTGAGGTGGTCCTTGGCGCTGGTCTTGTTCCCAAATGGAAAAGAGATATGCCTCAATAGCATGTAAAATGCGCGATCCGTGTCCTTGATGTCTGAAACGTGTGTCATCAGTTTCTTCGCCAACTATTCTATGCCAGAGATTCCAACGATAGCTTGCGAGAATATTTCGGATGTCGAAGTCGGCAACCTGATCACTTCCTTGTGAAAGATTAAAATTGATGTTTTGGCCTAGGCCGGATGTTTTTTGAATGCTAAAAAGCATTCCATCCCATGAGACAGGGCGTGTAAACGCGTAAGCAATTTTTTCATGTTGCGCGCTTGCTCTCTTCGCAATCCTTTCCATTACTTGCATCATTAGCACATCTTTTGGTGTTAATAGGGAAAGTTTTGGTGTGTTGAGAAACGATGGTGTTTCCAGCGTGTCTGTGAGCATATGCAAGTACGGGATTACTTTTTACATAAATTGTTGGTCGTGCATCGTACATTCGTAAATTATTTGTGTATACAGCCTTAAGAACTAAGTTGAATGGTGGGCAATCCGAGTCTTCCCCGTAAGCGTTACATGCTCCGATTGCCAGTATCGCAGGAGCTATTCTTGAGCATTTGATGAAGCTCATAGAGCAAAACGCTTGCAGTTGTAGCCACATTTAATGAGTTGGTCATCCCAGTAATTGGCAAAGATACAATGCAATCAGCGAGATCCAGTACTTCCGGTGAAATTCCGTCGTACTCCCTTCCTAGTACAAGGCATACTGGAAATGAAGGTGTAATTTGTTTGTAGTCAACGCTATTTGCACAAATTTCAGCACAGAGAATATGCACGCCTGTTTTCTTAAGTTCCCGTATTGTTTCCACAGTGGATTCTCTGTGTTCCCATGGAACCCATCGTTCAGTTCCCCGGGATGTTGTCTTTATCTTATGGTTCGGTGGCGCAATTGTTCGACCACAGAGATACAGTTTGGAAACTAGCAAGGCATCGGCGAGACGGAAGATTGACCCTACATTGTAGGCAGATTTAAGATCGTCTAACACGATGTACAAAGGAGATCGTTCCAAATGAGCAAACAGGTCTTTGTCTGTTTTGCTTTTTCTTAATTCGTCTTTGCTCGAAGGGATATGCTTAGACATAAAATTGAAGAGTCCTTGGGGGAATTTGATTCTCTATGGGTTGACTATACCAAAAAAAACGAGGTACTGTTAGTTCTTCCTTCATGGAAGAAGCTTGTATTTGGATACAGGCATGGTCTGAGTTGTGTTCTTTCAATCATTCATGCTCTTGCAAAAAGGAGAAACTACACTGATTAGTTTTTATGTGCTTATTTGATTTTTGTGATTCCTCACGATTAAAAGAAGGAGTAGACCAATGGACGAACAACGAGCTGTGGATAGTCATCGTGCTACGATTCGAGACCACATCGAAAAGTACAATAGGTACGAAGGTTCCGAGAAGGACACGGCGCTGAGCACGATTCAAAACGCTCAGCGGCAAATCCGTGACATCATGCGTCACAAGCCAAGCATCTCCAGTAGTTCGGAAGACAACTGGTCCCCCTAGATTGATCATCGTGAACACAACTTAGATCACCAAGCCCCACACATGGACGTGTGGGGCTGTTTTCTGCTGTTGGCTTACGGCAGGATTACTAACTTTTTATATTATGTACTCCAAACCAGATATGAATGGAACTACCAAACGTAGCTTTATAAAAATATGAAGGCGATATTTGGTGGGCAATACTGGATTCGAACCAGTGACCTCCTCGATGTCAACGAGGCGCTCTAACCAACTGAGCTAATTGCCCACGACGCAAGCGTATCAAGGCAACTACCTTAACCACAAGTGAAGCGTGGATTAAACCTATTGCCCACCAATCAATTAGATAAATTTTTGATAAATAGCAAAAAAACGCATATATTTCCACGCTATCTTAAACTAAGACTACAGAGATGGATTTTGGAAAATGTTTAGATTCCGGCGAAGTTATACTTCTGGATGGTGCCATGGGTACCGAGCTAGATAAGCGTGGTGTTAAAGATAAGTTGGAAGCCAACCAGAACAACCCCGATGCAGTTATTGAAGTACACCGGGATTACTTCAGAGCTGGGAGCCAAGGAGTAATTACTAATTCATTGTTGCTAAATGAGCGGTATCTTTCTCGCCACAAGTCAGTAGTTGATGCAGATGAGCTGAACAGGGCAGGAGTGGCGCTTGCCAGAGAAGCTGCATCCGATGATCAATTTGTTCTGGGAGATATGGGTCCAAGTGGTCAACTATTCGAATCATTTGAGCATGCAGATGAAGTTGCATTAGCTGCGGCATTCGAAAGGCAGGCAAAAAGCTTGATACAAGCTGGTGTAGACGGACTGATTGTAGAAACCATGATCGACCTGAGAGAGGCCGTTTGCGCACTTCGTGCATGCAGAAAGATAACTGACCTACCCGTTGTTGTATCCATGGTATTTCGTACGGATTTACATGGCGGAAAAACTCCAATGGGCAACTCTGCAAAGGATTGCGCATCTCAGCTGGAAGGCGAAGGAGCAGATGCAATTGGCGCGAATTGCGGTGAGGTAACTCCTCAGCAGATGCGGGCAATTGTTAGGACATTTCGTGCTAATACATCGCGTCCTATTGTGGCAAGCCCAAATGCGGGAGAGCCATTATGGAGAGATCGCACAGTCGTTATGTATGACATGGATCCAAAAACGTTTGCAGATGGTGTTATTGAATGCCACAAGGCAGGTGCTCAATTGGTCGGTGGATGCTGTGGTTCGTCTCCAGCACATATTAAGGCTTTGCATGACAAGCTAAAGGGGCTCTGACGTTTTCTATAATCAGAGATCCTTTAATAAGAATAATCATTGATTTGCAGGACAACTACGCTTTAAGGAGGTCAGCCACTCAGCCTGTGCTTCGGCTGCATGAAACTCTTTCAGTCTAACCATGCCACTGGGATATATTGAAACCGTAATTACAGAAGAGGAAGCACACCGACCACCACCTTCTGCCAGTCGTCGCAGTCCTTGTCTAGGATCTGGATCACTATCTGCGCTACAGTCTTCTCCTAGTATAAGTCCTGTTGCAGATAAAAATGCGTTGAACGATTCTATTGATTCAAACTCAAGTACTTGAGAATTTGCATCCAAATCCAATTTTTCGACCATTTCCATTGCTGCGAAGTTGTTGGTTGTAACACCTGTCTCGTTTTGGTCGTTGGAATCCATTACTTTCGAGACTTCTTGGCGACTAGCATCGCTGATATTTGGCAATTTTTTATCTTTGCCGTCGCTCTCCGCACAGCCGGCTGCTAATGCAGACATCAATACTAAGGCTTTATCGAGATTGCGCATTTTATTGAGATGAATGGAATAGGGCATGTCACGTTATAGCTGACACGATTGGGGAGTCAATGCTGGAATTGATAGTCAATTGTTCTGCCATGCAACAGAACGGCTTTTATGTTTTGCTGTAGCCACATATGTAACTCCTTGCAATATTTTTGATTTTGAATTGTTCCAAAACTGCTCGGAGATGCTGATTATGGGCCTGTGGTTCTACTTGATCTCCTCTTTCCCCGCCGCTCACTCACCGGAGCCGAAGGCACATTCATCTCGCCGAATGAGTGCGCGCGGTTGCAGCCAGATCCTGTCATAGAAGATAGTGATGCACTCCGTCAGCGAAGCATTACATCGCTGGACTGCATTCGTGCAGCAGTTCCGTATCATAAATCATCACTTGTTAGACGTGCGGTGCATACGCTCAAGTACAAACGAATACCGGAGCTTGCAGAGACGTTGGGGGAGTTGATTGTCGAAGGATTGGAGAGAGAGAACGGGCAATATACGAACCAGGTAATTCTCTGCCCCGTACCTCTTCACTGGACCCGGCGATTCTCGCGTGGATTTAATCAGGCAGAACTTTTGGCATCTGTTGTATCTTCGGCAACCGGTCTGCCAGTGCAGCCGCTTTTGCGGCGCACGCGGGCGACTGGGTTTCAGGCGCATCGTGGACGCGCAGAGCGCCTTACTGCTGTGCGAAGTGCTTTCCGTCTAGATCAGAATATTCCTGTTCCCCGCACAGTCATCCTAATAGATGATTTGGCTACAACAGGTGCAACTTTAGATGCCTGTGCGGAGGTTCTTAAGGTAGGTGGAGTAGAGCGAGTAGAGGGTTGGGTAGTCGCCCACGGCTGACATTCGTACATTGGGATATGAGCTGCACAAGCGCGCAATACGAAGTTGATGTGGAAAACTTCCCCGTTATCCACATGGGCGCTAGGATCGACTCTCTGTAGTTTTAATTCTTTAAGTTTTTGTGACCTTTCTAATATCAGCTCTGGCCTTCCTTGTGCTCTTGAGCGTTCTTATTATCATACATGAGTGTGGCCACTTTTTCGCTGCGCGGTGGTGCAAGGTCACAGTGGAGGAATTCGGAATCGGTTTGCCTCCACGTGTGATGCAGCTATTTAAACAGGGTGGCACGGTGTTTTCTCTAAACTGGATTCCATTTGGCGGGTATGTACGTCTAAAAGGAGAAAACGCACTTGATCTCGGGCAGAATCGAGTAAAAGGTGGTTTTGGTGCTGCATCCATTCCTGCACGAATTCTTATTCTCAGCGCAGGTGTATTTATGAACTTTCTGTTGGCAGTTGCCATTTTAACAGGAGGGTTCTGGTTGGGGCAGTGGATTCCTGTTTCTGTATATACGTCACTTGAGGCAATGCAAACTGCTGCCGATAAAGGAGTAATTGAGCTTGATTTAGGTACACGTATTACTGAGGTTATGAGTGGTGGTGGAGCTGCGAAAGTTGGTGTGCCTGAGGGGTCATTTGTAACTGCGGTTGATGATCAGCCAGTTCAGACACCATCTGAGGTTGTTGCAGCACAGAAAGGAAAGTGGCGCGTAACTTATACCGTGCTCGTTGAACCTGATTTTATTGAAGAGCAAACGTACCGAGTAGTTTTGAATGAAGATGGGCAAGCCGGTATTGCTATGGTTGCATTTCCGCGTTATATCGCCGGTGTTCGCCAGCCGTTGTTTCGCGCATTTGGACTCGCACTAAAGGATTCGTGGACCATGACTACACAGACAGTGAAAGGAATTGGACACTTGTTTGCGTCGCTTGCACAACGCGGGACTGTTCCGGAGGGCATTTCTGGGATTGTTGGTATAGCTCAGTACACGCACACATCTGTACAGGAAGGTATTGGTGCGTACTTCCGATTAGTTGCACTCCTTAGTTTGAGTCTTGCCGCACTCAATATTCTTCCACTTCCTGCGTTAGATGGAGGGCGTTTGGTGTTTGTACTTGCTGAGCTTATTCAGCGGCGCCCGGTTAATCGCAAGTTCGAGATTATCACGAACAGTATGGGTTTTATTTTCTTGATCCTGCTTTTACTTCTTATTACATACCATGACATCGTCAGTCTCTTCTAAGTCAGTGGCAGCTGCAGTTCCGGTGGAAGAGTGCGCTATACCTATAGCTGTATCGATGTCGCAGCAAAGTGCTTTGCGGGATTTGTGGGTTCAAATTCTAAAGATCATTGCCCCTAAATTGCCGAGGAGCCAGTTCATCACATGGTTTAAAGACACATCACTTTTTCAGCGAGAAGAGGGGACTATTGTTGTTGGTCTACCTTTGCCAATGGCGCTCAACTGGCACATGGAACACTATCGTAGTTTTACCCTTGAAGCAGCGCAGTCTATAGACAAGACAATCGATAAGATTGTGTATCAGGTAGATGGGAAACTAAAAGATAACCCGGAGCGAACGGTTGATTTGCTCGAGTATTTCCCAGAAAAGAAACGTCGCAAATTGCCCGGCAGGCAGGAGGTTAAGCTTGCGGAGGGAATTGTGAGCAAGATTCTAAATCCACACTATTCACTAGATAACTTTGTAGTTGGGAATAACTCTCGTCTTGCGCATGCGGCTTGTCAGGCAGTCGCGTCAAAACCAGGAGAAAAGTACAACCCGCTCTTTGTTTACGGTGGAGTCGGACTCGGCAAAACGCATCTGCTTCAGGCTACGGGTAATGAGATTCTCAAAGTTTCACCGCGTGCTGCT
>Ga0222658_1001342_pt1 | contig 10905 bp, 12 predicted proteins | sample AntAcemetagen476_FD_179830 | JGI IMG/M metagenome (GOLD analysis project Ga0222658, IMG submission 179830) | Saline water microbial communities from Ace Lake, Antarctica - #476 | ecosystem: Environmental > Aquatic > Non-marine Saline and Alkaline > Saline | place: Antarctica: Ace Lake... | reverse complement strand
CATATGAAACGATACTTTATGAGCATTGAGCAAGCCTGTAAGTTAGTTATCAAAGCGGGAGAGATAGGACAAGCTGGAGAGATAGTCGTGCTTGATATGGGAGAGCCTAAACTAATTATGGATTTAGCTAAAAAGATGATAGCAGAGTCGGGCAAAGATATTAAGATTAAGATTATAGGGGTTAGGCAAGGGGAAACCCTTTTTGAGGAGATTGTTACTCCAGATGAACAGATTGAAACAAGAGAGGGATTTTTTATAATTAAGCCGATAACTTTAACATAATATGAAACTATTAGTATCAAGTTCAGTAATAACTTTCAAAGAAAAAGCCGAGAAAATCTGGGGCTTGGAAGAATACAAATATCCAAGGGATAAGCACGAACCAACTTGTTTCTTTGGAATGTATCATTGTGGCGATTACTACCATTGCTTACGACACAAAGGAGAGAAGTCAGTATTTTGGTGCGGACACGATTTAGTCAACTTAAAGAATAACAGATTGCCTTTGTATAAGATGTTTAGGGAGATAGATAATTATGTTGAGAACCGAGTCGAGCAGGAAGATTTAGAGGAGTTTGGGATATGTTCTTTTATAAGACCGTCTTTTTTAGAAGATGTGCCACCTGTTTCCTACAAACACTCCGACAGACCAAAGGTTTATGTTTCAGGACACGCTGGCAGAGAGGAAGAGTATGGATTTAAGTTTATAGAGAAGATAGCAAAGCAAGTGCCAGAATGTTTTTTTGCTTTATATGGTGCTGAATGGAAAAGTAATTTGACTAATGTTTTTTGTTTCGGCAAAGTGCCACCAGAACAATTTAATGAGGAAATAAAGGATTATCAATGTGGCTTGAGATTAAATGAACACGACGGTTTTTCAGAGATAACAGCAAAGTCTATCCTTATGGGGCAATATCCAATTACGAGGATAAAGTATCCAATGATAGATAGTTACGAAACGGAGGAAGAACTTATTAAATTGTTAAAAGACTTGAAGAATAAGAAAGAACCAAACATAAAGGCGAGAGAGTTTTGGCTAAAAAATATAAACCAATATCCGTGGACACAAAAAAAGTTTTAATAATAGGGGGCTTCTGGCCTTATAGATGTGGAAGCCGTAGAATATATGACTTAGTCAGACATTTACCAGCGTTAGGTTGGGAGCCGATAGTGCTTACCCCACGCTTAGATAGACAACCAAACATAGATTGTAGATTTATAGAAACGGGCTACAAGTCGTTTGTAGGTTCTTCTAAACAGGATTTAGGCAACCAGCTAAAAGAAAAGTACAAAGATGTGAAAGGCAAGAAGTTTTACAAGTTTTGCTTTAATCTTGTAAAAGAAGTTTTTGCTTATCCAGACGAGGACAAGAAGTGGAAGAAGTTTGCCTTAGAAGAAGCAGAGAAGCTTATAAAGAAAGAAAAGATAGACGCCATTATAAGCGTATGGCCTGAAACAAGCCACCTTATAGCCAAAGAGTTAAAGCGTAGGCACAATATCCCTTGGATCGCTGATTTCCCAGACTTATGGTCGCAGAATTGTGCTTATCCTTATGGGTTTATTAGGAAAATAATAGACAGACGGCTTGAAAAGAAAACTATTAAGGAGGCAAACATCTTAACAGCGATATCACATTGTTGGGCTGAAAGTTTACAGAAACTACACAAAGATAAAGAGATTGTCTTTATAACCCACGGCTACGATGAGCCGTCAAACGAGCCAGTAGAGTTATCAAAGAAGTTTAACATTCTTTATACAGGGATATTCTATGACGGTATGCGTGATTTAAAGAAAGTGCTTGACGCTATTGATTATTTGATTGATAATAAGATAATGGATAAGAATGATGTTGAGGTGCAGATTTATGGCACAGATACTAACTACCCTAAACTTGAGGGCGTTACAAAGCATTATGGGGTTATCTCAAGAGAGGAGTGCTTGCAGAAACAGAGAGAAGCCCAAGTATTATTGATGTTAAAGTGGGAAGACCCAAAAGACAGAGGAGTTTATTCAGGCAAGATATTTGAATATTTGGCAGCCAAAAGACCTATATTAGCCACAGGGGGATATGATGATGTTGTTTCTGATTTGATATATGAAACTGGAACTGGCTTAGAAGCCAAGTCAGTTAATGATATTCAGCTTGCTATTCTTAAAATGTATTCAGAGTTTAAAACAGACGGACAAGTGCTTTATGGGTGTAAACAGTCGGCAGTAGAGTTATACAGTTTAGAGAAAACTATTGGGCAGTTCGCTAACTTACTAAACAATTTATGAAAAAAGCATTATTAGTGGTAGCTTGTCGTCCAAATTTTATGAAGGCGGCACCCCTATTTGAAGAACTAAAAAAAGACGGAACATTTGAAACTTGTCTTGTCCATACAGGACAGCATACTGACAAGAATATGTCCGATGTCTTTTTCAAGGATTTGGATATGCCAAAACCAGATTATCTCTTAAAAGATATTAGGGAACTGAATGATGTTATTAAAAAAGAAGCCCCTACTTTTGTTGTTGTCTTCGGAGATGTTAATTCTACTGCGGATAGTGCTATTATAGCCTCAAGGTTAAAAGTGCCTGTTGTACACATAGAGGCAGGGCTTCGTTCTTTTAACAAGGAAATGCTTGAGGAGAAAAACCGTATTATCACAGACCATATTTCGGATTTGTTGTTTGTTACAGAAGAAGCAGGGGTTAGAAACTTGAGAAGAGCAGAGGGTATTGATGAAAATAAGGTATTTTTAGTAGGTAGCTTAATGATAGATACGCTTATAAAATATAAAGAAGTGGCGGTGATGCGACCAAAAAGAGAGGGAAAGTATTGTGTTCTAACTCTCCACAGGGCAGAGAATGTTGACGATAGAGTAGTGTTAAAACATTTATTAGAAACTTTCAAAGAGATACAGAAAAAAATAGATGTAGTATGGCCGTTGCACCCAAGGACAAAGAAGATGGTTGAGTTGTTTGGTTTAGATACTGGCGAATTGATAGTTATAGAACCATTGGGCTATTTAGATATGCTTAACTTAATGATGTATAGTGGGTTTGTTATGACTGACTCTGGTGGCATACAAGAGGAAACATCTTATCTTAATATCCCTTGTGTTACTTTAAGGAACGAAACAGAAAAACCAAGCACAGTAGAATATGGCACAAATACTTTGGTTGGGTGGGATAGAAAAGAGATATTAAGTGCTATAAAAAAACATAAGATGTGTGTTCGTAATAAATTAGATGACGGAAAGGTTGCCGAGAGAATAGTTAAAATACTAAGAAATGTCTACTCGTAAACACACCAAGTTTTGGACACATAGGAAAATGGATTGGGTAGACGGCTACTGGAACCCAGAACACCCACATAGGGAGATGATTAAAGGTATCTTGCAGAAGCACAGACCCGGGAGTATGCTTGAGGTAGGATGTGGGGCAGGGGCTAACCTATTTATGGCTAAAAGATTATACCCCGAATTAAAGATAGCAGGTTGTGATATTAACGCAGATGCTATCGCAACAGCCAAGAGCCAGTTTGAAGTCAACAAGCACCTTATAGGAGAATATGACGCAAGTAAGCAAACCGAGCAATATATCAGCCCTGCTGAAAAAATCCTACAAGATAGATTTGGCAAGAGTGAAAAGCACAAGAACTACGACATAGAGTTCAAGGTCGGCAATGTTCTGGCTATTCCTTTTAACGGGGACTCTTATGATTTAGTGCTTACAGACGCTTGTTTGATTTATCTGGGCTACGGAGAGATAGACAGGGCATTGAGAGAGATTAGACGAGTAGGCTTCAACAAGTTTATGTTTGTAGAGTTTCATTCTGAAAGTGTAGCCAAGAGGTTAGGGCTTAAATTAACAGGCGGTTACTATGCTTATAATTATAAGAAGATATTAGCAGAGCATCATTTTAAGCATATTAAAATACAGAAGATACCAAAGAGAGTGTGGCCCGGTCAGCCTTGGCAAGATTTTGGTTTTATAATAACTTGCGTTAGATAAAAAAAATATGAACAAAGATACATTGCACTTAATGATGGTCCCTTTTACAGGATTAGGAGAGTTCGGAGGATATAGAAGTGATAGTTGGTTTAAGCACCGTATCATAATCTTCAAGCAATTCACGCTTAATGGACTGTTAAAACAAACAGACCAAAACTTCACACTTTGGTGTTCCTTTAGACCCGAGGAGAGAGAGAACCCAATTTGTCAGGAGTTGTACACATATCTTAAAGAAGTATGTACTTTCCCTGTTGTCTTTACTTATGGAGGGCTTCCTTTTTGGGACGATAAGTTTCCGAACGATAACCTGTTTGACAGATTAAAGGTAATGTTGCCACAGCTCAAAGAGACAGTAGGAGATTACAAGTGGATATTAGAAACAATCCAACCCTCCGATGATACTTATCACAAGGATTTTGTTAAGGAAGTAAACAAACAAGAGCCAGCATACAAAAGGTCGTTCCTACATAGCAATGGATATGTCTATGATATGATTAACAAGAGATTAGCTGAATGGCGACCTATAACTAACCCGCCGTTCTACACCATAGTATATCCAAGAGATGTATTTTTAGACCCTGTCAAGAGATTTAAGTATTGCAAGGAGTACAGAAGCCACGAGTCGGCGGCCACAGCTTTCAAGAGTGTTAAACTTGCAGACGGTCAATACTGTGTGGGAGTACATAAAGGAAACATCAGCACATCTTGGTGGCATCCTTTCAGGTGTAAAGAGATAAAAGGTAAGAAAGCCCAAAAGATACTAAAAGGCTTTGGAATAGAATGTTAAAAATAATAAGGTATTGGTTTTTACGAGGACTTATAAGATGTCGGCTATATGTTTTCATTAAAAACATTAAGAATAAACGTGAAACAAAAACATATGTTCAAAAATAGAAAAAAGAAAAAGTTCTACAAGCACGAAATCAATCTAATACAAGAGAAGCTATGGCGACAAGGGTTAAGAATAGTAACTGTTGAGAAAATAAGGGAGGGCATTAGAATGACTTACGATAGAATAAACGGAGACATCAAACAGCAAGAAGAAACACTACCAAGATTTGCTAAAGAGGGCAATATCCCAGAGGAGTCTTTAAAGATTTTAGATGTTGAGATTAAGAAACAGGACACTCAAACAGCAGAGCAATATTTAGAAACTATACATCAACACCGCAAAGAAAGGTGGAATGCAGAAATGAACAGGTTGTTGCATATATGCGAGAACAAGCAAGAAGTTAAGGAAGCATTAAAGAAAGCAGGCGAGAAAGTCTTTACCCTTTACGAAACAAGAGAGGGATACAAAAGAGATGCAGAAAATATGAGAGAACAGATGGTCGGTAAGTTCTCTCCAAAAGAGAATGCACACATCGGAGGAATAGACCAAGAGATTAGACAGGTAGAGAGTAACATCGCAGGAGGTGAGGAGTTTCAACATCTTATCAAGGAAGAGTTAAAGAAGCTATGAGTAAAGCAGAGACAATAATACAATTAGCCAAGTTAGCCTTTGCAGGTTACTTCGCTGTTATGGTGTGGAAAATACTAATGAGTCTTAACACTTAACTATGGCAGCACCAAAAGGTAATCAATATGCAGTAGGAAATAAGGGTGGATTTCGTAAGGGCTACGAGTATGAAATAGGCCAGATTAAACAGATGAAGAAACAAATCAACAGTATTTTTAAGTTGGCTGAAAAGATAGAAACAGGCAAGGCAAGTAAAGACGAGAAAGAGAGGTTTGTTCTATTACAGAAGCTAACCTTAAAGATGATGGATAAGATACACGCCAACAAGCAACACGTTGAACACGATGTCGGGGATAAGACACTTGATAGGATGACAGAAGCAATGGTAAAAATTGCTAACCCTGTTGTTGATGTAAAGATTAAGCCTGAACCTAAGAAGTTGGAAGAACCTAAGCCAGTTGAGTTACCAGTCAAGACAGAGAAAACTTTACCAAAGTATCCTGATATAATAAAAGAAGATGAACCAACCGGACAAACAAGCATTTGAAACAGTCAAGCTTTTGTTTAAGAATGACAAGGGCGATCCTTTTGAAATGACCAAAGGGCAGATTGATATGTTTAGAGCTATTTATGAGAGGCAACACCCAAGGACACAGATAGAGGCTTATACACAGTATGGCAAGAGTGATGTTATATCTATGGCTATCTTATTAAGAGCTACTACCTTTCCAGAGAGATGGCCTATCATTGCTCCGTCAGTGCCTAAGACAAGAATTATAATGGAAAAGGTTATCAAGCACGTCTTTGAGAATGAATACACAAGAGGCAAGTTTGCGATAGATAAGAGTGAGGCAATGGAACGTATTAAACGACAGCGTTCTCAAACACGACTTACTTTCAAGGTAGATAGTAAGGGAGGCATAGGAGAGATATTTGTATTATCAGCAGGAGCTACAAGGACATCACAGGACGCTGGTGATATTCTTATGGGCTGGGGTGCTCCCAACATTGTAGAGGACGAGAGTGGTTTAATACCTGACCAGATACAAGGTAAGATACATAGAATGCTTGGTGGCTTTAAAGATAATTTTAGATTAAAGATAGGCAATACTTTCGGCAGAGGACATTTCTATAAGACACATAGTAATCCTTTGTATAAGGTAATCAACATACCTTACACCCAAGGTATAGCAGAGGGCAGACAAGACCAGAAGTTCTTTGACGAGGCAAGGACAGAATGTAACGACCCAATTCTGTTTGGTATTCTTTATGAGTGTAAGTTTCCAAGCGAGGCTGAAATAGATGTAGCAAACTGGATTATCCTTTTAAGAGAAGAAGAAATCCGTGATGCTATGGCAAGAAAAAAGGTTGAGCCAAGAGGCATAAGAAGAATGGGTGTTGACATATCAAGAGGAGGCAGAGATAGCAATGTGTGGTATTTAAGAACAGATAACTTTGCCAGAAAGATTAAGAAAAACAAAGACCCTGACTTAATGAGCGTGGCTAAGACAACCAAAGAGCTTATGAAAGAAGAACACATAGCACCAGAGAATGTTTATCTTGATGATGTTGGATATGGTGGTGGGGTTGTTGATAGACTTAAGGACTTAGGTTACGAAGTTAATCCTGTTGTGGCACAAGCTACCCCAGAGAACAAAGAAGAGTTTGCCAACGTAAAAGCAGAGATGTATTCAGAGGGAGCCAAGTGGTTAAGAGAGGGTGGAGTTGTTGAGGAAGACGAGGACTGGGCTTTTCAGCTTATCAAGACAAGGTGGAAAAAGAACTCATCAGGTAGAATGTTAATAAAACCCAAGCAAGACTTACGGCGTGAGGGTTTACCAAGCCCTGATGACTTAGATGCTTTTATGCTTACCTTTGCAAAGCCTACGATAATAAAGATGCAAACCCAAGAAGCAACAGGGTCGGCACTTCCTTATTATCCTGATTTAGGTTTTTGAGGGTATTGACAAGATATTTAAATAACATATAATAAATAAAATGACTAAAGTTAAAAACTTGATCGTAGCTGAAAGGCTCGGCATTATTAGATTTTTTAACCAAGCATACTCTCGGGGTGGCTTAGATATTATGGGATTGAAGCGTGCCCAGAACATAGGCGGTAAGTTAGAGTTGACAGAAAAAGAAAAAAAAGACATAGAATGGAAAGACTTAGGAGGCGGGCAAGCTACCTTTAGCGTGCCTAAAGCAGAACAGCTAAAGATTGTTGTAGAGTTTTCTTCAGATGAGGTTAAACTTATTAAGGAAATGATTATGGCTAAGAATAAAGAAAAGACATTTGCTTCGGCAGATATGTTTGTTGTTGGTCTGACAGAGAAGCTTGACATTAAGTTATAAAATGGAAACAGTTAGATTATCAGAAGCAGGCATACAGATAGAAATGGTTGATGTAACACCAGACGAGGTAGAAAAACTACGAGTATGTTTTACTAAGTTGATTAACGCCCAAGTTCACAGAATGAAGAATGGTAAAGTGATATTACATTTTGACGGAGATGGTAATTTTCGCAAGTTAGAAGTTCACCATACAATTTGGAATAAATAATATCTCTTCCCCTCTTCTTAATTGAAGGGGCTATGACAATTCCTCTTCACTCAAATATACGCGGATAGCTTTGTTGAGTGGAGGGCAAGAGATATTAACAGTCCCTACTTGTAAACCAAGCGGACACTTAGATACTTTTATGAGGTATTGATAGTGTCCGTTTTAATTTATAAAACTATGGAAAACGAAACAACAGAAGAAGTAACAGACGAGTTAATGGTAAAGCTTAATAAAGAAAAGCAGATAGGTTTTGATTTTCAAGCAAGACGACATCAGGACTGGAACGACAACTATGAGCTACACAGGAACAAGGTTAGAATAAACCGCCTAACACAAAGGCAGGCGGCCAACATTCCTTTGATGAAAGAAACACTCAAGACGTTATTAAGTAAGATAGACGAGCCACCAAGTATTACTTTTAAAGACAAAGGCGGGGATAGACTTAAAGAGCTTATTATACAAGCAAGGTGGGATCAAGATTATGATGAGCGTAACTTTGAGGGCGTGGATATGCAGGACAAGAAGACTGTTATGATTACAGGTAGAGGATTTAAGAAACTTAACTTTTTAGATGATGAGTTTGGCATTGACGCTTTAGAAAACTTTGATGTTGTTATTGACCCTCTGGTTAATCCGTTAGACATTGAAACCGCCAGGTTCCTTGTTCATCAAAATATCTTCAGGTCTTTAAGAGATATATTGGCAAGTCCTGATTATACCGCAGAGGGTAAACAAAAACTCAAAACCTATTTAAGCACCAAAGAGGGTATAATACAGTCGCAAGAGAACCAAGAAGCCCTAAAAGCAAAACAAGAGCGTCTGGTGGCTATGGGAGTAGAGAGTGATGAGTTTGACAGGTTCACAGCAGGAGATGTCTTGTGTAACTTATCAGAACATTACACTATGCTTTGGGACAAAGCCAAAGGTAAGTTTGTTCGTTATGTTGTAATTTATATAGACAATCAAATAAAACTATTGAAGGCTCCGTTAACCGAGTTACTTGGTGTGGAGTTTTTGCCGTTTGTTAGTTGGGGTGAAGATATAGAAACAGCTGACTTTTGGAGTGATGGGCCGGCTGATTTAGTAAGAACACCTAACAAGATATTAAACGTATGGTTTAGCCAGATGATAGAAAACAGAACATTAAAGAACTTTCAAATGCACTGGTATGACGCTACAAAGAGAGGATTTCAACCACAGCCACATACACCGGGTCCCGGAAGAATGTTACCAGCTCCGGGGAACCCGAAAGACACTATAATGCCTGTAAATATCTCTGGGCTTGAAGATACTTTAACAATGATTGACTTCTTGATTAAAGTAGTAGAACGAGGCACATCAGCCACCGCCATTGAGAAAGGCGTATCTGAAAAGAAAGACATCACTTTAGGAGAGGTTGAGGTGTTAGTGGGCAAAGCTATGGAAAGGACAATGAGCTTGGCGAAGTTTTACAGGCGTTCTTGGAAAGAGTTAGCAGACAAGTGGTATAAGATACTGGAGGCAAATGACGGCAAGGTTAGAACGCTTTATAAAGCAACCGCCAAAGGTAAGTTAATGAGTAAGAAAGTCAAACCCTCACAGTGGATTTCTAAGGAGGGTTATCAGGTTGAAGCTCGTTCTACCTCCGACCAAGAAGCAGAGAAGATAAGCGGATTAAAGAAGTTAATGGCTGTTAAGCAACAGTTTCCTAACAACCCCGCTTTACAAAGTATCATCCAAAGACGAACACTTGAGATTATCGACTTAACACCTGACGAATTGAGAGAGGTTGAGGAAGCAGAAAAGAAAATGCAAGAGGCTCCGCAAGTACCACAACAGGGTGAAAACGCTGGTTTAATGCAAGGCATTCAGCAAGGTATGAACGAATTAGCAAGTTTAGAAGGTAGCATCTAAATATATGGATATTACACAACAACTAAAAGATACAAAAACTGCAATAGATAATGCTGTTGAAGTTAAGAGAATAGTAAGGAATGAGACAGACAGGAAGTTTATTGTTGCTAATATAGGTAAGGATTTGATAAAGATATTAACGCCTTTAATGAAGCAAATTGCTGTCAATTCTCGTATAAATAAAGAGGAGTTTAATGGCATTCTTAGAAATATAAGTGTTGATATTAAGCCATCTACTCAAGCAACTCCTACTATTGAGTTTCCTAAACAAGAGCTTATTCACGCTATAAAGGTAGCTATTTCCAAAGTAAGGTTTCCACAGTCAATAATAAAAGTAGACGCTCCGAAGATACCCGATGAGGTAAAAGTTGAGCAAATGAAAGAACTGATAGAGGCGGTAAGCAAGTATGCCAATGCTAAATACGGTTTAGATGTTGACTCTATTTATACAGCAGTGAACAACGATAAGGGTAAACCTTTGCCAGTTATTTTAACAGACGAGAAAGGAAAGTTTTACACCGCTATTATGCAGGCGATTAGTTCTGGAGGTGGTGGAGGTCAGGTAACTGTTGCTCCGCCCGGCAACGGAGGAAGTGGACAGCTTGTTATCGCAACCACAGGGACAGCACAACCCTTATCTACAACCTCTGTGCCTTGCTCAAGGGTAGTAGTGAGTGCGAACACAGGACATATTGTAGTAGGAATTGGTGAAGATGTGCTTTATGCTTCAGCCAATCGTAAAGGAGTATGGCTTGCTAAAACACAAAGAGAGTCAATCAAGGTAGATAATTTACAAAAGGTTTATGTCGATGTAGCAATTAACGGCGTTATCGCCTCTTATTTTTATGAAGTATAAATATCTTTTAATAATTCCGTTTCTTCTTTTATTAGGTGGTGCTGTTATGGCACAGAGTTTGTGGTATCCCAACGATAATGATGACTTAATTCCAGTAGATGATACCTTGGGTTTAACTATTCCTCATCTTATAGG
>Ga0222658_1001339_pt1 | contig 10928 bp, 13 predicted proteins | sample AntAcemetagen476_FD_179830 | JGI IMG/M metagenome (GOLD analysis project Ga0222658, IMG submission 179830) | Saline water microbial communities from Ace Lake, Antarctica - #476 | ecosystem: Environmental > Aquatic > Non-marine Saline and Alkaline > Saline | place: Antarctica: Ace Lake... | reverse complement strand
AAAAGATTGAGTTATTTAGTATTAAAGAGGGAAAATGGAGATTTAGATTTAAGAAATTGTCAAGAATGTTGTGGATATAATAGTTTATGTGAAGTATATAAAGAATCGAATAATAGTGACCAAATTGCAGGAGGTGTTGGTAACTCCGAGTAGATCCAAGGGTTAGAGATGGTCACAAAGATTTTTTCTATAAGTAATCACTGCTTAAATCTTCTTTTTTATATCTCTAACCTAATCCAACAATATTATAATGAAAACATTACACAAAACATATCTAATGCGAAACAAAATGAAAATTAATAATACACTTGAAAGGAGGGATAAATAAGATGACAGAAATAATAAAAGTTCAGATTGAAGGTACAACGCCAATTTTATTTAATAGATTTAGAGATGTAGCTATTGAAGGAAAATCAAAGAAAAGAACAGGGGCAATGGTTGAAAGGGATATAGAAGATAAATTGTATTTTGATGAAAAAGGTAAAGTACAACTTCCATCAGTTTATTTAAAAAATTGTTTAACTGAAGCATCAAAACAGTTTAAAATTGTTGGAAAAGGTAAATCTACTTATTCAAAAATTGTAGGTTCAACTGTCGATATAGAACCTTTTATGATTGATTTTATTTCAGATAAATATGAAGTGTTTAGAATATCTGCTGTAAATCCATCAACAAAAGGAAGAATGATGACAGAAAGACCACAATTTAAAAAGTGGAGTGCTGAATTTGAAGTTGTTTTAAATGACTCTGCAGTTCCAATAGAAGTTATTAATGAAATATTAGAACACGCTGGTAAGTATGTTGGTATTGGAGATTGGAGACCACAGAAAAAAGGAATGTTTGGGAAGTTTATGATAGCTTCATTTAAAACAAAAAAATAAACTTTATTTGCCCTTTATTTTTTAAGGGCTTCATATTCAAGGTTTGGCAGGGCGGGGCTGGGCAAGGCAAGGCAAGGCAAGGTTTCATATTCAAGGTTTGGCAATGCTGGGCCTGGCGAGGCTGGGCAGGGCGCGGCCAGGCAAGGCAAGGCAAGGCAAGGCAAGGAGTTTGGTAGAACTATAAACTACCAATTAATATTTACACAAAATCAACATTACACAAAACAAAATGAAAATAGCAATATATTGTAGGGTTTCAACAGAAGAACAAGATGCAGATAAGCAAGAGTTTATTTGTAAAGAATATTGTGAAAGGAACAATTTAGAAATTTTCAAAGTCTATAAAGATATTATTTCTGGAAGCACTACTTCTAGAAAATCATTTAACCAAATGTTGGAAGATATGAGAGATATGAAGTTCAAAAGTATTATTGTAACTAAGCTAGATAGAATAGGAAGATCCTTACAACATTTATTATCTCTGTTTGAGGAGTTCAGTAGAAAGAAAGTAGATTTTATTGCTGTTACTCAAAATATAGATACAACAACATCAACTGGTAAACTTCAATTGCAGATCATGGGTGCATTCGCAGAATACGAAAGGAATATAATAAGCGAAAGAACAAAAGAAGGATTAAGAAGAGCAACAGGTATAGGTAAGAGAGGAAAAGATAAGAATCCGAGAAAAAGAAGAATTGACAAGTTTAAAAAGAACATAATAAAAAAAACACATACCTACAAGAGAATATGTACAAGATGTGGAGAAAATTATTTAACTTCTTATTATAGTAGCAAGATATGTAAGGGCTGTAGAGGGAAGGGGGTCTTAAAAAGTGAAATACACCGAAATGAATGACTTCATTAAAAAGGTCCGTTTTTAGTACCTTTACGAAATACCCCTAACTTATATAAACTAATAATTATTATTATAATTATAATTAGAATGGTTTTAACATTGATTGAAATAAAAGGTGAGAATAATATGAAAGTGAAATCTTATTCTGTTAAATGGAAATTAAATAAACCAGAAACAATTAATAAAATAATTGAAGAGTTTGAAAAAGGAGATGAAGATGGGATTAACAAGTGATCTTGGAATTGAACAAACTTTACCTTCAATAGATTTAACAGGAATTATTTCTGGTAGTTGGATGTATTTAGCATTTATTATAGTTGTTGGAGTGTTAGCTATTTTAGGAATTGGATTCTTAATGTTCATTATGACTTACAATAAAAAAATAATTTTATTTGAAAATGTTTCTGGACAAGGTTATCAAGTTGTTTTAAAAACAAGAGCAAGAATAATTAAGTTAGGAAATGGTGGAGAAGAATTATTAAAAACTTTTTTTGGTGGTCACTTTGTTTCTGCGTATGGTAGAAAGATGGGAACAAATACTTACTGGTATGCAAAAGGTCAAGATGGTTATTGGTATAATATTATACTTGGTGATTTAGATGCGAAGAAAGGAATGTTAGATATTGAACCTATTGATAGAGATGTAAGAATGTTCCACGTCGCGTTAGATAGAATGTCACAACAGACTTATGGTAAAACAGGATTCTTAGAAAAGTATGGAAACGTTATGATTGCATTTGCATTTTTATTAATTTTAGTTTTGGGTATGTGGTTTATCATCGGTAAGTTAGGAGAATCACTTGAACCACTTAAACAATCAACCGAAATTACTTTAAAAATTCAAGAACAGAATTTGCAAATGACAGAAAGACTTGAAGAAATAATTTCAAACATGGGTATTAAAAATATAAATACACAACCTCCTAATCAAGGTTTAGAACCGGCAAGTTAAAATGGAAAAGATATGTGAAGCTTGTGGTTGTATGATTGATGAAGAAAAAGAAAAGTATGTTCATGTTGAAGATTGGGAATTTAAAAAAAGAAAAACAGATACTTGGTGGCACTTAGATTGTTTTAAAAAAGCTATGAACAAAGACTTAACAGCGTTGGAGAAACAGGCACAGGTGATGTTAGGTAAAGCCAGTGGTATGATGAATATGTTACCAGAAGAATTTAAACCTAAAGAAGAATATATAATAAAATGAAAATATATATTGAACTAATTTTTATTTTAATTTTATGTGCGATGTTTTTATTTTGGAAGTTGTGGAAAGTTAGATCATTAAAAAAATTATTAAAAAATTACAAACCTGAAAATGACAAAGGAAGAAACGGAACAGAGCTTTTTTGAAGAACTTGATTTAACTCCAACAAGAGTTTTGAATGCTATACTAATAATTGCAATAAGTGTTATGGTTATTTCTTTAATATTTATAATCTCTGATATAATAGATGCGAAGAAAAGTTGCGAAGAATTAGAAGGTAACTATTCTTTAAATAGTTTATTGCACAAATGTAATGGTAAAGTTTTTTATAGATACAGCGACGGTAGTTGGTCTTGGAGTAGAAACTTTACAGTAGATTTCTCATCACTTAATTCTAACAAGGACTAATATTAAACCACCAATTAGAAAACCAATACCTAATCCTATTAGTACAAACCAATTAATTATTATTGCAGGTCTCTTTTCTTTCTTACTCATCGTATTATAATATATTATAATGCCATTTAAATGTTATAACAATGTTATAACATCTTTCTCTTTGGTTTATGTCAATGATAATAGGTCTTAATGATTTAAATTAGGAGCTAATAGTGGTATTTTGGGGTCAATAATAGCTAATTCCTTAGGATACTCACTCTTTTTGTTGATATTTTGTATAATTCTAGTAATTCTGGAGTTATTAATCCCAAGTTCTCTTGCAATTTCAACATTTTTCATCCCATTTAATCTTAATTGATGAACTTCTAACTCTCTTTTTGTTAACTTTCTTATCTTGGGCTTCACCAAACCCATCTCTTTGGCTTCTTTCTCTAGCTTCTTCACTTGTTCATGTCTCAATTTACGATATAAGAAATCCATAAAGGCATCTTTTTGGTTCTCATAGTCTTCCCATCTACTTTTATCGGGCATTCTTGTTATCATTAGTGGAATTTCCTTACCACCTCGCGTCATTGTGTGCTTATAACACTTACCAGTTGCAGGATTAGTCTGTAATCTCCAAAATTTAGAGATAACAATACCTTCTTGTTTCTTTATACCTTTTGTTTCTATTAAAATGTGTCCTTGTGATTTCATTAAGCCATCTATTGAGTTCCAAAGTGGCGCATTGGATATAATGCACAACATTCTCTTTCTAACTGTATCAAATATCTTACCAACTGCAAGATTATCTTTCGCCATGGCTCTCCGACTTGGAAACAATACAGAAACTTCTTCAATTACAATAATATCTCCTGGATTTGAATTTCTTATTGCTTCTAACAAACCAAGAAGTGAATCAACACAAGTCATCTTAATATTTTCCTTCGGTCTGCTTTCAATAACTATTTCTCCAACCCTTTGTGATGTTGAAGACTTACCAGAACCAGATAAACCAATAATAAATATGTTTGTATTCAATCCTTTCTTAAATCTACTATTAATATGTTTAACAACTACGTCTGCTTCTGGAATATTTGTAAACTTGTTTTCTTTCATTTTAATATGATGACTTTTGTCTGAAGAAATCCTTTTCTGCAATTAATAAGTTAAGAGTATCAAATAAGTTATCATAAAGTTTAACTAAGTCATTCCAATACCTCATAACTCTCCAATTATATAATCCTTGTCTTTCAATTATCTCTCTTTTAATTGGTCTGTTATTTTTATCTCTAATAGTTACTTCGGTTGGAATAATTTCATCAACTTCTGGAATATATTTTTCATCTTCCGATTCAAAAGAACTTACAGAATATTTATTAAATGCAATTTCCATATCTGCTTCAAACTTTTTAACAGCTGCAGTTGCTTTAGCACTCGTTCTTATTTCATGTCCAAGTAATCCTTTTAAGTATTCAACACTTCCAATAAATTCCTTTCTTGCATCTGGAAAATATGTTTTCTTTACAGAACCATTTGGTAATTGAATAGTATTATAATAACCAGGTTTCATTTCTTGTGATCGTGTTTCCTTTATCTTTGATATTGCTTGTTCAACAACTGAAGCTTTAGAAAATTCTGCTTTCCTAGAATAGTCTGCATCTTCTAATAAGTTTTCATCTTCTTCATCACCATTTAACACTGTAAGCTCATCATCCACCATTATAATAATAATAATTATTACTTTATATAATTTACCTTAATAAGAAAAGTATATAAACTTTAATAACTACTCAAGTTTAATGAAATGTAACACTGTAACAAAGAAGGTAGTTCTTATGTTATCCTTTGGAATAGTTTGTCTTTTAGTTCTTGGATCTATTAGTTTAGGAAAAGATATTCCTAGTGAAACTAAAGAAACAAATTATGTGGGATTAGTTAAGTTAGGTTTAGCACCAAACACATTTATGAGAGAACCAACTCCAAGAGATATAAACACTGGAGTTAAATTTAGTTATGAAGATAGAGTTTATACTTTGTATGAAAGTAGAGAGATAAAAGATATAGGAAAAACTTTTGTATGGGTAAACTAAAATGGCAGTAAGAATTACAAGATATGGTGGGCAAAGTTATATACCCTCAGTTGGAACTGGAAGAAGTAGAATACCTTTTGTTAAAACTTCAAGAGGTGGAGGGGGAGGTGGAACATCTTCAAGACCAACTCCTGCACCAGCACCAGCACCAGCACCAGCACCCGTAAAATTACCAGATGCACAAGTTAATGTTACAACTCAAAGAGGAACTTCAAATATGAATCCACCAGCATTTGTTCAACAACAAAGAACACAACAAATTCAACCGCAAAATCAAGCAACATTTACTCCAATTACTACACAACAAAATATTGGTTTTGGATTGGGAAGTGTAAGGCAAGATAGTATAAGAATACCTATTATACAAAGAGCAAGAGATGTATTGCCAAATATTAAAACTGCAGTAAGAGAAGCAGTTGTTGAAGGGAAACCAACATCAATTATTACTGGTGCAGGTAGTGGGTTTGGTTTATTTGATGTAGGAATTGGTGAGAAGAAAGCAGATATAGAATTGAACCAATTACCCTTTGAAGTAAGAGGAACAAAAAATATTAATAGAGTATCTCCAGTAGATATTGGACAAGTTCAAGAACAGAATATTATTATAACAGGTAATTTACCTCCAGAAGTTGTAGTCCAAAGAAAAGGTGAAAGTATTGCAAAGGAATTGCAAGGTAGAATTAATACGGGTGCAATAACTTATGAAGATGCTAATATTGAATTGAATAAAAAGGTTGATGCATATACACAAGGACAAGAGTTTGGAGAGTTTTCACAGATCTATGGACAGAAACAAGCATTGGGAGATGTATCAAAAAAAACACAATTATCAAGTTTAACTACGCCCGTTTCTTATGTTGGTGCAAGTATTGTAGCACCACAATTAACTGCCGGTATTTTTGGTGCAGAGTTTATCGGAAAAGCAACACAAAGTTATGGTAAAGGTTTTTTGAATAAAGATTTAACAACTGAGCAAAGAGCAAAAGCAATAGGTTTAGGAACTTTATATGCAGGAATTGGTTTAACTTCTTTTGGAGTTATAACAAAGAATATTGCAAGAAGTGTAGACACTCAAACACTTAAAGATTTAGAAATGCAATCATTTAAAGTAAGTCCAAAAACATCTTATAGATTAAAAGGTGAAAAAGGTTATACAGATTATCTTACTGCATCAAAGAAAACTGGAGGTGCAAAAGTAGACCTTGAATTGGTTTCAACTTATAAATATGGAAGTAAAACTTCGGGTGGAACTGGAACAGCAAATCTTAGGTTTGATAGTTTTGAAACAGGAAGAAGAACATTCACAACACAAAGCTTTAATTTCAAATTAAATAAACCTATAATGATTCCAAAGGCAGATAAATCTATATTCCAATATGGTGCAGGAACAGGTGAAATAGCAACGACAAAACAAATAAACTTTAATGAAAATCCTATAAAGTTTAGTTCTGGAAGAAGTGGAATATTTAAAACCAACTTACCAAAGAATGCTAAGTTGGAATTTACAACTACAAACTTTGCTAAAAATTCACAGAAGTTTACTTATGGTGGTGGAGTTGCAGAAGGGAAGAATGTAGTTTTGTTTAGTTCTGGTAAACCAACTACTTTTGCACTTGAGACAAGTAAACTTGGTAAAATTAATGTAAGACAAAGAGGAACTCAATTAACACAAAAGTTTGAATTTTTAGAAGCAGAAATATCCGGTGTTGGTTTTACAGATGATATTTATGGTGCATTAAGAATAAAGAAGATTCCATCACCAAGTAGAGATAAAGGTTTTACTACAATTACAAGTGGTGGAAAGAAAAGTGGAACAAGTCTTTATACTCCTTCAACAACACAAGTTACACAACAAAGTTTTACTTCAACTTCTTACCCAAAGATATCAAAGATAGCTGGTAGTTCTGTTATTAATACTGCTGTAAAACCATCAAGTTCTTTAGTTGGAGTTGTTCCAGTAAGTGCATATTATGGACAAGGAACTTATGAAAGAACAGCTGGTGGTTTAACTCCAGCAGTTTCAGGAGTTGATTTTAAACAAGATACAAGTAATTTATATGGATTAAAAACTAAGTTTAGTATGGTTGAAGTAACTAAAATAAAAACAGATTCAAGATTATATTCAGGTAGTGGTGTAAGTCAAGTTAATTTACCAAAAATAAATCAAAATAATAAAATTATAACTTCTCTAAAGGTTGGGCAACAACAGAAACAATTACAAAAGCAAACATTAAAACAGCAACCAACATTCATTCCAAGAATACCTAGAAGTAGGCAACCACCAAGAATACCTAGACTGATAGAACCAAAAGTTCCAATACCTTTTCCTAAGTTTGGTAAAAGTCAACCAAGAAAAAGCAGGGGTGGTTCTTTCGCAGTTTTAGGTAGAAGGTTTGGTAAGTTTAAGGTTGTAGGTTATGGTAAAACTCCACAACAAGCAGTGTTATTTGGTAAGAATTGGGCTAGTAGAACTTTAGGAACAAGCTTTACAATTAAAGGTGTAACTGGTAAAAAAAGTTTGAAAGGTTTCTATACTAAAAAAGGAAAAGAGGGAACTGTTTATACTGAAAAGATTGGTAGAAGATTAAAGAAAGGTGGAAGTGAAGTTAAAGAAATACAATTATATCCAAAGAGGAGAACAAAAACAAAAGGAGGTAAAAAATAATGGGTTTATTTAATGGTAAGGGGAGTGAAAAAAGAGTGAAGGAAAGACAAGAAAGAGAAGCTTTTAGACAGATTGTTGCTAAGAAAACAAAAGAAGCAGAAAGACAATCATTCATAAAAGAAGCTGTTGAAGTTGCAAAAGAGAGAGCAAAAGCAAAAGCAAGAAGACAAACTCTTGGTGAAATTGTTAGTGAAAGAGCAAGAAAGTTTGTAGAAGGAAAAGCAGCTGGAACTACAACAAGAGCACCACCGGTTAGAAGGAAAAGAAGAACTACAACAAGAGCATCACCGGTTAGAAGGAAAAGAAGGAAAAGAAGAACTACAACAAGAGCATCACCGGTTAGAAGGAAAAGAAGAACTACAACAAGAGCACCACCTTTAACACTTCAATCAATATATGGAAACTAAATAATCAGGAAGGTAAGTATTTATAAATAGTGAATACTTTAATTAACTTAATAAAAGAGGAACATGGAAGAACAATATATACAACCAAATCCAATTTCTGAACAATTAGATATCCATAATCAAGCACAGCAAGGAATATCTATTGCAGAGAATAATAAAAGAATGCAGTATCAGATGGAAGAAGTTGAAAAGAACTCAGCAGAATTACAACTTGATTGTAAGGATATTCTTATTGAATGGTATCATAAGTTGCGACAAGATGTTCAAAAGCTTGATGAAGAAAAAGGAATCTTTGATTGGTTTCCAGTTGATGATGAAAAGAAAAGACTACTTACAGATGTTGGAGTAGATAAGTTTATGGAAATTCTTAGTTCTTATATTAATAAGGAAACATTATTATCTAACTTTAATGAAGCTACTATTAATAGAAGGATGTTGGAGTTCTCTTTATCTGTTAGTGCATTGATATTATTGAAGTATGAATTTATATTTAGGGTTGTTTCTATTGATGAAGCAAGTGATATATTAAAACTAAGTATTGAAAACAAAGTTAAGAGGGAGAAACTAACTTGTGAAATTGGTGGTAAAGAATTTGATGAAGAAGCTACAAGAAAGAAAATACAATTAGAATTAGTAACAAGAATGGAATATGAATTGGGAAAGATACAAGAAGAAAAAAGAAAAGTTAACCTTAGAGAATTTGAAAGTTTGTTTACCCAGATGAAACATATTGTTGAATCTACTCATAATAGAGCATGGAAAGGTGAAGAAAGAGGATCATTAAGGAGACACTTAAATATTAGTGAAGTTATTGGTGGTGGACAGCAACAACAGCAAAAGCAAAAGAGGTGGGGTTTATTCTAAATGAAATGGACTTTCATATTTCTTATTCTAATACTTTCTTTAACAACAATAACTGCATTTGAAACTTCTAAGTTTGACTTTGACTATTCAACTACTACAACTAATATTTATAATTATACAATTAATGGAACAGAAGTTGAACATAATAATCTAACAGGATTAGATGGTGGAACTGCAAATGAATATTATCATTTAACAGCTGTTGAATATGGTAATAAAATATATTGGTATAACCAATCACTTTCAACATTCAATAATTATAATTCAACTTGGGATCAAAGTTATTTAGATAAATGGGGATACAATCAAACTTATTCAGGTTCAACTTACAATGAAACTTATGATACTTGGAGTTACAATCAAACTGTAGATGTAAGTGGATATGTGCCTTACACTGGAGCAATAAGTAATGTAGATTTAAATGATAAAGGTTTAATTGGTTTTGATAATCTTCAATCAAATGGTAGTATATCAAATGGTTCTTATTCAACAGCTTTAGGACAAAATACAATTTCTTCAGGAATTGCTTCAATGAGTGTTGGTTGGCTTTCAGAAGCAACAGGAAGTGCTTCTTTTTCAGGTGGATATAATACAAGAGCAAAAGGAAATTATGCAATAGCTTTAGGTGGATTTACAAATGCTTCTGGAATTGCATCAACAAGTATAGGTTATTCTACTGTATCTAATGGAAATTATGCAACAGCAATAGGATATAAAGCATTTACAAATCAATCAGGAGCAACAGCAATAGGAAGAGAAAATGAAGCGTCAGGAAGTTTTTCAAATACTTTCGGTTATTTAACAAAATCAAGAGGACAATATTCAACATCAATAGGATATGATACATTGAGTGAAGGAACAGCATCAACTTCTTTAGGTTATAAAGTAAGAGCTTTAGGTATAGGTTCAACAGCAATAGGAAGAGAAACAGAAGCTATTGGTGATTATTCTTTTGCAACAGGTTATTTATCAAATGCTTCAGGCTCTGCAAGTTTTACATCAGGTTATTTAAATAAAGCTAATGGTATTTATTCAACAGCAATAGGAAGAGAGAATATAGTTAATGGAAGGTTTGGAACTGGAATTGGATATAATAATCTTATAAATGGAAATTACTCAACAGCAATAGGAAAAGACTTAATTTGTAATGATGATAATACTATTTGTTTATCTCCTACAAATATTTTCGGAAATCTAAATGTAACTGGAGATTTGTTTGTTGAAGATGATGTTATTATATCAGATGATATATTTTTAGATGGTGTATTAAGACTAAATGGAATTATAGGAATAACACAACCATTGGATGTTTTCCTAGCAACTGGATATTTAGATACAGTATTAATAACAGATGTAGGTGGAGCATTAGGATATAATGTTTCAACAAGGTATGACGGAGCATCAAACTCTTTTGGAGTTAACATAAATGGCACAATGGTAAATGGATTTGTATCAGATGGAAGTATTTATTCGAGAAAAGGTTATTTTATCTTAGGTACAAATGATAATAATGAAAATTATTCTACAATCTTGGCTTTAACAGAAGCAAATGATAGTTCAATTCAATTTAAAGGATTAG
>Ga0222658_1001333_pt1 | contig 10977 bp, 12 predicted proteins | sample AntAcemetagen476_FD_179830 | JGI IMG/M metagenome (GOLD analysis project Ga0222658, IMG submission 179830) | Saline water microbial communities from Ace Lake, Antarctica - #476 | ecosystem: Environmental > Aquatic > Non-marine Saline and Alkaline > Saline | place: Antarctica: Ace Lake... | reverse complement strand
ATGAATGTGCCGTAATTGCAAGTAGTTGTGTCAGCGCTAGCCCTAGCGGGAAATTTTCGGCGGGCGGCAGCGAACAGCCAGACCCCCTTCTTTTTGTGTGATAAAATTCTGGGTAAAGGAGCTTATTTATTTTTGTGTGTGTGGCTTCAGTAACGCTGGATAAATACAGACAAAAATAAATAAGCTCCTTTACCCAGAATTTTTTTTTGTTTCTGTTTACCCTGCTCTTGTGGAACTTGTAAGACAGGAGAAATAAGAACAGGGTAAACAGAAAAAAAAATAGCTTGTTTTTTATCGGATTATTCTTGATTTTAATTATAGTGTTTTTTTATTTATGCCGTGCTGTGTACTGACAGCGGGGTATAAATAAAAAATATGGCATGAAATTTGCATATAATTTTATATTGTATTCTTTTATTGATTTTTGATGTATAATCACCCATATTAGCAAATTTCATGCCATAAACGATTATTGAACATCTTTTGATATATGTTTTCACCCTATAAAAAACAAGCTATTTTTTTTACCCTGCTCTTGTGGAACTTGTAAGACAGGAGAAATAAGAACAGGGTAAACAGAAACAAAAATAGCTTGTTTTTTATCGGATTATTCTTGATTTTAATTATAGTGTTTTTTTATTTATGCCGTGCTGTGTACTGACAGCGGGGTATAAATAAAAAATATGGCATGAAATTTGCATATAATTTTATATTGTATTCTTTTATTGATTTTTGATGTATAATCACCCATATTAGCAAATTTCATGCCATAAACGATTATTGAACATCTTTTGATATATGTTTTCACCCTATAAAAAACAAGCTATCACACAAAAAGAAGGGGGTCTGGCTGTTCGCTGCCGCCCGCCGAAAATTTCCCGCTAGGGCTAGCGCTGACACAACTACTTGCAATTACGGCACATTCATATGCACTGTTCAAATGAAGTTACGTTGTAATTAAGCTTTTTTACTTTTTTGCTTGACTTCATTCTTATAATGTGATAATCTTTTAATAACGTTGGGGGACGTATGGCAAAAACCGGCAAGTGTGCTTGTTGCAGTAAAAAACGCAGAAATCTATATGCACGGGGAACATCTTTTTTTTGTTATTCGTGTATAGAACTTTATCCGGAGCATCTTTTGTCTGCACTTGCCTGTTGTGGTCAAGAATATGAAACCCTTGAATACCTCTTACGCAGTGTTCCAAAGATTATATGGCATCCCTTTTGTGCGATCGCAAAGAAACAACATCGAACTGCCCGGAGCTTAATTTTATTGCTCATGTCTCAACATGTTAATTCTGTAGGTACTTTTAATCCTGAAATTTCCAAAAATTAATTTTTTGTTGTTTTTTTGTGAAATTTCTATGCTCGAGTTTTTTATTATGAATAATTGTTTATATAGCTGTGTTTTAAGAAAAAGAAGAAAAAGAAGATTTTCTTATCTTCTTTCTCTTCTTTTTTGTCTTGTTTATGGCTTTTATCTCGGAATCTTGTTTCGTTTTTAGCATTTCTTGTGTTTTTTTGTTTATTCTTTATCTTAAAATATTGATTTTCCCGCAATCAAGGCAATCAACACAATCTATACTTTTCAAGATCCCCTTTTTTTCTGTGCTGATTGTTTTTGTATATTCTTTGCCCCAATTATGCTGTTTTAGGTTCAATTCACAATTTTGTGATGTAGTCCATGCTTTGATTATTGTTGCAACAAGATCAAACTTTAGATCACATTGATCACATGTTCTAATGTGGTTTGATTCGTATATTGAAGGATTCACCGCCTGGATAGTTTGGCAGTATGGACAAATTATTGTCTCTCTTGAATATATGCTTTTTCCCATTTTTATTGCTTTTCCTTTCTTTTTTTTCTTTCTGCAGACAATTCTTTTTCAATCATTTTATTGATTATATAGGATAGGCTTCTTTCTCTTCTTGTTGCCAATCTTACAAGTTCTTCTTTTATTTTTTTTGTTGTTGTTATCGATGTCCAAACTATTTCTTTTCTTGCCATTTTTTTACTCTCCGTAATTCTTAGTTATATTTTTATTTTTTTCATTTGACTTTAAATCCAATTTACTATTTTCTTTTTTTGTTTTTTTGCTTTAGCCTGATGAATCATTTTTATCTATTAATTTGTTCATGTTATAGATCTCTTCTCTTGTTATTGCTATTTCTTTTAGGAATTTAAAGTATTTTTCATTTGTTTCTTTTAAGTTCATTTCTTTTGTTTTAATTGCTCCATGTACTCTTGCACTACAAACTTTTTGCGTATTGTGTACATTTTCTGTTACTGTTGCTATGACAAAGATATCTGACATTTCACAAGGATTTCTATGCTTATCAAACCATATAACAGGCAAATCATTAGTGCTGATAATTATTTTAATTTGATCTTTTAGATATCCTTGATTTTCATACTCTCTTTGTTTTTCATTTGCTTCTTCTAATAAATCATCTAGTAAATTCTCTTGCACCATAAAATCTACTGCTTTTTCTTTTAGGTCTTTTTCTTTTACTTCTACTTCTTCTTTTGTCAATGTCATCTTCTTTTCCCTTTCTTTGTTTTGTTGTTTATTTCTTTTTCTCTCTACTATTAATATAACACAATTAACAATTATTGTCAATAATTATTAATTGTTTTTTTCTTTTAATCCAATTGATCTTTTTTATCCTTTGAAAAATCCCTTTCTCTACACGAAAACATTATCTTCAATAACGCTAACTCAATAGAAACCTAATAGATATTCAACACCATAAGACCCTACAATCTGAATTAAATTTTCAAAAGCTCCCTGCTTCAATATTTAATTTCTCTGTGCAAATCTCAAAACGTTTTTTGAATTCTCACGGTTTGCGAATTCAACCGCGCATGTGTGCCCTGCTGGCTATCGCCAGCCCGCACACATGCTTGTGCTGAATTCAATCTGTGAATTCAACATGCTTGCTTGATTCTTAATTCTGACTTCGCCTGTGTGTCCTGCGTGTTTTCACACGCCCACACACAAGCTATTGCTCAATTCAAACTTTGAATTCAACCTGCTTGCTTGTTTCTTAATTCTGACTTCGCCTGTGTGTCCTGCGTGTTTTCACACGCCCACACACAAGCTATTGCCGAATTCAAACGGCAGTAATCTAATTTCTAATTTCTGAATTTCATCATATATTCTTTTATTTCTTTTTCTTTTCCGTTCTTATTCTTTTAACCCCCTTTTAAATTTCTTTTTCTTTTCCGTTCTTATTCTTTTAACCCCCTTTTAAATTTCTTTTTCTTTTTTGTTCTTATTCTTTTAACCCCCTTTTAAATTTCTTTTTCTTTTTTGTTTTAAAATGTTTTAAAAAGACATTTTTCTATTTTCTTATCTTGCTAAAAACCTGTTTTTCTTATGTAACATTTGTGTTTATAACCTGTTGATTATCTGTTTATAATATGTGGACAGATTGTAACATTTCAATGCCTTTTTTTTTACCCTGTGGATAAGTCGCTTAAAGTTACAATTCATAAACAAATAATCACAAGCTTATAATCATCTTATCCACAGAAAATAAATCAAAAACATGATTTTTAATCTATTGATATTAAACATTTAATGTTGTTTTGAGGTTTAAAAGTTACATTTTCGGTAGGTGCATACTACTACTACTATTAGGAAAGATCTCTTATAGTAGATATAGTAATGCAAACTAAAAAATTTAAAAACGCTTTGCATCTCTAAAGATAGTTTCAAAGATTTGTTTAGCTTCTTTTATCTGTTCTCTGTCTTTTATTAAGACAGACATTTCAAAATTTTCTGAAACGCTTTTAACTGATAAATTATGACTTCCTATAATTAAATTATCATCATCAAAAAGAAACATTTTTGCATGGCAACATCTTTCATCTTTTAGATATCTCACATCACAACCATGTTTTTTTAAATTTGTTGCAACATATAAGTTTGTTTTTGCTATTGATCTTCGCATGTCATTCCAATTTAGCAAAATCTTTACATCAACACCTCTTTCAGAAGCTTTATAAATTTTTTCCCAGATATCTAATAGTTTTCTTCCTTTTGGTTTTAATGATATTTCAACTTTATAACACGAAATATATATACATTTGTTTGCATTATATGCGTGACATGTTAGATGTTGAGATAGCTTATTGTCTAGTATTATCATTTTTTTAATCTCCTATTAAGAATAGTGTTTCTAATAAACTTTATCTATTAATTACAACGTATTCTCCAATACTTACGATAATTAAATATAGCATTATTAAATATGTTGTGCATATTATTATTATTGTCACGGATTCTATATTTTTTATATTCATTACTCTTTCGTGATTTTTTTTTTTATATTATTTTTTGTTTTCTATTTTCTATGTTCTTTTTTTTATTAATAATTCCATTGATTCATATTTTTCTAGTCTTGTAAATTCTACGATCTGTAGACCTGCCATATTTATTAATTTTTGTATACTTGCTTTTGAATATAAAAAACAATGTTCAAACTTATTTCTCGTGTTTAAGTGTTTCCAGTCTTTGAAGTGGTTTCTATAATAATATGTGTCCGGTGTTGCTAAAAAGATTTTTCCGTTATCGTTGCATATGTTTTTTAATTTTTCTAAAAACAAAAGGGGATTTTTTGAGTGTTCTATTACATGGCTACAGTATACAAAGTCAAATTTTACATTTGCATTAAAATTCTCGAGGTAAGAAGAATAAACAGCTATGCCGTGTTTTTTATAAAAATAGTTACACCAATCTTCTGCACAATCCATTGCACATGCTTTAAAACCCATTTCTTTTAAAAGAAATGGAATAAGAGCGTTCCCGGGTCCTATCTCAATAAAACTTTTATTTGTATTTGGATAGCCCATCATGTTTGCTATTTTTGCAGCATAGATTCCTGCTTTATTTATGTCTGATGGTCTGTTGAAATGGTCGTTATATTCTTTATTATATATTGGTAGTTCATAATTGTCTGGTGCAATATATATTGCACAACAGTTTTCACATAAAAATCTTTCAAAGCCTTCTATTGTTTCTATTCTTGTAATTATTTTATTTACTTTAGTTTGACATATAGGGCATGTTGTCATTTTGTCCATAATTTTTAATTCCTTTTTTTATATTTGTTTTTTTATATTGAAAATAGTACTTCTATTCTTTTTCTTTTTTTCCAACAAATCGGACAAAGAAAAACTAGTTTTGTTTTTTTACTTGGTTTCTTTTTTTCAAACAATGCATTTTTTACTGTTATTATTGTGTTACATGTTTTGTATTTGATTTTGTTTTTTAAGATTGCTTTTGCCAGTTTAGATATTTTTACAAAACTATCATCTGTGTGCATTTTATCTTTCCTATTATTCTATTGGTTTTTTTTCTATTAGTTCTTTTGGATATTTTTGTATCATTTCTTTTGATTTTTCTACTACTAATTTAGGGAGAATTTGTTTCATACATGGGGCTGGATAGCCTTGATTACATTCTGTCCAATGTTCAGAACACGGAGAACACGCCCTGTTCCCTTCTAAGGCCATAAATTTTTTATAGTACCTACATCTATGCTTTGCTCTAAAGGCCCCGAATATGGCTATTGTTGGAGTTCCTAAGCTACAAGCTGCAACCATTAGACCGGAATTAGGTCCAATAAATAAATCTGAAAGGGCAATCATACAAAAAGCCTCTCTTAAAGATGTTTCATCAACTAGGTTTATTATGTTATTTTCTTTGCACCATTTTAATATTTCTGAATCTCTATGGAATTTATTTGTGCCAAGCCACAAAACGCTGTTTCCTTGTTTTTGTAGAGACATCGATATTGCTTTTATATATTCTAAAGGGTAATCTCTATTTGGTGTACTTGAGTGAGTGCATATGGATATAAGTTTTTGCTTGTCAATATCTATCCCTTTTGATTTTAAAAATGCTGTTGTTTGTTTCCCCTCGTCTACTGTTAGACTTAGTTTAGGAATCATTTCTGTTTTGTCTTTCGGTGGTTTTGTGTCCGTCCAGTCAAAAGTTGCGTCCACAGGATCCCAATCTTTATACTTTTTCTCTACTGTTGCAACACCTCCAAAGTCATATATTTCATCTGCGCGATTTAACATGCCTTGCACGTTCCAAATATTGTTTGATGCAATAAAAGATACATAATCTATATTTTTAAATATTGAAGAATGTTTTACCGATGTTATAACTCCAATAACTGCTGTCGGATTTGTTTTCTTGAGATTGTAAATAAATGGTAGGTTCCAGATTATATCTCCCACCCCTCCGTCAGCCATGACAATTATTTGTTTCAATTGCCTTTGCTTTCTTAATTTTTTAAAATGTTTAGGTGTTATGTCAACACAGCCTTGTTGAATGTGAATTCTCCACCAATAAAAACTATTACAATAAGCTACATTTTGAGTGAATTTTACTGATTCTGTGATTAAGGGCGTGTTAGGAGGAAGTATTTTAAATTTTTCGTGTGGTGCGGATAATAGGTACATAAGACTTATGCTCCCCTTTCTTTTTTATGCGTTACTTGTCATGTCTTCCAAAAAGTCGTCAACATCAGAAGCTACCCAGCTTACAGGGTTTGTATTGTATGGTGCTGTTGTTATAATTTCATTCTTATAACATGCTAATGCTCCATAGTACAACAATAATCCTGCTTCTTGGTTTGTAGTATATCCGTATTCAAATGCGAAATCTGCCATTCCTAACGCTGTCGCGTTTGTTTGAAAAGCTGTCATTGCATCTGTATCTAGATTTGTACTATAATCCGAGATGTGAGCCAGTAATGCTGTCGTTTTGAACGTTCCTGCAACTTGCAAATCTTTCAAAAAGCCTTGCATTAGATATGCATTCCAATTCATTCCAGCCGGTGCATTAGAGGTCCCAGCCTGGTAAATAAGAGAATCCATCGCGTCGCCACTATTTACATTATCCACCTTAGCAATCCACTTACTAATTGCTTTTAATGCGCCTCTTAAATATCCTTGAACTGTTGACTTCTTATTGGTTGGTTTCAACCATTGTCTTACAACATGGCGGCCTTTCCATGGAAAGAATACCATTGCATCAGCGATTTTTCCTCTTGCTTCTAATGAAAAAAGCGGACCATCGACTTTTGCAAAACTCATAAAACACATAGAAGTCATTAATTTTAAAATGTACTTAATCATATTTTTTTCCTCCTTTCCTCCGTATTTTTTTTTTATTATACTGTAAATATATAAATAGTATTTTAAATCGGTAAAGTCAAGTTAAATTTATCTCTTAAGTATTTTGATACTGCTTGAAGTGCTGGTGCTAATGCGATGAATTTTTCGTCGCCTGTACATTTTACAACTATTCCGCTAATAATTATTGATAATGTTGCTCGGCATAATCTTTTTAAGAAACTAGGATTTATTTTCAATCTGTCCCCCCTTCGTTAAATATATTCAATTACTTGAACTGCAACAACCGATTCTTCTTGTGGTGGCAGAGCCCAATCTACTACGATATTTGATGAATTTAAATTTGACCAAACTGGATAAACTGGCCATGCCCATGCATAGGGATAATCTCCGACTTGAGCTTCACTATAACTATAGGCTGCACCCCATAACATAACTACACATTTTGAAGGGTCAACAGCTTCTCCCATAGTAAAGGTTGTCCCTGCTGTTCCTACTGTTCCTGATAAGTTTATAATGTTTTTTATCACTTGCGCCCCCTGAACTATTGCCCCTAAAACTCCGTTAAGAGCCGATAATACGAAATAATTATAATACCATAAAAGCGAATTCCACGGCGGTTCACTCGCATACCATCTTTCTCGATCTGCTGGGCTTACTTCTTTAAATTGATCAACTGCACTTTTGAATCTTGATCTTTGCAATCTCTGTTTGTCTGAAATTCTATGACCAAATCCTTGTAAATTTGGTAATCTGTACGGATATCTTTTCCAAGTCCTTCCATTAGGATCCTGTTCTCTTAAGCAACCTCTATAATTCTTTAAATAAGAAGCCGGTATATTTTGCGTTCCCTCTATTTTTGCCATTTTTTTTAGTCCAAGTTTTCATGTAATTTCTGTGCCTGCCATAATTTTCTAATCTGATTATGCTCTAAAGACGTACCAAAAAACATTAAATTACTGATACCGTGAGGGGTTGTCGGTAATCCTTGCGAATAAAAAAACAATATTGTTTTTTCTTCACAGTCTAAAGTAAAGTTTAACAGTTCTCTTTCTAATGTCAAGTTTCCGTTTATATATACCCTAAATTTATTATAAGAAAATTTAAAAACTAAAAATAGTGTTTTGTCTTCTAAGTCATCACCTTCATAAATTACTATGTCTGTTTCTGGTGTTGTATATAAACGAATACTTAAGGTTGTTTCTGAATTTGAAAAAACGTAAAAGCCTGCTGGGTCTGGACCCCATTTATTTCTTCTTACGAATCCTGCATAGCCGTTGTATTTTCCTCTTTTAATTAACATACATATTGTTGACCCGTATTCACTTATTCCTAAATATTTTGCTTCTGTTGTTTCTGCTGTCAAATCCTCTTCTATTTTTATTAGCATTCTAGGGTTTTTTCTCATGTTGGTGTTTTGTATTATTCCTGTTGATTCGGTTAGATCTATTATTTCCATATTTGCTGTGTTGGTTGAATAATCTATTGCATAATTTGCATCATTAAAATAAAATAAAGGATAAAAAGCCCTTATATTTAAATAGTCTTTAGGGTTTTTACATGCTAGACTACAAAAATATTGATATCCTGTTAGTGGTGGATTTTGTTTTTCTCCGTCTTCTTTATATTGATTTCTTGCCCAGTTTCCAATTACTTCCCATTTCAAAGAACAAATTTCAAATAGTTTTCTTCTTTCTGCCTGTAATGGTGATAAGGTTCTGTTTTTTCCTTGATGATTTCTTGCATGTTGGTGTGTTTTTTTACTTGAGAAAGTTAATGCTTTCGCAATGCTTCCACGTGCCTTGTGAGAAAGTAAAGGATTAGTTATTTTCATATTTTTATTTATACCACTAATTTTTAATATTATCAATAATTAGTTAGAATGTATTCTTTTATGAATAGATTATAACCTGACATGTGTTTTATTACTGCTGCTCTTTTGTCGTATTCTCGTTGTTTTTCTTGCGATAAATCCGTTTGCCAGCTTGCCACACCCGAAGATAGAATTTCCCTGCTACGCTGACCTTCTGTATTATTAATTGAACTCGGAACATTATAATTATATTTATCTTGATATATATTCTTTGCAAGTGAGCCATAATATTCGTTTCCTTTTCTTGCTCTAAAGATCCATGTTTTGCTTAGTTGTTTTCTAATTACATAACCTAATATAATTCCATTTATTATTCTGTTTTCTGTTTTCATCATCATGCTATAAATCCTTGTTGTTTTTTGTTTTGTTTTTATTATAGCGTATCTTGATCTATTTTTTGTTTGTTCCATAAAAATTTAACTTCTTCATCCGAGATTGCCCTACTTAGCATAAGTATGTTTGAAACTCCCATTTGTGTATTTGGCGGTGTGTCTACGTCTGCTGAAAATACCAATCTATTCCCTTGCCCCATTTCCCAATTTGTCAGCGGTAAATTTTTTGTTAATTTTCCATTGACATAGAATTTTACATTTCCTGTTGAAAATACCATTGACACATATAAAAGTTTATTTTCTATTTCGTCATTCGTGTAGAATCTTGTATAAGTTGGTGAAGCAGCATGAAACACTATCCTTAGTGCGGTATCGCTATTTGCATATATTGAATATCCTGTTAGGGGGTCTGCTCCATCGTAATTTGTTAGGTATCTTGCTGTTGTTATAAGTTTTCTTCTATAACAAAGAAAGCAAATTGTTGCGTTATTTTCGCTTAATGGAATTGATTGTCCTGATTTCATTACCGAATAAAAATGTTGCCATTTTTTTATATACATGTATGGATTTTTTCTTGATCTTGTATTTAGGATCTCATATGTTCCCGGAGCTATCCCATATGTTTTCATTCCTGTTGTTCTTTTTGATAAATCTTTTGAGTCTGCGTTTTCATCTATGTAAAAATGTGGAAGATAAAACATTGTATCTAGGTATGTTTCTGGACTTATATTTCCCAGACTACAGAAAAATTGATATCCGTTCACTCTAAGCTTTGATTCCGTCGCTCGTTTACTGTAGTATTCTTTTTCCTCTGAGGATAGACTTCTCCATTTTAAAATACATAGGTCAAACATTTTTCTTTCTTGTGCTTGTAGTGGCGATATTGCTCTATTTTTACCTTGATGGCTTCTTGCGTGTTGATGTGTTTTTCTTTTTGAAAATGTTATTATATTTGCAAAACTTCCGCTTGCTTTTAATGATAATAAAGGGCTGTCAATCTTCATGTTTATGTTTATATCATTTTTTCTTTTAAGTATCAATACTTGTTTTTATTGCTCTTGTTTGCTTTTAGTCAATATTGTTTTTTAAATAGTATTATATTTTTGACTAACGGTGCTTATTGTTTTTTTGTTTTTATATATTATTTTTATTAAAAATAAACTTTTTATTTATATAAATATAATATGCGTAGTGTCTTGTTTTTTTGTTTTATTGTTTTTTTGTTTTTGGATAAATAGTGTGCAAAGCACCTATTTATTTATTATATGGAATTAAGATTTTCGGCTGTAATTATTTTGATATGTATTGTAACTATGATTTGTTTATTGTATAGACTGTGTGCGGAGCGCCTGTCTATTTATTATGTTGCTTGTTTGTAGTAGATTGGTTTCCATTATGGATCGCCAAGTATTTGACGTTCGCATTACATTTTAAAACAAAAAAGAAAAAGAAATTTAAAAGGGGGTTAAAAGAATAAGAACAAAAAAGAAAAAGAAATTTAAAAGGGGGTTAAAAGGGGGTTAAAAGAATAAGAACGGAAAAGAAAAAGAAATTTAAAAGGGGGTTAAAAGAATAAGAACGGAAAAGAAAAAGAAATAAAAGAATATATGATGAAAT
>Ga0222658_1001332_pt1 | contig 10989 bp, 16 predicted proteins | sample AntAcemetagen476_FD_179830 | JGI IMG/M metagenome (GOLD analysis project Ga0222658, IMG submission 179830) | Saline water microbial communities from Ace Lake, Antarctica - #476 | ecosystem: Environmental > Aquatic > Non-marine Saline and Alkaline > Saline | place: Antarctica: Ace Lake... | reverse complement strand
GATAGACAAGATTGTGGATCCAAAAGAAAAGTTCAGCATGGGAAACAAAGAACCAAAATATAAGATAGAATTAGGGGACGTTTACAAATTAGGAGATCATAGGATTATCTGCGGAGACTCAACAAAGGAAGAAACATATCTTAAATTAATCCCAAAGAACGTGGAAATCCAATGCGTGTTTACAGACCCACCATACGGAGTGAGCTACTCAGGAACAAACAACCCAAACGGAAGAAGTTGGGATATCATTGAAGGCGATGACCTAAGAGGAGACGAACTCTATGATTTATTATACGGATGTTTTCTGCAGCTTAACCAGATACTAATCAAGTGCGGAGCAATGTACGTGTTCCACGCATCAAGCAATCAGATAATATTTGAGAAGGCGCTGAACATGGCCGGGTTCCAAGTAAAACAACAATTAATCTGGGCCAAGCATCACATCCTAGGACACTCACACTATCACTGGTGTCACGAACCAATGTTCTACTGCAGCCGGTCAAATGAAAACCCGGAATATTTCGGAACCAGATGCAACAAGACAACCCTAAACAAGATCGACCCAGAAACCATGACACACGAGGAACTCAAAAAATTTGTCAACAAAATCAAAGAAGCGAGCACACTATGGGAAATCAAAAAGGACTCAACAAAAGAATACATACACCCAACCCAAAAACCAACAAAACTAGCCCAGAGAGCAATACTCAACAGCACAAAGAAAGGACAGGCAGTGCTTGACCCATTTGGGGGCTCAGGAAGCACACTGATGGCTTGTGAGGAAAGAAAACGTATTTGTTACACAATAGAGCTAGACCCAGACTTTTGCTCACACGGGATAGAGAGATGGGAGAACCATACGAAAATGAAGGCTATCAAGCTGTAGGAAGTTTTAAAAACTACACTGATTAAATAGCAGTATGGGAATAAAAGGGCAGATACCATGGAATAAAGGAATCAAAACCGGTCCATTATCAGAAGAAACAAAATCGAGAATGTCAGAGTCTCATAAAGGAACCAAAAAACCATGGGCAAAGAATAACGGAAAGAAATATTGGTTCAAGAAAGGCGAATCATCCTGGAATAAAGGGATCAATGGAGAAAAATCACATTCACACGGAAGAAAACAATCAGAAGAAAGCAAAGAAAAAATGAAAGCCTCAATAAAAGAACATTATGATAAGGTAGGAAGAAAATCAACAAAAAATAAACTAATGAGAAAATCAACAGAATTTAAAAATTGGAGAGAGAAAGTGTTTGAGAGAGATAATTATAAATGTCAAAAATGCCAATCTAATAAAGATTTACACCCTCACCACATAAAAAAGTTATCAGAGTTTCCAGAATTAAGTTATGATGTTTCAAATGGTCAAACATTATGCGCAAAATGTCACGGAGAAATACACGGGATACCTTATAGTAAAATGGGTAAATATCTAACGTGCAAGAATTGTAAAATAAGATTCAGACCAAAGAGTGGACATCTAAAGCAAATGACTTGCTCTAAAAAATGTGGTTATGAATATCGTTCAATATTAAAGGAGAACGCAACTGGCAAAAAGGGGGTTAAATTATGAAGAAATTTAGTAAATTAATTGATGATTGGTTCGGAGATGAGGATACACCTGAAGCATTGGATGATTATATAAAAAATGAAGTAATCAAGATGATTAAAGGTTGGCAAAAAGATAAAAAACAATGTAAAGATAGAGAATGTTTGGCAGGACACTGTGCACAAATATATTGGTTTTGTGACTTTTTTGAGATAAAAGAGGTAGATACGTTATGAATAGTGATTGGAAATTCGACTGGACAAAAAAAGAGTTTAATTTAAGCCTAGACGAAGAAGAACCAGAATGCATTTTTATGCCATCTGTTGTAAAAAGAGAGTTTAATTCAATAAAAAAGGATAGAATCAACCAAATAGAAGGCATGATTAATAGACTTTTCGATAAAATAGAAACAAACAAAGGGGTAAAATTATGACATTCGAACAAGAAGTAATAAAGTGGATATTAATATCACTTGGAGTTTTTTTATATACAGGAATTGTTTACAAATTCTTCTTTAAGCCAGAGCCGCCAATAATAATCAAACCAGTGCCAAGCAAAGTTGAGGTAAAAAGAAGATGAAAAGAATACAAATTGAGTACGTAAAGGTTGAAGATATTATTCCCTACAAAGACAACCCCAGAAACAATGACAAAGCTGTCGAAATAGTGGAAAAATCAATAAAAGAGTTCGGATTCCAAAACCCAGTAATCCTTGACAAGAACAACGAAATCATAGCGGGCCACACAAGAATAAGAGCAGCAAAGAAACTCAAAATGAAAGAGGTCCCAACCATTCGAGCCGAAGACCTAACCGAAGAACAAGTAAAAGCGTTTAGAATAATGGACAACAAGTCAACAGAGTTCGCAAGATGGGATTTAGATTTATTGAAGATAGAGTTCGAGAGCATGAAAAACCTAGAATTCACAGGGTTCTCTGAAGCAGAGATTGACAAGATAGTAGACCCAAAAGAAAAGTTCAGCATGGGGAACCAAAAACCAAAGTACGAGATAAAACTAGGAGATATCTACGGGCTCGGAACTTACATTATTAAAAACGGAAAGGAGATTGAAGTAGAGATTATAGAATAGAAAGTTTTATTAACGTGTGGTTACACAATAAAGTATGATAATTTGCGGAATTTGCGGAAAAGATATCGAGAAAGCCCATTTTAATAAAAAATATTGTTCAGACTCCTGTAAAAAACAAGCAAGGAAAGAATCACAGTCAAAATATAAAAAATCAGAAAAAGGAAAAATATCAAATGAAAAATGGGTCAAAAGCGATAAAAGAAAAGAAAACGAATGCGGATACAGGAAAGAACCAAGATACAAGAAGTTGTCAGTTATTAGGGTCAGAAAATATAATCAAAGGCACCCAGAAAAATACCAAGCAAATCAACTCAAGGAAAAGCTAAGAAAAAGGTGGTTAACCAATGAAGCACGAAAGAAAAACAAAGTATCATCAAAAAAATATTTTCAAACACCAAAAGGAAAACAAGCAAGAAAAAATGGAAAGGCAATAAGAAGAATGAGAGAAAAAACAGGAAAAGTAACCGCAAGAGAATGGGAAGAAAAACTTAAAGAGTTTAATCATAGTTGCGCGTATTGTGGTGCTAAAGAAAAAATAGAACAAGACCATATAATTCCATTAAGCAAAGGTGGAACACACGAAATAAAAAACATTCAACCATTATGTAGAAGTTGTAATGCAAAAAAGAGTGATAAATTATGAGACATAATAGAAAATTTACTGATGAAGAATTGATTATAGAATATAATCAGGGATTTACTGATAAAATAATGGCTAAAAGGTTAAACGTCTGTCAAAATGCAGTATGGAATAGAAGAACCAAATTGGGGTTAATCACAAAAAACCAGATAACTTCGAGCAGAATTTTAAACAAAAAAGAACTTATTGAAAGATATAAAAAAAGTAATGAAATTAAGGTAGCTCGAACAAATTTAAAAATAGAAAATAGTCCTATTTTTAAAAAAAGAAATTTGGAAAGGTATAAAAAATTGAATACAAGTTTAAATAAACATTGCCAGAAATGTAATAAAATTATAGATAATAGGTCAAATATGTGTCGAAAATGTAATAATGAAATTTCAAATTCTGCTAGAAGAAAAGAGGTAAAATTATGAAAGTTAAAATAACAGAAACAGGAAAGATATTGGAAATTGATAAATCAGATTTGAAATTTAGGCACCGAATTATCTGCGGAGACTCAACCAAAGAAGAAACGTATCTCAAACTAATCCCAAAAGGAACAGATATCCAATGCGTTTTCACGGATCCTCCGTATGGAGTCAGTTATTCAGGAACAAACAACCCAAACGGAAGAAGCTGGAACGTAATTGAAGGAGACGACATGCGAGGAGATGAATTATTTGAAATGCTATATGAGTGTTTCAAGCAAATTAATCAACATTTAATCAAAAACGGCGCCCTTTATGTTTTTCATGCAAGTTCTAACCAAATGATATTCGAAACAGCACTAAACAAAGCAAACTTCCAAGTAAAACAACAATTAATATGGTCTAAACATCATATTCTTGGACATTCACACTATCACTGGTGCCACGAACCGATGTTCTATTGCAGCCGAATCAAAGAAAACCCAGAATATTTTGGAACCAGGTGCAACAAAACAACCTTAAACAAAATAGATCCAGACAATATGACAATCGAAGAACTAAAAAAATTCGTAAACAAAATCAAAAAAGAGAGCACGGTATGGGAAATAAAAAAAGACTCATCGAAAGATTACATACACCCAACCCAAAAACCCACAAAATTGGCCCAACGAGCAATAGTCAATAGTTCAAAGGTTGGACAAGCGGTACTAGATCCTTTTGCAGGCTCAGGAAGCACTCTGATGGCTTGTGAGGAAAGAAAACGAATTTGCTACACAATAGAGCTAGATCCAGACTTTTGTTCACACATAATCGAACGTTGGGAAAATTTCACAGGAAACAAGGGTGTGAAACTATGATGCCAACATTTATGTTAAAAGAATTAAACAAAGAAGAATTAAAGGAAGAACTAAGATTCCAAAAGATATTAAATAAAAATATGTGCAAAATTGAACAAAATGAATAGTGATTGGAAGTTCGACTGGACAAAAGAAGAGTTTAATTTAAGCCTAGATGAAGACACTTCACACGAAAAAATAGGAAAAATCATCCCAATGAAAGTTGATAGTAGCATGCAAGACTTCTTAAACAGAGTATTTAATAAAAAAAAGGGAGTAAAATTATGAAAATGATAGAGATAAAAGAGATTGTTAGAGAGAATATAATAATCGCAAGATTCAACGATATTAGACATTATATGGTTTTAGGGAAACATTTCGGATTAAACAGAGACTTCAGGCATACAGACGACTTGTCATCAACTAGAAGTAGAGCAATTAGGGCAATTACCATCGAAATAGAGCAAGAATTGTGCAATAAAGAGATAGAAAAGGAAGAAATAAGCGCTTTATGTCAAGTTGCGCGGTCTGATTTGCGAGTAAAAGTGGACAAAGTTGACATAAATGCACATTCTGGGCGGAAAAATGAATGAAATACGATACTTCTCAATGTTCACAGGAGTCGGAGGATTTGAAGTTGGACTCGGAGCCAATGATAATAGGAGGACTTCAAAAGAATGCGGCGAAGATGGTGGGATGCTCAACAGCTCTAACGAGTGCGATGGGAATGGGAGGAGGTCATACACCTGTGTTGGTATGTCAGAAATCGACAAGTATAGTTCCCAAGTCCTCAGATACAAATTCCCAAACATTAAAAACTGGGGAGACTGCACCAAAATCAAACCCGAAGATTTACCAGACTTTGATATGCTCTGTGGAGGAAGCCCATGTCAAGATTTCTCGATTGCTGGTAAAAGAAAAGGACTCTTTAAAGAGGATGGCTCTCATACGAGAAGTGGATTATTTTATCAATTTCTTAGAATTGCTTCAGTAAAAAGACCTAAATATATGTTAATAGAGAATGTAAAAGGAATGTTATCTAGTAAAAATAAAGAGACTGGAGAATATAATTTTGATAGTATGATGGAAGCAGTATGTGATTTAGGCTATGTTATTGATTTTACAATACTAAATTCTAAATTTTTTGGAGTCCCACAGAATCGTGAGAGAGTCATAGTGTTAGCAATAAGGGAGGATTGTATTGACAAAGCGAAGGTTATTTAAAGGCTTTACACTTGTAAAAGATATGGTAAAAAACAAAAAAGCAGAAATGATGTATGAACAATATGTTGAGGGATTTTCTTTATCGGAAGTTGGTAAAATGTTTGGCGTCACAAGACAATCAGTATATACTATGTTCCAGTGTAGGGGATTGGAATTAAGAAAGAAAAAGGTTCTCCCCTTCCAATTCTTTAATCAAGAAAAGTTCACAATTATGAATACTGGTTATTATCGTTCTACACTTAAAGAAAGAAATCTTATGCATAGGCATGTATGGGAATTTTATAATGGCAAAATAAAAGAGGGTTTTGATATTCATCACATAGATGGAGACAAGACAAACAACAAAATAGAAAATTTAGAGTGTATGAAGAAGGAGGAACATTCAAGCAAATATGGAAAAAAACAAAATCAATACACAAAAAATAAACTTTAATAATGTAGAATGGAAAACGAGAAAAAGACTGTTAATGAATCCGAAAATAAAGATGTGGGCATCGCCATTACAGATAGTGAAATTAAGCGAAGGCTCGAGAGATTCAAAATGCTTATCGGAAATCTTAGAGGAACAAATAGACCAGAAATATTACCTTTCGGAAGAATCAACACGGAGACTTATAGGAAAGGGATTACTCATGGGACAATCACAGAAGCAATGGGTAGACAAGGAAGTTCAAAAGAATTTATCGAAAGTCTCAAATCAATCAACCAACTCAACGAACCAACCCACTCAAATAACAGACTCTACGGAGAAGATGGAATTAGCCCAGCACTCAACACAGCCCAGGGGGGAAACAGACAACCTAAAATCAGAACAGTCCTCACTCCAGATAGACCAGAGAAACGACAAAACGGAAGAAGATTCAAAGAAGAAGGAGAACCAAGTTTTACACTCACAGGACAAGACATTCACGGGGTCACAGACGGATTCAAAATCAGAAGACTCACCCCGACTGAATGTTGCAGACTTCAAGGATTCCCAGACGATTGGAACGAATGGGGAATCGATGATAAAGGAAACAAAGTAAAAATGTCAGACACACAAAGATATAAACAAATGGGAAACGCCGTCAGTACTAATGTTATAAGAGCAATAGGAGAAAGAATATGGCAAAGATAACTGAAAAGACATTCAAAGAAGCACTTGTAAACTCTGGCGGAAACCAAGCCAGAATAGCAGAGAAGATGGAGAAGTCTAGACAGGCAGTAGGAAACTTCTTAAAAAAGCGTCCAAAGATGAGAGAATTACTTGACTTGGAAGTCGTTAAATTAGTAGAAAACGCAGAAGATATAGTGGCAATGGAAATACTATCAAACAGGGATATAGACCAAAGCAAGTGGCTATTAACAAATTCAAAGGTAGGAAAAGCTAGGGGTTGGGGAGCAAAGCAAGAAATCGAACACTCCGGAGAAGAAAGACCTCATATATTTAATCTAATCGTGAAGTCTGTGGAGGAAATCAAACGTGAAAAACTTGACAATCAGCCCAAAGCAGCATGAGATGTTTATTGCGCTTGAGGATCATGAACACACCGAAGTATTTCTAGGCGGAGCAGCAGGTGGCTGTCTGATTTGGCACACCTCGGTACATACATTAACCGGTAGTAAGTTTCTAGGAGAATTAAAAAAAGGAGAGATTGTTCTAACATTTAATAAGAAAAAGAATATTTTAGAGTATAAGCCTATATTAGAAACTTTTATAAACAGTGGTTCCGTTGGTTGCATAGAGTTAAAATTAATAAATGGAGAAACAATAAATGTCACACAAGCGCATAAATTCTTATTTAATGGAGAATGGATTGAAATTGGAGAACTTGCCCGGAGAAGTCTGGAAGAATATAGGAGTGGATGGTTGGTATTTGATAAGCGACAAAGGGAGATTAAAAACCACGAATTGGAGAAATTCTGGGAAAACTATGATAATGAGTCCCGGAAAAACAAAGAAGGGTTACTTGAGAACAACTGCAATTTTCAACGGAAAGAAGAAATCAATTCAAATTCACAGATTAGTAGCAGGGGCATTCATCCTAAATCCACAAAACAAACCAGAAGTGAATCACAAAGACCTCAACAAACGAAACAATCAAGTAGAGAATCTGGAGTGGGTAACTCCAAAGGAGAATTTTCATCATGCGGAGAAATTAGGACAAATGAATCCATTTATGAAGAATGTCGGAAGAAGAACAAACTTACAAATAAAGCCAGGCTCCCAGAACGGAATGAGCAAACTAACAGAGCAACAAGTGAAAGAGATAAGAGAGAAATTTATCCCGAGAAGATACGGAAGAAAGAAGTTGGCTATGGAGTACGGAGTTCAGCCAAGCACTATCAAGGATATTATAACGAGAAGAAGTTGGAAGCATGTGAAATAGATTTGAATGATATTACAGAAATAGAATTTTATTGGCAGAACGAACCCATGTACGATATAGAAACAGAGAACGAATCCTATGTTTTAGGAAATGGGATAATTGTTCATAATTCGAAAAGTTTTACTGGATGTTTATGGCAGATTAAGCGAAGGTTACAATATGCAGGTTCTAGAGGATTTTTGGCCAGAGCGAGATTAAAAGACTTAAAGGCCTCAACACTACTAACATTCTTCGAAGTGTGCGGAAAGCTCGGCCTGAAAATGGGGATCGACTACAAGTACAACGCACAAACAGGAGTAATCATCTTTTCGAATGGAAGTGAAGAATATTTAAAAGATTTATTTTATTATCCATCTGACCCAGACTTTGTCTCGCTTGGTTCGACTGAGTATACGGATGGCTTTATTGATGAGATGGGAGATATAGGTGAACAGGCATATCAAATCATTAGGTCAAGAGTCAGATTTAAGTTAGATGAGTTCGGATTAATTCCAAAGATAGCGATGGGTTCTAATCCTTGTAAGACTTTTATTTATAGAGATTTTTATAAACGATGGAGAGATAATGAATTAGAGCCATTTAAAATATATGTTCAGGCCGGAGTTTACGACAACCCATTTATATCTGTGCATTACATAGAGAACCTAAAGAAATTAGATAAAAAGAACAGAGAACGTCTTTTGAACGGCAACTGGGAGTATGATGACGATCCAACAAAGATATTCGATTATGATTCGATTATTGATTTATTCACCAATGATGCCAAGCGAGGAAAGAAATATTGTATAGTAGACCAAAGCGGATTCGGAAGGGATAGTTGTATGGTGTCAATTTGGGATGGGTTATTTATTACCGAGTTTATGCAATTTCCAAATGGACTATCAGCATTCGGAATAAAAGACAAGCCAGGAGTAGAAGATGAGATTGGATTGGATGAGATATTGACAAGTAGACAAATACCTAGAAGTAAATGTTTAGTAGATTCAATCGGAGTTGGCTTTGGTCTAAAGAAAGATATGCCTGAGATAGTATCGTTTGTAGCAAACGCAACACCACTAAAGAAAAAGAAACAAAATACAGAGGAAGAAGGTTTGGATAATTATAACAACCTAAGAAGCCAGTGTTGGTTCGAATTATCAAATTATGTTAACTCTGGTATGATAGGAATTTATAGGAAATTACCAATAAACATCAAAGAACTATTAATTGAGGATTTAGAAGTAATGAAACAAATGGATTCAGATAAGGATTCAAAAATGCGAGTCATAACAAAGAAAGAATTAAAAGATACCGCAGCCCTTAACAGATCAACAGATGCTGGAGATGTTTTGATGATGAGAATGTATTTTGAGATTAACCCAAACGAAAGTGCTTGGACGTTTACGGATCCAATCGAATCAATCAATGAAGAAAGCAAATTAAAAGTATACGGAGAGTCAAATATCAAAACAAAAATAGTAAACGGAGTAGAAAGAAGGATGATCGGAGACAGAATATTGATAGAGTGACTTATATTAATTAACAAATACCTTTATAAAATTGTTAAGGTTAAAATAAGTATCCATTTACCCTTACTCAAGGTGACCAACCTTAATTCACATTCATGGAACGGAAATCAGCCTCTATATTTTCAAACTGCCCCTGGGAAGAGGGTAGCAAGATGACTTTACTGCCATTAGGCAAACGACCAGTTGGACCATACAATAAAGCAACTATACCAATCATAAAACCGAAAGGTACAAGTACAGTTACTGCTTTTGAGGAAACAAGAGACGGACTACCAAAAGCATATATGCCCAACTTTTATTATCGGGCCCCTTTTGGTTATCCTAGATATAAAGACCTTAATTATTATAGACAATTAGCAGCAAGTATTTATGTTGATATGTGTGTGACTGCAATTATAGATGAGGTGTGTTCAGTTGAGTGGGATATCGTTGCAGAGGATCGTGCCGGCAATGAAGTTCCAGGCAAAGAAAAAGACGTAGAAAGAATCCAGGAGTTTTTTTATAATCCAAACACAAATAAAGAAAGTTGGGAGATGATAGTCAGAATGATGTTGCCGGACTTACTTGAACTTAACTCAGGAATAATGGTCAAAATATTTAATATGTTTGGCGAAATGGTTGAGATCTGTTCTAGAGACGGAATGGCATTCACAAAGAATCCAGATCCATACGGATTTTATACGACCAGAGCAGATTTAATTTTAATGAAGAATATCCTAGGCGAAGGAGAAACGCAAACTCAACAAATGGACTATCCAGCAATTCAAGCCGAAATGGACGCAGTAGATGCTCAAGCAGAGGGCGCATACTTTCAATATGGATTTAACACCGGCGCACGACCAATTCCGTTCGGCAGGCGAGAAATAGTGTGGTTCGAGAAGAAAGTCAGAACAGACAATTTATACGGACGTTCATCTATGGAGATATTGGCCAAGACAGTTCAAACATTAATTTATGCAGTGGAGTCTCAATTAGAATATTTCAACGACAATTCAATTCCTCCAGGAGTGTTGGGTTTAGAGGGAATGTCAGGCGAAGATTTGAAGGCATTTGGACAACAATGGGTTCAACAGCAAAAGGTTCAAGATAGTCTAGGCAACTGGAAGAGAGCAAATCATAAATTGCCAATGGTTAACAAGATGCCAAAGTTCGAACGATTAGGATTCACAAACCAAGAACTTGAATTGATTGAAAGTCAAAAGTGGTGGAGTAAATTAGTTTGGGGAGCATTTGGAATCACAGCAACAGAGCTAGGTTTTACAGAAGATGCAAAGGGCGCAGCAAATCAAATCGTTCAGACGAGTGTAGCCAAGAAAAGAATTATCTATCCATTATTAAGATTAATTGAATATCACGTTAAC
>Ga0222658_1001330_pt1 | contig 11011 bp, 17 predicted proteins | sample AntAcemetagen476_FD_179830 | JGI IMG/M metagenome (GOLD analysis project Ga0222658, IMG submission 179830) | Saline water microbial communities from Ace Lake, Antarctica - #476 | ecosystem: Environmental > Aquatic > Non-marine Saline and Alkaline > Saline | place: Antarctica: Ace Lake... | reverse complement strand
TTGCATACACATCATTCGAGAGAGCTTTAAGGTGTTTTAAATTATTTTGGGTTGGTGCAAATGCTAAAGATTATGGGCAAAGAATCCACCCAACCCAAAAACCCGTAGCACTTTATAAATGGCTATTAAAAAACTATGCTAAACCAAACGACAAAATATTAGATACTCATTTAGGAAGTGGGAGTATTGCTATTGCCTGCAATGATATGGGTTTTGATCTTACAGGGTACGAATTAGACAAAGAGTATTTTGATGGAGCAGTTAAACGGTTGGCAAATCACAAAGCACAAGGGGATTTATTCAGCGGTCAAACTATGGCAGAATATAAACAAGAGGAGTTGAACTTATGAAGCTAATATTTAAAAAAGAATTAATTATAATTAAAGAAAGAGGGTAAAAAATGTTAGATAGATATAAATGTGATATGATGGAAGTGAGAAATTGTGATAGTGATAGTTGGAGAAAGCGAATTGTTATAGAGATGTTTGATGATGGTTCGTGTCTAACAATTCCTTCATTTGCTGCTAAAAATGACTTAGAGTCGTGGAGGAAATCAAGAGACCTTTATCTGGTTGTAAAGCGTTCTCAATGCCGACCAATACCAAAAAAAAAATTTAGACCAATGACACCGCTTGAGGTTTTTAGGGTTATGAGTGGATTCGGTGTAGTTGTAAGGCGTAGGGGTATTTTTAGTTTAAGTAATTATCTATATCATGATATGAATGACGAAACTTGGTATTGTGGGAATGGGTATCGCAAAATCAAAGAATTTGAATACTCTGATAACCTGGAGAACTGGAAACCGTTTGAAGTGGAGGTGAAATAATGGCAGTAAAAAATATCAATAAAATGAATGTAAATAGTCTATTAAGAATAAAACCTGATAAAAACGGGAGAATTACACCAAATCCACTAGATGGCATTAGCGATGAAGAAATACAAAATCGCAGGAATAGGGCTATATTATATTTAAATGGTGGCATAAATGGTGGCATAAATAGAGATGATATAGTTTGTGGTAATCAAAGAGAAAATTACGGGTATAGTTCGCCAAATGGAGTTGCATTATGATAAAAAAAATAGATAAAAGAGTCATTAATACTCAAGATGTAATGTGCCATGAACCAGAGCGATTAGCAATTGGCAGTTTTCGGAAAAATGTTAAGCCAAAATATATTGAGGGTCAATATAAAATAAGTGTTGAATTTTATGAAAAGTTAAAAGATGGCGACAAGGATTCAGAAAAATATTTTTTAGATATGCTGTTTGGTAGAGATTAATAGATAATATTGGTAGTAGGTCGGAAATTTAGTATATTATAATAAAGTGAGAATTAATATGAATGTTAAAGAAAAACAAATTGCCATTATTAATAATATCATAAATACTGCATTAGGGATAACTAAAGTATTACAAGATGATAGCGAGAGTGAAGAGTCAAGAATATTAATGGCTAGCGCTGTTGCAAAGCTTGGAGAATATCACACATATTTAATACAATCTCAAATAGATGTAAGTAGGTTTGCAGCGGGTGGAATAGTTAAACGAAATAACGGGTTAGAGCCTGCACTTATAGGTAGTGGCGAATATGTAATGCCAGTGACAGAACTAGAGAAATTAGTATGTAGGCCCCCTGGTTATGATAAAAATGGAGAGTCGCATTGTTTATTTAATTGCGGCCATCTGTGAAAAAGTTAATATGACTCCTGATACAACAGGAAAAACAGAAAGATAAATAATGGATATAAATTTAATTAAGGGAAATGAAGATAATCCTAGAATTATCAAAGATGATAAGTTTAAGAAACTGGCAAAATCAATTAAAGAGTTCCCACAAATGCTCGAGTTGAGACCAATCGTAGTTGACGAGGACAATATCGTTCTTGGTGGCAATATGAGGTTAAAGGCTTGTATTGCAGCAGGTATTAAAGATGTACCAGTTACTATTGCAAAGAATTTTACAGAAGAGCAGAAGAAAGAGTTCATAATAAAAGACAATATCAGTGGTGGTGAATGGGATTGGGATATGCTAGCCAACGAATGGGATATAGGTTTGCTTGATGAATGGGGTTTGGATATGCCTAAATTCGATATGCCTAAATTAGATATTGATGATTATAATGATGAGAATTGTGAAATGCCAATAGTCCCTAAATTTTTAGAGCATTATGAATGTTTTGTCATACCAATATCAAACACTATAGATGAGCAATTTATAAGAGATGTATTTAATCTGAATGAAAATTATATTGCAGAATCTGGAGACAAAAAAATCAGAAAAACCAATTTAATAGACGTGAATTTAGTTAGGGCGGTTATTAATGAGCGAGATTAATATAGTTTGCCCATCAAGAAAGAGGAGTAAGAGTTTTGAAACAAATATAGAAAATATGACAGTATTAGTAGCAAAAAAAGAACTGGCAAATTATAAGGAAACTATTGGAAATTTTGAAATAATAACACATAATAATCTTAAGTCACTATCGGAAATAAGACAATTCGCATATGATAAGTTTGGCGATGTTTTTTTCGTTGATGACGACATAGTGAGCGTAGAGAGGGTTTATGAGACAAAAAACAGTAAATTAACACCAATAGAGATATTTAATTTAATACAAAAAACATATCTGCAAGCAAAAGATTTAAACGCCTTTTTGTTTGGTTTTAATAGTGATCCATCGCCAACACATTACAACCAACATAAACCATTTATGCTTAACGGTTATATTAACGGATGTGCGCTTGGAATACTAAAAAATAAAAACCTATTTTTTAGTAAAAAAACAATAGCTTGTGAGTCACATTGGCTTGCTCTTCTAAATGCGTACCATAATAGATTTTGTTTTATTGATAAAAGATATCATTTTAGGCAAAAAACAAATAGCACATTTAATCTTGTTGGTGGTCAGTCTGGATTGAGAACATTAGAAACAGAAAAGCAAGACACTATTTTTTTAAAAAAAATGTTTGGCAATAGTGTGATGCTAAAAAAGGAAAAAAACAAAACAAAACGAATCCACGAATACCAGAGAGTGTTAAATATAAAATTATGAATAATATTAAAATATATCACTTAATATGCCCTATTAGCGGAATAGTTAGATATGTTGGTAAAACATCAAAACCGTTAAATCGGCTGAAACAACATATACGCGACGCTTTTAAGGAAAAAAAAGGCAGTTATACAAAAAAACAATTATGGATTAGAGAATTAAATAAAGCAAAAAAAACACCAAAAATGATTATCGTGTCTACGCATAAAAATGATACAACAGCAAGGGTGGCTGAACATAATGAAGTAATGAAGAATATTAATACAGTATTTAATATTCATTTGCCACAAAAAGGCGCTACAACTATTGAAATATATAAAAAAACACAAATAATAAAAGCGAAATAATATTATGCCACCAAGAATAATACAAATGTTTAAATTATCGTCTAAATCAGTAAAATTAAATGGATCAGATTACAAAGGGGATTTATTAGATGGCTAGATACGAAAAAGGAGTATCTGGAAACCCAAACGGCAGACCAGTAAAAAAAGGCAGCTATACCGACTCATTACGCAAAATGTTAGAAGCACAAGAGATGAAAGTGTCATTAATAGTTAATGGTAACCGCAAGGTGATAGATGTCAAGTGCGAGGGTAAGTCGTTTTACGATGGTATTGCAGTAGTTCAAATTATGGAGGCTTTAAAGGGTAATCTGCAAGCTATTAAAGATATATCGGACAGAGTAGATGGTAAGGCTATACAGAAGACAGAGCAAACTAACACAGGGAATCAGTTAGACGGATTAAAAATATCTTTTGTAGATGAGAAAGATAATCCAATAAATCCTAAATTTGAAATTACAAAAAGTGCCAAAGATTAAAAAACTATTGCCAACAAAAAAACTATTGCCAACAATAGATATAGATTATAGAAATTCAAACTCTATATATAGGCCATTGCTGAATTGTGATATACCACTACAAATAATTTATGGAGGTAGTAGTTCTGGCAAATCTTATTTCATAGCCTTTTGTATGGTTATATGGATGTTGCAAGGTCGGTCAATATTAGCATCAAGGCAAGTAGCTGGGAGATTAAAAAAATCTGTATTCTCTGCATTAACTAAGGCAATAACTAGATTAAAATATAACAATCTAGTTACAATCAATAAGACAGAAATGACTATAACATCATTAGTATCTAAGGGGTGCATAGTATGTGTTGGGCTGGAAGATACCGAAAGAGTTAAATCTATCGAGCCTATACAGTCTGATGCTTTTGATATTGCATGGATTGAAGAGGCCACAGAAGTATCAAAAGCATCATTTACACAACTAAGATTAAGAATGCGTGGAAAATCAAACTATAAAAAGAAAATGATAATGTCATTTAATCCAATTTATAAAACTCATTGGATATTTAAAGAGTTTTTTGATGGGTTAAGTAATAAAGAAATAATGTTATTTATTACAAAAACATTATTAATACTTAAATCTACATATAAAGATAATGATTTTTTAGATGAAGAGGAAATTGAAGTATTAGAGGACTTAAAAGATACATCTCCATATCATTACTTGGTGTATACACTGGGCGAATTTGGGGTTTTAGGTAGTAGGATATTTGATAATTGGGCGATAGAAAATTTTGACTATTTAGCGGTTAATGGTAAATATCGCCTTGGTGTTGATTTTGGTTTTACGAATAGCCCCTCGGCTGTATCATACTCAAAATATGATAAGGATAATAAGATAATTTATATATTTGATGAGATATATAAAAATGGTTTGCTCGGCGACCAGTTAGCTGCTGAGATTTTAAGAAAGAGAGATTTGCACCCAGAAACATATTCAACGCCATATTATTATGATTCTGAAGACCCTAGAATGGGCGCATATTTAAAGAGCGCTAATATAATTGCAAAAAAAACAATTAGTAAGGCAGTACTAAAACGAATTGATTGGTTTAAACAGCATAGATTTGTAATACATCCAAGATGCAAAAATGCTATTGAAGAGATTAAGTTATTGTGTTGGAAAGAGAAAGATGGTGAAGCTATAAATGAGCCAATTAAAGCACACGATCACTTAATATTGGATGCAAATGGCTATGGCTATTGTAAAGATTGGTATCACTCAGGCAAAGTGATCGGTTCCAAATCATCACTATATTAATATTGCGTGGTGCTTTTGTCAAGTTTTTAATTATATTATATATATGGAGGTCATTAAATGGCAGTAGCAAGATCAGAAACAAAATTTACAGAAGATAATACAAATGGCAAGGGGTATGGTACACTTTCAAGGCAGCAAATGTATGCTTTTGTATATGATTGCTATTGGGGGACTCGTGGATATGTTACAGGAGATTATCTATTTGAGTTCACTCGTGAGGGTGGATATGCAGAAAGAAAAAAACAGGCATTTTATAGAAACTACATCAAAGGCGTTTTAAATTCTGTAATCAATCCAGTGTTTTCGGAAGAGGCTACAAGAATATATAAGAGCGATATATTAGAGGCGTTTCTAAAAAATGTAGACCGTAAAGGCACGGGAATACAGAAATTTACAAAGACAGCGGTTAGATATGAGAAGTTGCAAGGTGTAACCTTTATAGTTATGGATAATGTACAAGAGCCACCAATTACAGAGAGTGAGGCTATTGCGACAAGACAATTCCCATATATTTATTATACGACAGGCGAGATGGTACATGATTATAAAAAGAATGATGTCAGTTTGGAGTGGATAAGTTTCATAGATGGTCAGCATAAAACTAAAGATGGAAAAGTGCAACCAAGATATAGAATGTGGAACACTACCGAAAGTTATTATTTTATTATTAATGATGGTATTGAGGAAAAAGTATCCGATGTATCAATTCATAATCTTGGAAAAGTTCCTGTAATAATTACATATGCAGATGATACAAATGAGTTCTTGCCATTGCCTCCATATTACGATATATGCAATCTTAATAGAGCCGTATATAACCAAGACTCAGAACAAAGAAGCTTAGAGCGTACAGGTGCATTTCCAATTTTAGCTATTCAAGATATGGATGTAGAAACAGCTATTAATATTGGAAAAGATTCTATTTTAGGCTATGCGGAGGGTATGAATGTACCGTCATTTGTAGAGCCAAGTAAAGATATATTTGAGTTATTGCGTAATAGTGCGGCTGCAAATATTGCATCATTAATTGAGCAGGCTAATAGTTTAGGTGCTACAGTTATCGCAAGTGGATCTGGCAAAAGTGGTGAAGCATACGGGATGGAGTTTTTGGGGCAAAACTTTGAATTGAAAACTACTAAAATGCAAGCGGAAGACATCGAGTATTCAATAGTTGAATTGTGGAATTTATACACAAATACTAATGTTGAGTACGATGTTAATTATAATGATAACTTTAAACCGTCACTAATGGATGTTGAACGATTATTATTGATGACTTCAAACGCTTTATTGTTAGATATTTCAGACGGTACCAATGCAATGCTAAAAGCAGGATTAGTGGAAACATTCGGATCTCTTTACAAGTGGACTGATGAGGAGATTGCTGCAATAAAAGAGAATATTACGGGAGAGAGTTCTATTGCCTAAAGAGCTAAAATTTTGGGAGTTATATATTGCAGAGTTACTTGCTTATGAAGAAATAAGCGAAGCGATATATATACCCATTCTCAAAGCATCTGGACTTGGAATATTAAAACCTATTGCAACTATTGAAAAGGGTAAATTTATATCTTACCCGTCTGCTAATAAAAGTGCTAATCCATTAATATCAAAACACTACTTGACAGAAGAGTTTAAAGATGAAGTGTTTAGTGTATTGGTAGATAAAAAGCAACAGCAAGCCAACTTTAAATTTTTGTATAAATCAGTAAATAATGTAAATCCAATAAGTGAAGAGGCTTATTTTAAAAAGGCGATAAAGCAAAAAGTACCGATTTACGATACTGCAAAGACTGGAAAACTACACAAGGTTATAGATTATAAAACGGTCAATCTAAAAACTAGTATATCTGATGAAGTAATGATGGAAAATATCGTAGCTGGAACAAGAAAAGAGTACAATTTATTGACAGGTCGTTACAATAAAATGGTATCGTTACAGAGTAACATATCATTTGATAATTTAGATTCTACTATTAGCTCAGTGAATAATATTATAAATACATCGACTACAAAAATAAATAATCTTAGTGCTGAAATACGAAAACAGCAAAGACGACTAAAACTTGCTAATGTAAACGATAAAGAACAAGTTTTAAATAAAATTAATGCATTGAAAGCTGAAAGGGAAGTTTTAAAAGTTGGTCAAGCTGAAGTGAAAGCACAACTTAAAATATTCTCAAATGGCAAATATAAAACTAAGGCAGAATTAAAAAAAGCATTTAGCGGATTATCAAATACTATTAAAAACGATCTATCTAAAACACAAACTAGGGTAGCGTATGAATCAGTAATGAGAAAACAATTAAGTAAAATAAGTGGAACTGTTCAAACAGAAATGATGCGAGCAAAGAACTTGGTTGAACATACTAAGGGTAAATTGTTGGCATTAAATAAAGGTGTGCAAGTTATGGTTAGAATTAACTTGAATCCTGCACACGACATAATAGATATTTGTGACGATATGCATGGGTATTATACGTGGGAAGAATATTCAAATGATTACTTTCCGCCGCCCTATCATAAAAATTGCAGATGTTACATAACAACAACCACCATCAAAAAGGAGAGGTGATATGAATATCACAGAATACAGAGCATGGCTCAAGAGTATCGGAATCGAAACGACAGACGAAGCAAGTCAAAAAATGTTTGACGATAAACAGACAGCAGTTGAAGCCGAAACTGAAAAGGGTAAAGAGTTCACCCGCAAAAAGGATAAAGAGAATTTAGCTTTAAAAGAGTTAATAAAAGAATCTGGGTTTGATGCTGATAAAGATGGTACTCTTGCAGACTATCTTAAAAGCATTAAGGCTACAAGACAGGAAAAGGATACGCTATTGGATGCAAATAAAACAGACTTGCAGAAATTGCAGGATAGACTCGCTACGATGGAAACGGCAGCAACCGAAAAAGAGGCAGCTGAAAGAAGAACAATGGCAGAAGCTAACGAAAACAAAGCGACTGCGACTCTCACAGATAAACTCACAGGTAAATTACACTCTTCAAAAGCTATCATATACCAAGCCGTTAAAGAGGGTAGGGCAAAAGTCGTTAATGGTAATGTTGTTGGAATCGTTGATGGTTTAGAAGTTGGTATTGATAAATTAGTAGAAAATATCATGGAAAACAATAAAGAATCTGTTATTATTACTCAGAATCGCGGTTCTGGTGGTAATGGTGGTGCTCCTGTTGGTGGTGGATCATCTTCTTTTAATGCTGATATGACAGTACAAGAGGCTACTGCAAATATAGAGAATATTAAAGCTGAGATTGCTGCTAATCAATAAATATATTGACAAGTTAAGGTTTTTGGTATATATTAATATTACTGAGCTTGAGCCGTAGAGCATAAAAGCCGTTATATAATCCCGATGAGGATAGTTTTTTTCAACTATTTAAACAAAAAAGGGGCATATAATGGCTTTAGTGCAATTTATCCCACAAAATGTAGTACAGGCTCTCATATTAGATGAGCTAAGAAAAAAGATGGTCTTTGGATCATTGATTACAATCGCAACACCAGCAAATCTTGGTCGCGGTGGTTCTTACCAGATACCCGGACTTGGTGATATAGATATTGGTGATTATTCCGGTATAGATATTACAACTCAAAGCGTTGATGATATTAAAAAGACTCTTACAGTAGATCAGGCAAAATACTTCTCATTCTATTATGATAAAGTTGATAATGCAAAAGCTGCATACTCAGTGCTTTCTCGTTTTGGTGAAAAAGGTGCTTATGAACTTGCGAACACTCTCGATGCTTATATTGCAGGGCTTCTTGGTTCTGAGGCTACAAACAAAGAAACTGCGGCGCTTGGTTCTCTCGCGTTGCCTGTCTCTCTTACTGCTTCCAATGCTCTTGATTATGTTGCTGAGATAAAAGAAGTTCACGATGAACAGAATGCACCGCAAGAAGGACGTTTTTTAGTAGTACCTCCTTTTATGGCTTCTGTGATTGCTCAGACAAATATTGAAACTGCGTCAACAACTTCCGAGGCTGCAAGGTCAACAGGTTGGATTAGTAACTATCTAGGTTATAATATGTATATGAGTAACAATTTGCCTAAAAAGGTGCAAGCGGTTCTTACTTTTGATGCTGATTTTGTAGCTTCAAATACTATTAATGGAACTGTAAATGCTGTCGCTTGGGGCGAAGTTACTTATGCAACTAGTCATGCAGCAACAGCTACGGCTTTACTTGCTGCACTTAATGCCGTAACTGGTGTAACTGCAACTAAAGATTCTACTGGTCGTATTTATACAATCTATTCTGGAGCTCTTACAAATGTTGTAACTGCGGTTGTTGCTGCTGGCGCAACACAGGCTGGTGCTGTTATCACGTACCCAACAAATACTAAAACTGGTATTGAAACTATCGCTGGTATTAAATCTTCATTCGTTCTTGCAAGCGTTCTTGATGAGTTCGAGATGTTTGATAAAACAGAGAAACGATTTGCTGAACTTATGAAGGGTCTATCTGTTTACGGTGGTTTAACTGTGACTCCAGATGCTGTAGTTCGTGGAGTAGTTTCAAAAGGATAATTCTTTCCCTTTGATGGTGGTGGGGTTGTTTATGATAACCCTGCCATTTACTAATATTTAACAAGGATATATAAATGAAAGATATGAGAGATTTTTGTCCAGTCAAGGGCACAAAGGGACAATATTTACATAATTTTAACGGTCAAGTTTTTATGCGAAGCGGTCAAGAGATTTTTAAAAACTCTGATGGTAAATTTAGAGTAATCGTAGGGTTTCAACCTGTCGAGATGTCAATAGAAGAGATTTTTCCTTATGCAGAAGTAAAAGTTGCAGAAGTTAAAAAAGAAGAGCCTAAAAAGAATAAATCTAAAGATAAAAAATAGTGGCCGATGTTTTTATTACTGTTGATTTTGACAAAGGGTTTTTATTAAAGAGCTTTAATAAATTTTATAAAGATGAAATAAAAAAAGCTGAAAAAACCATAAAAAATAGACTATTAAGATTTGCAAGAACGAAACACCGCTATACTCACAGAGAACATAATCTTGAAGAGTCGACCATTGTAAAAAATGGACTATCTGAAAAGATCGCAAAGATGGAAATGTTTGTAGATTTAAAAGAAGCTCCTTACGGACAATTTATCATTAAGGGCTTTAAGAGTTGGACCAGTGACCCGTTTCTAAATAATGCAATTGATGCTAATGAAACTTGGATACATACAACAATAGAAAAAGCAGTAGATGCTGCAATAACTAGAATGAATGTGAGTAAATAATGGCTGGAACATATATAACAATAGCAGATATTACAAACGCTCATATTAAAAAGTTTAAATCTGCGACTCTGGCGCCTTATGTTTTAAAAGCCAACGAGCATTTAGAGATTTTATCTAATCGTCTTGGTGTTTTACCCGCTGATATATCAGATCCAATTGATAACGAAGTAATGGAATATCTCAATGATTACTTAGTAGCTAAGTTTTCAAAGGATTCTATTGGTGTAAATTCTACGGATATTTCTGGTGATGATATGTATCAAAAATTATACACTATCGCAAATAAGAGTGTCGCAGATTTAAAAGGTGGGATTACTGCCAACGTATTAACAGGTGATGCGGAGAACAGTAAATCGGCTCGCTCTTTTTCTTATGGCGTAAGGATCCGGACGTCATAAATGGCAACTGAAAGATTAACAGTAATTGAATCGGTAATAAAAACAACTCTTGCGGCCATTGATGGATTAATTGATAGTGTTGGATATACTTATTTTACCGAAACAGGCTCTGTTAATATTGAAGATCAACTATTAGCACAAGATACTGGGGATGGTGTTGATTACATAATATATCAATCA
>Ga0222658_1001327_pt1 | contig 11027 bp, 8 predicted proteins | sample AntAcemetagen476_FD_179830 | JGI IMG/M metagenome (GOLD analysis project Ga0222658, IMG submission 179830) | Saline water microbial communities from Ace Lake, Antarctica - #476 | ecosystem: Environmental > Aquatic > Non-marine Saline and Alkaline > Saline | place: Antarctica: Ace Lake | collected... | reverse complement strand
AAATTTGCCGCCTTGGGCTCAGGAGAATCCTCATATAGGGATAGGGTATTTAAGCGCTTATTTACGCAATAAAGGTATAAAAGCAGAAGTGCTAGATCTAAATAAAAGCTTCTTTTTAGGCCATCCGGACTTTGGGATGCTTTGGCATGTGGAGAACAAAAGCTTTTGGTCCAATGAGGATACATTTTTATTAATTCTCGAAATATTTAAAAAAGATATTGAAGATGCGGTAGGTAAAATTTTATCGCACGATTGTAACACTTTAGGGTTTTCAGCAATTGACCCAAAGGAAAGACTGACCATAGAATTTATTAAAATGATAAAACGTAAAGCCCCTGATAAAAGGATAGTTTTAGGGGGGCCTGCTACTTCTACTCCTGAGCAGAGAAAGATTTTTCTGGATAACATCGACAATCATATTGATGCTTTTGTTGTAGGTGAGGGAGAAGAGACCCTGCTGGATCTGATAAACAGGTTTAAGAGCAAAAAGGATTTGAAAGATGTAACGGGATGTTTTGTAAAGAATGATGGAAAATGGGTTTATAAAAAAAGAAAGGCCATATCGCCATTAGACAAAGCGCCCTTCCCTACATATGAAGAGTTTGATATGAATCTTTATGGTAAGTCTCTTCTAGTTGAATGGTCTAGGGGGTGTATGGCAAAATGCGCTTTTTGTAAGAATTGGCGATTATCTTCTTTTTACAGAAACAGGAGCGCGGATAAGGTTTTAAATGAATTAATATACCATAAGCAGAACAATGGTATAAGCGATTTTACGGTAACTGATAATATCTTAAATGGAGATCTGATAAATTTAGATAAAGTTTGTGATAAAATAATAGAGAAGAACTTGAATATAAGTTGGACTGGCCAGATTGCCCCACGAAAAGACATGCATTATGAATTATTCAGGAAAATGAGACAAGCCGGCTGTTATAAGCTCCAGATAGGTTTAGAATCAGCATCAAATAAGGTTTTGAAATTAATGCGTAAGACATTTACTTCTGATATTTCTGAGAATAATATTAGGTTTGCTAAGAAAGCGGGGATTGAGGTGGAAGTCTTTGTGATAATAGGTTTTCCCGGTGAGGCTAAAGATGATTTTAAAAAGACTTATAATTTTATCAAAAGAAATAGCGCACACATAGATACTATTAAATCTATTAATACGCTGCACCTGGTCGCGGGAACTGAAGTCTTTGAAAAGGGTAAAGAAAATTTTGGTATGAAACCTTTGCCTAAAGATAATTGGCATTATCTCTGGGAGACTTATAGCGGGAATACTTATGAAATAAGAAAAAAGAGAGCGGAAAAGTTATTAGATTTGGCCGCTGATTTGAAAATCAGGGTTATGGAGACAAATATTGGTGAAGGAAAAGAGAGAAATTTGGGAATAGGAAAAGAAGAAGATGACCTAAATGAAAAAATTTTATTGTTTAAAAAATCTATAAATTCTTTACAGGAATTACCACAGGAGAAAATAAGAATAACAAAAAGAAGAAGTATCTTTAAGTGGTTCATTTTAATCCTTGTCTCAATTTACACATTTTTTTATATAGTTTACTTTTGGATTTATATGATTTTGAGAAATAGAGTTTTACTGGGTGGTAAAAGGAAATAATTTAAGAACGCTATATTCGATTTATAACAACAAAAGGAACAGAGCATGTACATTAGTTCTTTGTGGAAGAAAGAGAAATTGAGCATTTGTTCTTTTATAATTTTAGCCATATTGCTATTATTTCATCTGGTAAATAATTATATAGTTCTTTCTTTGGATAATACGCTTCCTATTTATGATGAATGGAACAGGGCAGAGGGCGCATACGGTATTTCTATGGATTTAAAAGGATTAAATTATAAAAATATACAATTAAACGAAATTTATAATCGGTATTGCCAATTAGGAGATAAATGCAGACCACCTTTATATGAAATAACTTTATCATTATATTTCTTTATTCAAAAAAATATTAATGCAGATAACATTACAATGCTAAATATGTTTTATTTTGCGATTATCCTAATATCTGTTTATGGTATTGGCTTGAAACTCAAAGATAAAGCAACAGGGTTGCTAGCAGCATTTATTGTTTCAATGTTTCCGGCTATATTCGCTATGTCTAGAGGTCTTATGGTTGATTTTCCTTTAACAGCCATGGTTTCTCTAAGTATCTATTTAATGTTACTTACACGACACTTTTTATCTATAAGGTACTCTCTTTTCCTTGGAGTAGGCATCGGGTTGGGCCTGCTTACAAAAGCAACGTATATTGTTTTTATTCTGCCACCCCTAATTTATTACATTTTCATAGCCTTAAAGAAAACTTTTAAGGAAAAAGAACAATTCGTGGTAATTTTTAGAAATTTTATTATGTCTTTGTTAACCAGTTTACTTATAGCGGGACCATGGTATCTACCTAACATGGATAAGATTATCAATCGAGCAAACGCGATGTCTTTACAGCTTTCCGCTAGTCCTCATGGGAGTTTTATAGATTTCTATATAAGGTCATTATTTTCTTATTCTATAGGGCCTTTCTTTTTAGCCTTATTTTTAATCTTTTCTTTTGTTTGTCTGGTAAACAAAAAAGGCGGAGTGCTAGCGATTTGGTTATTTTTGCCCTTGCTATTTTTTTCATTTTCACAAAATAAGACACCTCGTTTTATTTTACCACTACTTCCCCCCATAGCTTTGTTAATAGGCCTTGGAATAAGCTTAATTAAATCATATCTTATAAAAAAAAGAGTCACTTTTTTTGTAGTGGTTTTTAGTTTTATTACTTATTTAGCAATCTCATATGGAACTCTTAATCACTTCAAGATATGCCCTTTTTATCCTAAGGAGCGTTTTTTTCCTCCAGATGATCGTGTTACTTACGGTTTATACTTTCCTTATTGTGGCCAAACGAGTGGCTGGAACATGGAAGAGATCAGTAATATTTTTTTGAACAATATGGAAATGAATAAGAATAAATATATAGGCATACTTTGCATCTTTAACATAGGAAGAATTCATAATTCATTAGATTACTATTTGACAAGTAAAGGTATAGTTGCGCATGTTTGCTGTCCCGCCGCGGCTGATTTTTTTGATTCAGCCCCTCGGGATGGTTATGATAATATATCAGAATTTGATTTTGTAATTACGAAAGATGAAGACGTGGGCATGAATGGCGGCTCAATCGCTTGGATAGAAAGGCTCACAGCGAATTTTGAAAAACACAAGGAGGAATTTTATCTTGTTGAACAGATAAAAAATTCTTCCGGGAAAGCATGTATATATATATATAAAAGAAAGGGAATAAATGAGAAATCCATTGAATTATTTTAAAAAGATAATCTATTCAAACTTTATAAGGTTAAAATATCCCCATAAAATATCTTATATATTAACGTATAGGTGCAATCTCAAGTGTAGGATGTGCAACATATGGAAAAAGAAGCCAACGAATGAACTGGGCTTAGAAGAAATTAAGCGTTTCTTTAAAACATCAAATAAATTCTCCTGGGTTGGTATCACCGGAGGAGAACCGTTTTTAAGAGAAGATATCAATGAGATAGTAAAAATTATTATAGATAATTGCAACCAATTAATTGCCGTACATTTCGCTAGTAATGGGATAATGACCGATAAGATCATAGAAGTCGTGGAAGATGTACTTAACTATAACAGAATATGTAGACTGTTATTTACTATAAGCATAGATGGCCCCCCGTATTTGCATGACAAAATTAGAGGATTAGATGGAGGGTGGGCCAGAAGCATGGCTACGTTTAAAAAATTAAGGCAGTATAAATTTGTTAAACCGCGTATAGGTATTACGCTATCTCATTCCAATCTTAATGTATTTCCAGAATTATTTGCATCTTTGAAAGATGCGGAGCCTTCTTTAAGATTTGATGACATTACAATCAACATATTTCAAAAATCTTCTTTTTATTATGGTAATGATGCTATGACGGATTTAGATTATTCTCAGACAATCAAGGCAATTGATAGAATACTTGATATGGATAAAGATTCTTTTACTATTAATAATTTTTTAAGACGCAAATACCTAATGCTTTATAAACGATATTTGCAACACAAAAAGTGCCCTTTAAAATGCCAGGCATTATCTGCTACGTGCATTATGGATCCCGCAGGAGAAATTTATCCTTGTGGTATCTTTGAGGCGAAAATAGCTAATATCAAAGAATATGATTATGATTTAAAAAAAATATGGGACAGCTCAATTGCTCAGAACCTCAGCGCACAATGCTCTAAAAGTATATGTCCTTCTTGCTGGTCTCCTTGTGATGCCTATAGCGCGATTGGAGGCTCATTATTTAAATGGAATTTATGGCGTAAATGATTTTATGAAAGTGGGTGTATTGTGAGATTTTATTTTCTGCGAAAGTTGGACCTCTATTTAGGAAAGTTTTGCAACCGAGTTTTTCCCCAAAGTGTTTTTAAGAATGCTCATATTAAGTTTATCTATAAGAAAATTTTTCTTATAAAATTATGGGGTTTAGGAAATTTAGCGATTATTTGGCCGCTTATTTACAAAATAAAAGAGAGATATCCCAATTCATCAATATCCTTTCTCACTTTTGACTTAAATAAAGGATTTTTGGAAAGCAATGAAGCTATAGACAAGATTATTTATTTTAAATTTACGAGAAACATTTTTAAGATGATAATTCAAGCTTTTTCTATTTTGGTATTTTTAAGAAAAGAAAAAATAGATGTGGCAATCAATTTTGAAACGTTTAACTTCTCATCAGCGCTATTTGCGTATTTAACAAAAGCATCTCTGCGTATCGGCCTGAATAATAATTACGAAAAAACATTTTATAATTATTGGATTGACAGCAATCCTGCCTTGCATACTACACAAAAATTTTTAAGTCTTTTGAAGTATATAGATATAAGTTCCCCGTATAGTTATTTTAATTTCAAGGAACTGCGAGGAGAGGGCAATGGAGCAGGAAACATCTTAAAAAATATTGGGGTAGACAGATTTATCTGCATTCATCCTGGAACGAGTATAAATTGTGAACAAGGCCGGCGATGGAAAGCGAGTAGTTTTTCCAAGTTATCAAATATGCTAATAGAATATTATAATATGCCTTTAATCTTTACAGGAAGTAAAAAAGAAAAGTCATTAAACACTGTTATAATAAAAGGAATAGTAAAAAGAAATAGAGTTTTTGATTTATCGGGGTCATTAGGCATATGGGAATTTATAGAGTTGCTGGAAAGGGGTTCTATGCTTATTTCCAATGACACAGGCCCTGTCCATCTTGCAGCCTCGTTAGGGGTTAATACGGCCACCTTTTATGGGCAGAGTTCTCCTGAAAGATGCAGATCTCTAAGGCAAAATAGTTTAATTTTTTATAAGAATCTTAAGTGTAGTCCCTGTGATATTGCAGGACGTATAAATACCAAATGCAGCAATAATTTTAAATGCCTGGATTTTTCACCACAAGAAGTATTTTTAAAGATAACAGAGAAGTTTTTCATGGTATAATTTGATTATCTTGCGAAAAAACTATAAATTGATTAAGTAATATAATTATATACAAGAAAAGGAGGTGTTGAATGATGAGTTGAATAAAAATTATGGCTTTAAGGTAAGTTTTTATAGCGTAAAAAAAAAGGAGAAAAGCATGTTTAAGATAAGTGTGAAAATTGTATTGGCAATGATCGTAGTAGGTCTATTTTCAGTAATTGGATGCAAGGGGCATGCAGAGCCTATAGAAGGGACGATTTGTGGTGCTTTTCAGGATGCGATGAATGAAGTTTTATCTCCTCAAGAGTTTTCCATAACTGGATTAAGTGATAATCAAATCAAAAATGTTATATTACCATCTGCCGCTAAAATTATTGTCAAGACTGTTAAATTAGTACGTGAAAGAACAGGAAGGACTATTACCGCGGACGATGTGTTTATTTCACTGCCGACAGAACTTGAAGAAGGCCTAGATTCGAATAGAGAACAAATAACTTTAAAGGTAGAAGATATCTTAAAAAAGGATAAATAAAGGTAAAATAGGTACCACTTATGCTTTTCAGCCCTTCATGTTAACACGCAAGAACTGCTTTATTTAGACACGTTCGGGTTTTTTATGATAATGTGCTATTTAGATTTAATAAGGCGCGCATATTTGCGAATCTTGAGATAAGAGCGCCATATTTAAATTCAGGAATTGGTTTAAATAAATATTATGAATATTTTGATGATTCATCCACATGATCTGTTTGATAAATCTGAGCCCTGGACAACAAGGATCAGAAATATTGCTAGGAAATTTGTTGAAAAAAATCACAACGTCAGATTGTACTATTTTCCCTTAGTATTAGATAAGGAGCATTTACCTCATAATATAGATTCCATAGAATTGGTTCCTTTGGATAGAATGCCATCGCCTACTCAGTTTATTAAAAATACAAAAAAGCTTATAAAGTTATGCAGATGGGCGGATGTGGTTCATTTTCAAAAGTGCCACCATTATTCGGCAATCCCTGTGGTGATCGCGGCATATATTACTAGAAAGCCGCTTCATTATGATTGGGATGATTGGGAAGAAAAAATTTGGTATGAATCATGCGGCACTAGCCCGCATTCAAGGTTCATAGGGACCTCCTTTAAAATTTTAGAAAGGTGGCTTCCTGTTCTGGCTGATTCTGTCTCTTGCGCAAGCGGCCACTTAAAAAAATTAGCCAGTACATTTGGAGTAAAGCAAGAATTTATTTTTGATACTCCGGTAGGCGCGGATTTAGAAAAATTTAAACCAGGTTTAGATGGAAGATGGGTTAAGGAAAAGTATGGTATAGAAGGAGATTTAGTGTTGTATATAGGACAACTTCATGGAGCTCAATATGCGGATCTATTTATTAAAGCAGTAAACATAATTCGCCATCAACATCCAGATGTCTCGTTTATGATTGTGGGTGAAGGGTTTTTAGAGCATAAGTTGAAAAAACTTGCTTTAGATTTAGGTTTAGAAGAAAAGATTATTTTTACAGGGGCTGTTGCTCATAAAGATATACCGTATTATATCTCTGCCGCTAATATTTGTGTCGCGCCTTTTAAAGAGACCGAGGTTAGCCGCTGCAAAAGTCCTTTGAAAATTGTGGAATATTTAGCATGCGGCAAACCTGTAGTTGCCGGACTTGTTGGCGAAGTAAGGAATATGGCAGGCGGCTGCGCGATTTTAACAAAAGAAGGAGATTTTTATTCATTAGCAGAGGGCATTTTAAGGCTGCTTAAGGATAGAAATTTGCAAGAAAGCCTGGCTAATGGCGCAAGAGCTAGGGTTGAAAAAAAATATAACTGGAATTACACTGCCGGTTCCCTACTTCGTGCTTATGAGCGGATATTAAGATGAAGTTCTACTTTATAACTCGGGAAAACCGTATAAATCCGGGGGCAAGGGTGCGCTGTTGGGGCTTTTCAGAAAAGCTTAAAGAGAAAGGCCTCACTTCAGAAGTCTTTTCCTTTGTCGATAAGCTGGGAGCAAGATCAGGCAAAGATGACGCTAAATTTAGTCTTAGTGAAAAATTAAGATATTCTTGCAAAGGGTTTGGACTACTTTCAAAAGAGGCTAAAACTTCAGTTTTTATAGTAAACCGTTTTAATTATCATACAATACCGGCATGGTTGGCTGCTGAATTAAGGGGCAGGCCTTTTATATTTGATATGGATGATTGGGAGGCAAGAGAGGGCCGAGGCTCAAAAGCTGAGCACCTTACCAGGTTATTTGCTAAAAGAAGTATTTTTTGTGTTGCCGCGAGTAATTATTTAAGAGATTACCTTCTGCAGTTTAACAAAAAGGTCTATTATATTCCCACAGCGGTTGATACAGATAAATTCAAGCCCTCATTATGTAAAGAAAAAAAAGATTTTATATTCTCCTGGCATGGTTCGGTTAATAGAATAGAGCTGATAGGATATCTAAAATTTATTATAGAGTGTTTTCTAGCGCTTTTTAAAAAGTATCCTTCTATTAAATTTTATATTGCCGCGGATGGAATTTTTAGTACGGAGCTGATAAGACTGATCAAAAGCTATCATTGCGAAAATATAGTCTACAAAGGATGGCTCGATTATGATGATATATCTTCTTATCTGGATGATATAGATTGTGGCCTTGTGCCTCTCTTGGACAAAACGCGTTTCAATCTATCAAAAAGCCCTGTAAAGTTATTTGAGTATATGGCAAAAGCAAAGCCTGTAGTTGCTTCATGCATAGGAGAAGCATGTTATATAATCAAAGACGGATATAACGGTTTTTTAGCCTCTGGCAAGGATGAATTTATTTTACATATGGAACAACTGATAAATGATCCTGGATTAGCGGAAGAGACAGGAAGCGCTGCCCGGGAAGAGATAGAAGAAAATTACTCCTTGAATGTTTTAGGAGAAAGGTTTGCAGGGATACTGGAAAATGGTTTCAATAGTAATCTTAACTAAAAATAGTAAGCGCTTTTTAAAACCGTGCCTCGATTCTGTATTTAGCCGGGAATACAAGGATTTTGAAATCATTGTTGTTGATAATGGTTCGGAGGATGATACCGTAGAATTAATTAGAAGAGATTACCCTAATGTTATCTTACGCGAAAACAAAGAAAATCTCGGCGCGAGCAGAGCAAGAAACCAGGGCATAGATATAGCTAAATACGAATGGATATTAACGTTAGATAATGATGTAGTACTGAAAAAAGGTTTTTTATCTAGGATACAAGGCTTGATTAAGAGCTTACCTAAAGATATCGGTATAGTGCAGCCAAAGATATTATATCCTGATAAGAAAAAGATCTATTCCTGCGGGCTTTATCTTTCATGGATGAGAAGATTTTATGATATCGGCAAGGGTAAAAAAGATGCCGGCCAATATAACAAAGCAAAAGAGATCTTTGGTGCCTGTTCTGCCGCAGCGCTCTATAGGCGTGATATGCTTGATGACATAAAGGAGAATACAGGATATTTTGACGAAAGATTCTTCTTCTTAGTAGAGGATGTTGACCTGGCATGGCGGGCACAGAGAAAATCATGGAAAACTTTATTTTTGCCTGGGTTGCTATGCTATCATTCCGGTGACAGCTCATCAACCAACAGCAAGATGCGACAGTACCTGTGTTTTCGGAACAGATACTTAATGATAGAAAAGAATGAGGGCTGGAAAAATTACACCTTGCGCATTTTTCCGTTATTGTTTTATGATTTTCCAAGATGGATCTATCTTTTTTTGAGTAACCCTTATCGCAGAAGAGGCATTAATCTCAAGAACCGGTCTTGAAAATTTAGCGAGTCGAACCCATGGTAAAGAAGAAAATATTACTATTTAATTCAGGTGCTTTGCTGTACGGATCGGAAAAAGGCCTCTTGAATATCATTAAGGCGTTAAGCAGCGATTATGATATTACTGTAGTTTTGCCGGGAAGCGGCCCTTTAGTCCGAATCATACGAGAGTTAGGTATCAAGGTTAAGATATTTCCATTATCTATCCTCAGTTTTTCGCTCTCTCCATTTTACTACATTAAGTCTTTTTTATTTGGTATCGCTAATATTGTGTACTTTTATTTTTATGCCAAGATACACAGCATAGATATAATTTACACAAATAACGCGTTGATAATATTTCCGTCCTTTCTTGCCGCGCTTTTAAAAAAGGCGCATATATGGCATGTTCGAGAATTCTTCCACGTAAGTTTTGTTAATAAAACCTTGGCTCGAGTAATAAAGAAATTCTCTACAAGGATAATATGCCAGTCAGAGAATATAAGAAAGACACTCTTCCCTTATGCTGACGGCAAGATAGAGGTTATATATGAGGCCACGGAGCTTCCAGCGCATAGTCTTATTGACGTGGAAAGCGTCCGCGATAAATTAAATATATCACAAGATACTATTGTGATGAGTATCGTTTCAAGAATACACCCGCATAAGGGCCAGTATGAATTTATTAAGAGCATGGCAGCATTTCTTAGTCAAAAAGATAATGATACGGTTTTGTTGTTGGCAGGAGATATTGCGCCACGCAACTTAAGGACATATATTTACAAAAAAAAGATAGAGAAGATTATACAAAAATACAACTTGCAGAAAAAAGTTTTACTCCTAGGTTTTGTAAAAGATGTGCGGATGATATTCGAGTTAACAGACCTGGCGATATTTCCCATAAGGCGTAACGAGCCCTTCGGCATCGCGTTGCTTGAAGCGTTGACTTTTCCATGTCAGGTATTTGTATCTCCAAACCCAGGTTTTGATGAGGTAATATCTTTTTTTAAAACACCCTATAACGAGTTGCATCCCAAGGCATTATCAGATATAATCAGAAATAGAGGCATTGTAAAGAGAGAGCCTGATTTACCAAAGGCCTTTTTATTTAAAACCTATAAGAATAAAATGCTTATTTTGATGAAAGGAGTTCCTTAAATGGTCTGGCTTATAACACTGATTTGCATTTTTCTCTTACCGTTTTTTTCACCTGTTTTGATTAAGGCGGGGGTTTTGTATTTGTACGGTGCTTTGCTTGTTTGCCTTTTGTTTACTATTCTAAAAAGCGGAAAATATTTCAAAAAAAGTCATTCTTTTGCAATGTCGCTTATCTGTTTTTTGAGCATAGCTATTGTTACATCGTTTCTTGCTGTCTCATTGAGCGTAGCTTTTTATAACACATTTTATCTTATCTTATGCGCGGTGATATTTGCCTCTCTTGCGGGCTTAAGCTCGAAAAAAAAGAAACAGATAGGCCTGGTTCTTATATCGGCTAGTTTTTTCGTTTCTGTGATAGCCTTGTTGCAGAGATTCTTCTATTTTGACAAAGTTATACCCTATATAATTTCACAGAAGCCTTTTATGGGTAGCACAGAGTTTTTTTATCTTATGGATATCATAAAGATGAAGCGTGTTATTTCGATCTTTACTACCCCCAATCTGCTGGCATCATATCTGGTTATGATTAATCTTTTAACTTTGGGGTACATCTATTCAGAGGAAAAGAGGCGGAATATAATATTGTTCGTGTGTTTCTTT